>ERZ778516.134-NODE-134-length-61748-cov-7.956932_pt1 | contig 61748 bp, 50 predicted proteins | sample MGYA00510342_ERZ778516 | MGnify/ENA primary metagenome ERZ778516 (study PRJEB29527, sample SAMN07138961) | mouse gut metagenome | material: feces | host: mouse | place: China:Nanjing | collected 2016-01-25 ...
GTTGGGGCGGGTATGTCGGGAGTGTTTTGTACCTTTGCCGAAAATATAGCACTATCATCATGATACAACCAATCAGATCATATCTGCGCCGCACAGCCGCGGCGATCGCCGTTGCTGCGGCAATGACTGTGCCGTCAGAGGCATTCGCACAGTTCCGCTGGGGTGCGCAGGCGGGCGTCAATGTCAATAACCTTAAGTTCAAGCAGGAACTTGTCACTGTCGATAAATCCACAGGTTTTTCGGCCGGCGTGACCGGCGAAATGATGTTCCCCGGCATCGGATTCGGACTGGATATCGGTCTGCACTATGAGATGACCGGCTCCAAGGTGCATCTGGGCGAACGCAAGATGTGGAGCAGCCAGGGCTATGGCAACGAACAGCTCCGGATGCATTATGCTGTGATCCCGCTCCACGTGCGTTTCAAGTGGACACGTCTTGGCGGACTGGAGGAGAAAATAGCTCCGCTTGCATATTTTGGACCGGAGTTCAGCATTCTTGCAGGCCACAGCAAATGCGACGCAATGGATTTTGCCGGCGGAACGCTGGCTCTTGACATGGGTGGCGGCGTGGAGATCATGCGCCGCTGGCAGCTGACCGCAGGCTATAATATGGGCATGACCTATGTAGTCAAAGCCAAGGTACTCACCAACTACAGCGCACGCAACCGCTACTGGTATGTGCGCGGCACATATTACTTCTGACCGGAGATCAGTTCCTGTCCGACAGGATTCTCTATAATTCCATACTCATAAATTCACCATGATCGACAACGAACGGCGTGCCCGCATCATATCGCTGATCAAAAGCGAGGTGGTGCCTGCCATAGGATGTACCGAACCGATAGCCGTGGCTCTCTGTGTGGCCAAGGCCTCGCGTATGCTCGGATGTGAACCGGAGCGAATCACGGCCACTCTCAGCGCGAATATCATCAAGAACGCTATGGGTGTAGGGATTCCGGGCACCGGCATGACCGGTCTGCCCATAGCTATAGCCCTCGGAGCGATATGCGGCAAGCCCGAACTGGGACTCGAAGTGCTCCGCGATGTCGACAGCGATGCCGTGGGTCGTGGCAAGGCTATGGTCGACGCTTCGCGTATATTCATATCGCTCAAGGATGGAATTGCCGAGAAACTGTATATAGAGATCTGTTGCGAGGCCGGCGGCCACAAGACCGTAGCCATCATAGCCGGCGGTCACACCAATTTCGTGTACCTGTCGGCCGACAATGATGTGGTGCTAGACCAGCGGCTCACCGACGGAGATGCCGCCGAGGATCATACGACCGATCTGACACTCGAAACGGTCTATGAATTCGCCACGACAACGCCGCTCGCCGAACTGGGCTTTCTGCTTGAGGCGTCGAAGCTCAATCTTGCAGCTTCGAGAATATCCATAGAGGGCAATTACGGCCATGCTTTAGGGAAGATATTGGGAGGCAGCCACGGCTCGAAGATGATGGGCGACACGCAGTTTACGCATATAGTGTCGCTGACGGCTGCCGCTTGCGACGCGCGCATGGGCGGAGCCATGATTCCTGTGATGAGCAATTCAGGCAGCGGCAATCAGGGCATATCGGCGACGGTGCCGGTGGTGGTGTATGCCAGAGAGAACGGTAAGTCGGATGACGAGATGCTGCGGGCGCTTGCCTTGAGCCACCTGACAGTCATCTATATCAAGCAGAAGCTCGGACGTCTGTCAGCGCTTTGCGGGTGTGTTGTCGCAGCCACCGGATCGTCGTGTGGCCTGACACTTCTCATGGGTGGCGGATATCGTCAGATATGTCATGCTGTGAAAAACATGGTAGGCAATCTTACCGGAATGATATGCGACGGAGCCAAGCCAAGCTGTGCGCTTAAAGTGACCTCAGGGGTGTCAACCGCCGTATATGCCGCGCTGATGGCCATGGAGGACACCTCGGTGAGCTCTCTCGAAGGCATTGTCGACGAGGATGTGGATCGTTCGATCGACAATCTTACACGCATAGGCCTGCAGGGCATGGCGCAGACCGACCGCGAGATTCTTTCGATAATGCTGTCGAAGTAAATATGACTCCGGCAGGCCGCAGATTGCTAAACCGGATAGATATAAACTGATTTTTTAGAATAGCTTATTGCGTGGATGTTGTCGGCTGGCGTCGGACGACGCTCTGTCTTATCAGGTGATTGAGAGTTGTTCGCGCACCTTGCGCGGCAGTTTCATGGCTGCCTGACGGTAGGAGTGGAGTATCAGTTCGCGATGAACAGCGTCGGGGACGTCGCCATGAAAGTCGACCGATATCCAGTGCCGTTTGTTCATGTGATATCCCGGGCGGATGCTTGCGTATCTGTCGCGCAGTTCTATTGCAAAATCCGGATCGGCCTTGAGATTGTAGAAATCCCATTGGTTATCAAGGGTCATCAGGCAGAATATTCTCCCGCCGATTTCAAGCGACAGCGTGTCGGGGCCAAACGGACACCGCTCTGTAGCGTGGGGCAGTGAAAGACCATACTCTCTTACTTCTTCTATATTCATGTATTGAGTCTGTAACGGTTTTTATTGTCTTTTGAGCCAATACAGGCGTTGTGGCTCAGGCAGACGCTCTATGGCATATCGCAGCGCTGTGCGCGGCATATCTCTGAAGTGTGATTCGAGATATTCCAGCAGGCAGCCGGGGTCTTTCTTTCCGACCTCGCGCAGCATCCATCCCGTGGCTTTGTGGATCAGATCGTGTCTGTGATCGAGCAGGCGTGTGGCTATCCGGAGTGTGTCGGCCGTCTGCCCTTGGCGTATCAGCGCGAGGGTGGCGACGATTCCGATCCGTTGATGCCACAGGTCGCTGTGCGATGCCAGAGTGTCGAGAATCCCACGGTCGGGAAGCTTTCCGTCGGCATCAGGATAGAGCAGCCATCGGCCTATGATGTAAGGCGCCGAGAGATCCACCAGATCCCAGTTGTTGGCTCTGGAGGCGTGTGCGAGATAAAACCGTGCAATCTCCTCCCGCTTTGCCGCCAGTGAAGGCGTGTCGGCGCCTCTACGCGGGAGAGCCGCCGACATTTCTTCGGCCAGCAGCAGAAATCCTGCAAGCCTGATCTCATGCCATGGCGATGCAAGCAGCCTGGCGATCTGATCCGGTGCGACGCAAAGACGCGCTTCCTTGACTATCATCCGGGTGGCAGGTACTCTTATGCCGAGAAACTTATCGCCCTCGCCGTATTGTCCGGGGGCGGTCTTGAAAAAACGACACAATACTTCGCGCTGTTTTTCGTCGGTCATATCCTCCATTGTGGCTATGATCTCATCGGCTGTTACGCGCTGACGTCCTCTATTTCCTGCTGTGTGACTGCTTTGCTTCATCATGCGATAGGTCAGCTTCTTACAAGGTTTGTTTTCAATACATTTGCAATACGTTTTTGCAAAGTTAATGAAAATATTTGTGGGCTTTGAAATTAAATATTACTTTTGCAGACGGAGAAGCGGTTCGTCCTGACCTGTCATATGGCTGGGCGATTAAAAGGGAACACGGGTGAGACTCCCGGACAGTCCCGCTGCGGTAATTTTCATAAAGGCACCGGAAAATATGCCACTGGGGCGCGTCACAGCGCTTCGGGAAGGCTTCCGGAAAAGCTGAAATAAGTCCGAAGACCTGCCGCCGATTCCTTATTCATACATAATATGATTCTTTCGAGGATGAGAATTCATACACCTACATTATCGGCGACCATATCGTATGCGTCGGTCAGGGCTGTGGCTCTGGCCGGATCTCTTGCGTGCTGTGGCTTGGCTATGGCGGCGGAGGCTCTCCCCGACTCGCTTGGCAGCAGGGGAGCGGCGACCGACTCGCTGTCGGGCATCCGTGCTCTTCCGGAGGTCACGATCGAAGCTGTTACGCAGAAGGCCGACCGTTCGACTGCCCCTCGATTCTCCCTCGGATCGTCGACACTGAAGGCCATGGGCGCAACCGATATATCTTCGGCATTGAAACGTCTGCCCGGAATCAACCTGAAGGATTATGGCGGCGCTGGCGGCATGAAGACTGTGGCTGTCAGAAGTTTCGGAGCGGCTCACACCGGAGTGGTCTACGATGGGGTGACCCTTTCCAACAACCGCAGCGGGGAGGTGGATCTGTCGCGTTACTCACTCGACAATATGGGCAGTCTGTCGCTTGTCATAGGCGACAACGACGACATTTTCATTCCGGCCAGAGCTCTTGCTTCGGCCTCGTCGCTCATACTTTCGTCGGCTCCGATGGTTTCAGAAGCGGATTCGCTGTGGCTGACGGCGCAGATGCGTGTCGGCTCGTTCGGTCTGCTCAACCCGTTCGTGAAGATCGGCACAAGCCGCGCCAATGGTATGGCTATCGGTTTTATCGGTGAGTTCACTCATGCGCTAAACGACTATCCGTTCACACTACGCAACGGCATTTATTCCTCGCGCGAGCGACGCAGAAATTCGCTGATGAATTCCGGTCATGGCGAAATCAATATGACACTGCCGGTCGGACGCAAGTCATCGCTTTCAGCCAAAATCTATTATTACGACAACGGACGCCAGCTGCCCGGACCGGTTATATACTATAATCCGCAGTGCAATGAGAGACTGCGTGAGCGCAACGCTTTCGCACAGGCTTTGTGGCGCAGCACCCTTTCAAGCAATCTGTCGCTCAAGCTTACAAGTAAGTTCAACTGGGAGGCATCGCTCTACGATGACGTCAACGGACATTATCCCGGGGGCCGTCTTGATCAGGACTACTTTCAGCGCGAGGCATACGCTTCCGGTGTGTTGCTGTGGATGCCTGCCGACCGGCTGGCACTGAATTATGCGGCCGACTTCGCCTATGGCAATCTGTCGAGCAACCTGCCGCAGGAGGTTGGGCCGAGTCGCTACACGATTCTTCAATCGCTGACAGGGCGTTACCGCACCGGGCGTCTGACAGCCACAGCGTCGCTGCTCGGATCGATATATATCAACAAAGTGCATAATGGAGATGAGGCTCGCGACAATTACAAGCTTTCACCATCGGCAAGCATTTCATTTCAGCCGTTGGCGTCGCGCGAATGGCGTCTGCGGGCATCGTTCAAAAGCATCTTCCGTGTGCCGACCTTCAATGAGTCGTACTTTTTTCACTACGGCAGCACTGATCTGCGTCCGGAAACGACGCGTCAGTTCAACGTCGGGACAACTCTCGACATATCTCCATCGGTGTGGTTCACACGGCTGACCATGACTGCCGACGCCTATCTCAACAATATCGACGATATGATAGTCGGGGTGCCCTACAACATGTTTGTATGGACAATGGTCAATCTTGACAAGGTACGTGCCACAGGCATTGACCTGACTCTGGCGGCTGATATGGCTCTGGCAAAAGACCATAAGCTCGAATGGAATGTCAACTACAGCTATCAGCGGTCGAAGCCACTGACCGACCGTACGTCGGCCGAATACGGCAAGCAGGTGGCATATATACCGCTCAATTCCGGGGGCGGCTCGGTGGCCTACAGCAATCCCTGGGTCGACGTTGTGGTGAAAGCCGTCGGCGTCAGCTCCCGCTATGCCACCAACAGCAACCTTCCCGACACACGCATCGACGGATATGTGGAGGCCGGAGTGTCGCTGCGCCGCAGTCTGATGCTTTTCAGCCATCGGTGGGAGGCATCGTTTGATATCGACAATATATTCAACAAGCAATATCAGGTGATAGCACGCTACCCCATGCCCGGGCGCTCGTGGCGGCTGACACTGAAATATCAACTATAACCAAAAAAGAAAACAGTAAGAAACCGTATGAACAAATTCATTTCGCGACTTCTCGTCGCAGCCCTTCCGCTGTCATTTGCCGCTTGTAGCGATGATGACGGTCCCGACCATGAGATTGAAACCGTGACCGTGTCAAACGGTGCGTTTATCGTCAACAGCGGCAATCTCCGCAACAACATTCCGGGCAGCCTCACATTCATAGACTATGCTACCGGTCAGGCATCGCAGGATGTGTTCAAGGCTGCCAATGGCCGTGTGCTCGGCGACACCCCTCAGAATGCAGTAGTGTACGGCTCTAAGATGTATATTGCCGTATATCAGTCCAATCTCATAGAGGTTGTCGACCGCGTGTCGCTGAAGTCGCTGAAAACCATCCCGTTTGACGCTTCCGAAGGTCAGGAACCCCGCTTTGTGCTCGCTCACGAAGGCAAAGTATATGCATCGATGTACAACGGCTACGTTCAGCGTATCGACACCCTTTCGCTGTCGATCGACGGAGCTGTAAAGGTAGGCCCGAACCCGGAAGAGATGTGTGTGGCCGGCGATTATCTGTATGTGGCCAACTCCGATGGCATGAACTATCAGAACGGGTATGTCGATGGATGCACCGTATCGAAAATAGCGCTCGGATCGTTCTCAGAGGAGAAGAAAATCAATGTCGGCATCAATCCCACAAAAATGGCCTCTGACGGCAATAATGTATATGTCATAACGATGGGTGACTACAGCGCGGCCAATCCTGCCACACTCCGTCAGATCGTCAACGACAACACTGTCAATGCCATAGCTCCGGCTACTCTGATGGGCGCCGGCGCAGGTAAGCTATACTTCATCAACGCCCCCTACGGCGCAAGCTCGATCGATTACAAGGTGCTTGATACTGCCACCGGCACGATCAGTGCTTTCCCTGTGTCGGGAGTCGATTCGCCGGCAGCGATAGCCGTTGATCCGGTTGTGGGCGATGTGTTTGTCACTTCCTACAATATGGTGGGCGGTTATGCAAGCTATTCCACTCCGGGATATGTCGAACAGTACAAGGCCGACGGATCGCTCGTGAAGCACTATGACACCGGTGTTGGCCCCTGCTACGTGAACTTCAATATTGCTGAGGTGGCCAAATGATCAGAGCCACAGACAAAGCCCTACATACTTTTTTTTCTGCAGTCCTGACGGCGGCCGCAGCCATCTCGCTCGTTTCGTGCGGGGGTGGCTCGGGCGCCGTCAGCCATCAGAGGGGCGATGCGATGCGATTTGATTTCGCACGCAATATAACTATTGACGAGACCGATTCGTTTGCAGTGGTCAGGATACGCAACCCGTGGGACACGCTGCGCACGCTCCACACCTACGTGCTTGTGGCCGATTCGCTGCCGGTGCCGTCATCATTGCCTGAAGGCACGTTGGTGCGCACTCCGTTGAAAAACGCATTGGTCTACTCGGCAGTGCATGTGTCGCTTATCGACGAGTTTGGAGCGGGGGAGTCGATAGGAGGGGTATGTGATTCGAAGTATATCCATACTCCTGCAGTAACGGCTCGCATGGCCGACGGATCGGTGGCTGATTGCGGCATAGGCACCGCGCCTGATCTCGAAAAGATAATGATGCTCTCGCCCGACGCCATAATGCTCTCGCCTTTTGAGAATTCGGGTGGTTACGGCAGAGTGACTTCGCTGGGCATCCCGATCATCGAGTGTGCCGATTATATGGAGCCGACGCCATTGGGCAGAGCCGAATGGATGAAATTTTACGGAATGCTTTTCGGGCGCAGCGCGATGGCCGACTCGTTATTCAGAAATTCGCGTAATGAATACGAACGGCTGATGAAACGCGTGAAGAATGTAGAAACACGTCCTGAAGTGCTTGTCGACCGGCTGTACGGATCGCAGTGGTATGTACCCGGCGGACAATCGACCATGGGACTGTTTATAACTCATGCCGGTGGCACGAATCCTTTCGCGTCGCGTCAGTCGTCGGGATCATATCCTGTATCGGGTGAGGAGGTGCTGCTGACGGCGCGTAATGCTCCGGTGTGGCTGATACGCTACAATCAGTCGTCCGACATGACTTACGGACAGCTCGAATCCGACAGCCCGTTCTATCCGCTCTTTGATGCGTTCGGCCGGAAAAGAGTCTATGGATGCAACACCGCGGTGAGATACTTCTACGAGGAGGTGCCGTTTCATCCACAGTGGCTGCTTGCCGAGCTGATATCGATCATTCATCCCGGATTGGTCGAGCCATATCCCGGACATTCCTATTTCATACCTCTTCAGCCATGAACGCAACGGCGGTGAGATTTGCAGCGCTCATTTTGCTGACGGCAGTGCTTGCTGCCTTGAACGTGTATTTCGGATCGGTCGACATTCCGGCCCGGACGGTCACGGATGTTCTTACAGGCTCGGGCGCGCAGCATGGCGCCGTAGAATATATAATTCTCAGCAGCCGCATACCGCAGATGCTTACCGCCATCATCGCAGGGGCTGCACTCGCCGCATCGGGACTTCTGCTTCAGACCGCCTTCCGCAATCCGTTGGCCGGTCCGTCGGTGCTCGGCATCAACTCCGGAGCCAGTCTGGGAGTGGCGGTGGTGATACTTCTGTTCGGGGGCAGCGTCAGCGCCGGTGTCATGAGTTGGAGCGGATATGCTGCAGTCATGGCCGGAGCTTTTGTGGGCAGTCTGGCCGTCATCGGTGTATTGCTCGCGCTGTCGGCTGTGATACGCAGTGATCTGATGCTCCTGATCGTGGGAGTGATGATAGGCTATCTTGCCTCGTCGCTCATCATGCTCCTCAACTACACGTCGACAGCCGACGGCATACAGAGCTATGTGATGTGGGGCATGGGCAATTTCAGCGGAGTGACATCGTCGAGTCTGCCTATGTTCGCGCTGATCGCGGGCGCAGGCATAGTGCTTTCGCTGCTGCTTGTAAAGCCGCTCAATATCGTGCAGCTCGGAGCCGACTATGCATCAAGCCTCGGTGTGAATCTCGGCAGGGTACGCAATATGCTGCTTCTCGCCACCGGACTGCTGTCGTCGTCGGTCACGGCTTTCTGCGGCCCGATAGCTTTCATCGGGCTTGCCATGCCGCATGTGGCACGAATGATATTCCGCACCGCCGATCATCGTGTGCTGTTGCCGGCCACGCTTGTAGTTGGCGCGGCAGTGGCTCTGCTGTGCAATCTGATATGTGTGTTGCCTGCCCACATGGTATTGCCGCTCAACGCAGTGACCCCCGTAGTGGGTGTCCCGGTGATACTGTATGTGATTCTACGCCGCGGCCGTCGGTCTTAAAAATAGTTAAATACGTTGCGGCGTATGCTTTATTGCATTTGCTGCGATTTGCACTCAATGGCATAAATCCCTATATTTGCAAAATCACAACCAACATTGTTTTTTTGCAATATGGACACAATGAATGATTTTGCCAACCGGCCGATGCCGCCATTGCCTGCGACAAAAGTATCAGTTCCGCGTCATACGACAGCCTGGCTGGGAGTACAGACGCTTGTGATAGCTGTGTTTTCGGCTATTATTGCTCTGATTGCTGACGGAATAGGCGATTATGGCGCGGAGCGTCAGAGTCAGGGTCTGCTGTCGGAAAGCAGTTCACTGATGGTGTCGGACAGCGCGAGCTATTGTTTCGCTCTGATAGCCATCTCGCTTATTTCGATCACTCTCATCGAGGTGGCTTTTCGAAAGTATGTCAATTATCTGCAGTATGCGCTCATAGGTTGCGCGCTCGGACTGTTTTATCTGATGCTGCTTGCGTTGGCTGAATTCATGCCGTTCTGGGCTGCCTACGGCATTGTAACCGTTATGACCGCCGGACTGATCACGCTTTTTGTCAAGGGCATTACCGCGAATGTCAAAGCCGCAGGGCTCACCGCAGGGATTCTTGTGGTTGAGTATGCGGTGATACTCATACTGATCTACATCGGTTCGCTTGCTCTTCTGATAGGCAGCATACTGCTGTTTGTGATTATAGCTCTGGCAATGTACTTCACTCTGCGCATGAGGCAGACTGCTGATGGCGAACTGATCATAAAATGAACGGCATGTCAACAACTCCGCCTCCGTTGCCTCCCGCTTATGTGGCGGCTCCACGCAAGCCTGACCGTCCGGGTGTGAAGATCGTTTTAATGGCGGTGCAGTGCGTGGTGCTGATGATAGCCACCCTGATAGTGTGGGGACTGGTCTATGACCGTCAGTCGTCGGTCAACGATGTGGCCGACAGCATAGCCGATGAGTGGGGTGGAAAAGTACGCATAGGCGGTCCATTTGTCATGGCGGGTGATTCGGTGGCGGCTGTATCCCGGACGCTTCGCTGCGATGTGTCGATAGAGTCAAAGACACTGCATCGCGGCATATACGAGGCCGAGGTTTATGATGCGGCCGTTGAGATGTCGGGCAGTTTCGATGCGTTGCGATTGCCGACGGGAACTGACGATGTCAGGCTTACCGTCAGAGTGCCGGCACGTAAGATCTATCGTATAGAGCCGCTTCGAATCGCAGGCCGCACTGTGGAGTGGCGGCGTGACGGTGGCAGCCTTGTCGCGGATATTGACGCAAGCGCAATGGATGACGGCGTCACGGATTTCGATTTCTCTTTCAGAATCCACGGATCGGGCAGCATCGAGGTAGTGCAGAGCGGACAGCATACGGTCGTTACGATGGAGGGTGAAGCCCGCAATCCATCGTTTACCGGAAGCAGTCTGCCCGATGACCGTTCGGTTACCGACCGGACTTTCTCTGCCAAATGGGAAAGCAACAGTGTCATGACGACCGATGCGTGCAACAGTTTTATGGACAATGACCGCTCTATTTTGGGCGGTGAGACGGATCCGGAGATGGTCTACGTCATTGAAGAGCCTTACGATCTGCAGGTGATCGGTGCAAAATTTCTTGTGGGAGTCGACCGTTACCGCAAGGTCAGCCGCAGCCTGAAATTTGCCTTCATTATCATTGTGCTGACGTTTATCAGCCTGTTTTTCACGGAAGTGATCACCAAGCGGGCAATACCGATGTTCAATTGCTTTCTGATAGGCGCGGCGCTGGTGATGTTCTATCTGCTGCTGCTTTCGTTTGTGGAGTTCGTGTCGTTCGGAATGGCTTATCTGGTGGCTTCGGTAATGACCATAGCGCTGATCGGAGGATATATGTGGCGGATGCTTGCATCGGTTCGCACGGGCGTGACTATAGCGTCGATTCTCACGCTGATATACTCGTGCTGCTACGTGATGCTGTGTCTCGGACGATATGCATTGGCTCTCGGAAGCCTGATATTGTTCGCTTCTCTGGCGGCCATGATGTGGGCTTCTCTGAAACTCAAGCGTTGAGGTGCGACGTATGAGATTTTAGAGTAGGTTTGAATTTAACACGAAGAAATAATATATATGGACTTCTTTCTATCCCCTCAAAGGTCTTTTCGGGCGATTTGCGTCAAGTTTCATCGGTCACGATGCCCGCATCGCTCCCTCCTCAACTCACGCAAATCTCTCCGAAAATCCTCTTTGAGTGAACAGAAGTGAAATTCAAACACGCTCTTAGAACTATGGTGATGGGAAAAATTCTGAGAGTTTTTTCGGGCAGAGATCTTTGGACCGGGCGAATGTGCGTGGCCGTGCTTTCGTCGCTTGCATTGCTGCTGTGGTTTGATGTCGACTGGTGCATTACCACCACTTTCAGAGCCATGAGCGACCCGTTGATGTGGCTCAACACTCTTGTGGCGGCTTTGTTGATGTCGATCCCTTACGCAGCTGCACGCAGGATTTCGGTTCATGTGATATGGCTTACGGTGGTGTTCGGGCTGCTGGAGGCAAATCTGATGTATTGCCGCACGTATCTTACGGCTATACCTCCGGCAAGCTATCTCCTTGTCGGCAATCTGTCGGACTTCACAGCCAGTGTGGCCGACTCGATACGCTGGTATGACTGGTTTGGAGCGCTGACAGTAGTTGCGGCCGGATGGGTCATGAAGCGTAAAGCTGCTTTGCGGCCCCGTCGGCCCGTGGCGCGTATTCTTCTGTTGTCGGCAGTCATGGCATCGGTCAGCGCGTTGTGGATCATGGCGCGCGGGGGCTTTTATGCGGCCTACGATCGGCTCGCGCAGTCGTGCTATTACAGCACTTGCGGTGTGCCTGTCTACACAGTAGGCGGACACATAGCCTATTCGCTGATCGATGACAGTCGCCGTGATGCCACAGACCATACACCCGATATAGACCGATGGATAGCACTTCATGACTCGTTGGTGGCGGTACCGGAGCTTCCAGCCGACGCAGTGCCGAGACGCAATCTCGTACTTATCATTTGCGAGAGTCTTGAGAGCTGGCCTGTGGAGGCGAGGATTGACGGCAAAGAGATTACACCATATCTCAACAGTCTGCTGCGTGACTCCACGACGTTGTATGCTCCCAACATACTGACACAGGTGGCTTCGGGGCGATCGATCGACTGCCAGCTGCTGATCAATTGCGGCCTGCTGCCTATGAGCGGTCAGGTCTACAGTATGAAATATCCGTCGGTCACATATCCGTCACTTAACAAGGCGATGCGTGAACGATATGGCACAAAAAGCTATATATTCACGTGCGACAAGCCGATCACATGGAATCAGCAGGCTATAGGCCGCGCTTTCGGCTACGACTCGCTGATCGACCGCCGGGCATGGCGAATGGACGAGATGATTGGCAATCCGGCCAAGCTCAGCGACGGATCTTTTCTGCGACAGTCGGTGGAACTGCTCCGGCAAGGACATATATGGCCGGAGGGCGAATCGCGTATGCTGACGTTTGTCACATATTCCGGTCATAACCCATTCAGACTACCTGACAATATGGTAGATCCGCAGTTTGACATGAGGGAAAAGGATCTGCCGCGACGGCTTGCCGACTATATCGCAATGGCACACTATACCGACTCGCAACTGCATATTCTTATCGATTATCTGCGGTCGCGCCGGGATTTCGACAACACACTCGTGGTTATCGTCGGCGATCATGAGGGACTTGCCGGTGACCGAAACGATTTTGTAAAGGCATCTTCTCTCGTATCGGCGGGGCAGTACACTCCGCTGCTGGTTCTCAATTCGCCTGCATGCGGCGGGTCGCGTGTGGAAAGCGTAGCCGGACAGATCGACATATACCCCACTCTGTCTGCCATGCTCGGACTCTCCGGTTATTTCTGGCACGGAATGGGGCAGAGTCTGCTTGATCCTGACCGCGGGGCTTATGCAGTGTCTATGATGACCGGCGAGGAGGTGGGCGACTCTGCGGCGCTGACCTCGCGGATGCTCGACATGATCAGATCGGCACGTCGTATATCGGACGCGACCATTAGATCCGACTACTTCAAAAACCAACCACTGAATGGATCCGATTGAAAAAAAATTCTATAAGATCGGCGAGGTGGCAGAGCTGACCGGACTGCCTGTGAGTACGCTCCGTTTCTGGGAACAGCAGTTTACCATCATCAAGCCACGGCGCAACGACCGTGGCACGCGCTTCTACACTCCCGACGACGTGGAGCGCATACGCATGATACATTATCTTGTGAAACACCGTGGGCTTAAACTTGATGCCGCCCAGGAGGAGCTGCGCCGCAATCCCGAAGGCGTCAGCCGCAAGAGTCAGGCCGTCACCAGGCTGATGCAGGTGCGCGCCAAACTGTGCGATATGATCAAGGCGCTTGACTCGCTGAGGTGAGCGGTGCGCGTGGGTGTGTAACATGCTGTGCCATGTGGCAGAGATGCTCTTGACCATGGTATGTCGGATATGAACCGTCAGTGATAAAGAGCCGAAAAATTTTCGTATCACAAGAATACTTGCTAACTTTGCCATTAAGATGGTGGCCGACGCAGGCTGTCGTTATATGGAATAAAATAATCAATGAAGGGTACCGACATATTCAGGCTTACGTGTATTATTGTGCTTTGGGCTGTGCTGTGTGTCGCGGTTGTGACTTCGCAACGGTTCACTTTGCGTGTGGCTTTTGTGCTTGTGGCGTCGGCCATTATAGTGTTTGTGCCCTTATATAAGAAATATGTGCGAGGCAAGAAGCAAGACTCTCACGGTGGCGCCCGACGAAAGCCGTAAGGCGCCCGACATGGATCGTTATCCAATACTGAGCCGGGTGTCACGGCCAGCTGATGTGCGTGGCATGTCGGGCAGTGAGCTTATAGGACTCTGTAGCGACATCCGTAGGTTTCTGATAGAATCACTTTCATCAAATCCGGGTCACTTCGCCTCCAGTATGGGTGCGGTGGAGCTTACAGTGGCTCTTCATTACGTTTTCAATACGCCCTATGACCGGATTGTCTGGGATGTTGGTCATCAGGCCTATGGTCACAAGCTGATAACAGGCCGTGCCGACCGTTTCCACACCAACCGCAAGCTTGGCGGTCTGAGTGGTTTTCCTAATCCGGACGAGAGCGAATATGATACGTTCACGGCCGGTCATGCGTCAAATTCGATTTCGGCAGCCCTCGGCATGTCGGTGGCTTCGGCCCTCAACAACGACAGCCCACGCCGCAATGTCGTGGCCGTGATAGGCGACGCCTCGATAAGCGGAGGTCTGGCGTTCGAGGGGCTGAACAATGCCGCCAACACCAACAGCAATCTGCTGATAATCCTCAACGACAATGACATGTCGATCGACCACAATGTCGGGTCGCTGAATTCATATCTCGCTCATCTGACGGCTTCAAAAGGCTACAACAGTTTCCGCTACGGAGTGTATCGTCTGCTGAAAAAGCTGCATCTGTTCAACGACAACAGCAAAGGACGCATACTGCGTTTCAACAACAGCCTGAAATCGCTCCTGACCAAAGAGCAAAACATATTCGAGGGCTTAAATATCAGATATTTCGGACCGTTTGACGGTCATGATCTGCCACGTATCATAAAGGTGCTTGACGATATCAAGGATATGAGCGGCCCGCGGCTGCTGCATCTGCGCACGACGAAGGGCAAAGGTTATGTGCCGGCTGAAAACGATCCGGCTGTCTGGCATGCACCCGGATGCTTTGAGCCTGAGAGCGGAGAGCGCAAGTCAGAGAGTAAGGATCCGACCCGCACGAAGTTTCAGGATGCGATGGGTTCGACTCTTGTTGAGCTGGCTCGTGACAATAAGGCTATCGTCGGAATAACGGCGGCCATGACATCTGGCACCTCAATGAACATGATGCAGCAGGAGATGCCTCAACGCACGTTTGACGTCGGCATTTCAGAGGGTCATGCCGTGACCTTTGCCGGTGGCCTCGCTACTGACGGAATGCTGCCATACGTGGCCATCTATTCGGTCTTTCTGCAGCGTGCTTATGACAATATCATCAATGACGTGGCCGTGCAGGGTCTGCCGGTGACATTCTGTATAGACCGTGCCGGTCTGGTAGGTGAGGATGGCGTGACTCACCACGGCGCCAACGACCTTGCATACATGCGTACTGTCCCCGGCATGACCATAGCTTCGCCGCGCGACGCCGACCAGCTGCGTTCGCTGCTCTACACCTCGCAGCTTCCTGACCGGTGCGGTCCGTGGGCGATACGTTATCCGCGCGGTTACGGCCACGACAGCCACAAGCCGATGCAGCGTATGACCGTCGGCCGCGGAGAGTGTCTGAGCCGGGGCGAGGATGTAACGATGCTCACCATCGGGCCGATAGCTTTCGAGGCGGCTCAAGGAGCGAAACTGGCTGCTGCAGGCGGCGTGTCCGTGGCTCATTACGACATGGTGTTTCTCAAACCTCTCGATGACGAGATCATGAAGGAGGTGGCCGCGAGCGGCCGTCCGATCGTGACTGTAGAGGACGGAACAATCGACGGAGGTCTTGGCAGTGCCGTGCTCGAATGGCTTGCCGCCAAAGGCCACAACCTGCCAGTGGTGCGTATGGGTATTCCCGACGCTTTCGTTCCGCAGGGTACAGTCGAGCAGTTGCGGCGTCTGTGTCGCTATGATGCGGCCTCGATCGCAGAAACCATAATGAAACTCAAGAAATGAAAATCGTTATAGCGGGAGCCGGCGAGGTCGGATCACATCTGGCCAAACTTCTGTCGAAAGAGGAACAGGACGTGATTCTTGTCGATGCCGATGCCGAAAAACTGGCGGCGATCGATGCCAACTACAATCTGATGACCAACTGCGGTTCTCCGACTTCGTTCACTGTGCTTTCGGAAGCCGGAGTGGCTCAGTGCGATCTGTTCATAGCTGTCACCCCGTTCGAAACCACCAATGTCATAGCCTGCTCCATAGCTAAAAACCTTGGAGCAAAAAAGACAGTGGCGCGCATTGACAACTATGAGTTTATGGAACAGCGCAACAGCGCTTTCTTCAATGCTCTCGGCGTTAACAATCTGATCTATCCCGAATATCTGGCTGCAAAGGAGATACTGACATCGCTCGAGCGCACATGGGTGCGCACATGGTTTGACATCCACGACGGAGAGCTGACAGTGGTAGGCGTTAAGATCCGCGACAATGCTCCTCTGTGCGGCATGCAGCTGAAGGATCTGGCCGCTTCGGGACACAACTTCCATGTGGCAGCCATACGCCGCCGTAACGAGACGATCATTCCACGTGGCGATGACCGTATCATACACAATGATATACTATATTTCACCACGACACGCGACCATATAGAGAATATCCGCGAGATGTGCGGCAAGCGTCAGGTGAACATCCGCAAGGTGCTCGTGATGGGTGGCAGCCGCATAGCAGTGAGACTGGCGGCGATAGCAGGTGACAGATATAAGTTCAAGATCATTGATATCGACCGTCAGCGTTGTGTGAAACTCTGCGAGCGTTGCCCCGATGCAAAGATTGTCAACGGCGACGCGCGCGACATCGACACGCTCGACGAGGAGGGTATCGACGATATGGATGCTTTCATAGCCCTTACCGACCGGTCGGAAACGAATATACTCGCATCGCTGACCGCCAAGGAGCATGGTATAAAGAAGACTATCGCCGAGGTGGAGGATCTGCAGTTTATCTCGCCTGCTGAAAATCTCAACATCGGAACTATCGTCAACAAGAAGCTGCTCGCCTCAAGCACTATATTCCAGATGCTGCTGGCCACAGACTCATCTTCATCGAAGTTTCTCGCACTGGCCGATGCCGACGTGGCCGAGATCGAGGTCAGAGCAGGGTCAAAAATAACCCGCGGGCCGGTGAGAAGCCTGCGTCTGAGCCGTGATGTGACCATAGCCGGACTGATACGCGACGGACGAGGAATGCTTGTGACCGGCCAGACCGTGATAGAACCCGGTGACCATGTGGTGGTGTTCTGTCTGTCGGGTACAATACATAAAATCGAAAGACTTTTCGGATGAGCAGACAGCATATAAGGCTGACGACAATCAATTTCCCCATGGTGCTGCGTGTGGTGGGATGGCTTCTGATGATCGAGGGAGCGTTTCTTGTATTGCCTCTTATGGCATGCGCCGCATACGGTGAAACCGACATGGAGGCATTTGCCATAAGCGCAGTAGCGACAGCTCTGACGGGGTTGCTGATGACATTTGGCATCAGGCCTTCGCGCACTGACATGGGCAAGCGGGAGGGATTTCTGCTGACGGCGCTCGTATGGGTGTTTTTTTCAGCATTCGGTATGTTGCCGTTCATGCTGTGCAGTCATCCACTCGAATTAAGCGACGCCTTTTTCGAGGCTATGTCGGGGTTTACGACCACAGGTGCGTCGGCTCTGACCTCGGTGGAGATGTTCTCACACGGCATTTTGCTGTGGCGATGCCTGATGCAGTGGATCGGCGGCATGGGTATAATCCTGTTTACTCTCGCAGTGATACCGATGCTCAACCATTCGGGGGGAATGCAGATGTTCAATGCCGAAGTGACCGGCATAACCCATGATAAACTCCGCCCGCGCATATCGCAGACGGCCAAAGGGCTGTGGTTTCTTTATTTTCTGCTGACGGCGATACTCACCCTGTTGCTGTGGATAGGGCCGATGGATTTTTTCGACAGTCTGTGCCATGCGTTCTCGTCGATCTCCACAGGCGGATATTCAACCCGCGACGACAGTATCGGAGCATGGAATTCGGCCTATGTGAAACTGGTGATCACGATATTCATGTTTCTCGGCGGTGTGAACTTCGGATTGATGTATAAAGCGATGCATGGCAATCTGAGGTGTTTCTGGCGCAACGACGTGTTCAAGGCCTACATACGTATTATTCTGGTGTTCTACATCTTTTTTGTCATAGCCATAGTGGGAAGGGGGCAGGTGACGGATTTAAGCTCATTCACGCTCGATCCGTTGTTTCAGATCATCTCCACCATAACATCGACAGGCCTGACGGTGAATAATTTTGAGAGCTGGGGAACTTTTGTGCTCGCTCTTTTGTTTCTGCTTATGTTTTTCGGTTCGTGCGCCGGATCGACAAGTGGCGGCGCCAAGATAGACCGTATACTGTTTCTGCTTAAAAACAGTGGCAACGAGGTGTATCGCTGCATACATCCCAACACGATGATGAGCGTGCGCATAAACGACAAGGTGATCGCGCCCGATGTGGTGTCGAAAGTGATAGCTTTCCTGTGTATCTATGTGATGATCATAGCGGCGGGAGGCATACTTCTGACGGCGTTCAATATCCCTTTGGTGGATGCTTTTTTCTCGTCGTTCTCGTGTGTCAGCAATACGGGACTCGGCACAGGTGTGACCGGCTACGGAGAGTCGTATGCCATAATACCCGCTTCGGGAAAATGGGTGCTGTCGCTGCTGATGCTTACCGGACGACTTGAAATATTTACCGTGCTGCTGCTGTTCACTCCGGGATTCTGGCGTAAATGAGCCGACAGAGGTCGGTTCTGGCATGGTTTTTGATGTATCCATGACCGAAAACAAGCTATGCCTGAACACCAAATCACAGGCCTAAAAACAAGAAAATCCAATATGTCAGACAGCTCTCTCAAAACTCTCCACGATAATATCTCCGATCTCATCTCGCGCCGCCGTCTGGCGCAGGCGATCGACCAGGTAGAGGCAACTCTGTCGGTGTACAACGCGCCTTGGCAGCTGCGTGAACGGATAGAGAAACTACGCACCGATTACGGTTATCTGCGGCGGTATGCGCTCGACGGTGTGGCTGATCCCGGCCGTACGTCACTTTACGATGCCATAGCGTCGCAGCTTCTCGGGATGACCGACGAGGTGATACGTGCCTCGCGGACGGCCGATTCGCCACGGCTCTACTTCTCTACGCTCCGATATGAGAACATGCAGCCCGATTCGTCGATCACGTCGCTGTTGGAGTGCTATACTGAAAATGTCAGGAAGACGGGCCTGGCTCTGTTTGGCGCGATGGATAATGCTGCCGATGACCGGTCGATGCGCGACATGCAGGAGAAACTCGCTTCGCGTCTGTTCGCCCTTCTCTGGGTGACTCATCCGCTGTCGGACGCCGATGCGGCAGCCATAGAAGGTTTTATCTGCGATCCGACTGTCGGTCGTGGAATCAAACAGCAGCTGATATCGTCGCTGATGCTTGGCGCGCTGGAGATATTCGATGCGGCACGGCTCAGGATCATGCTTTCGATGTATTACCGAAGCGGAGAAATATCGGCCGAATTGCGGCTGATAGCTCTTGCGAGTCTGCTGATAGCCATGTGGGGCAACCGCGGGCGACTGTCAGACCGCCGGCTGGCCGACATGCTTGCTGCGGCGTCAGAGTTGCCATCATGGACTTCGGATCTCCGGATGGTGTTCGTGAGATTGCTGAAGGCGACTGATACGGAGCGGATCACCGGGAAGATGGAGCGTGAGGTGATACCCGGCATGATGAAAATCAAGCCCGAACTCGACCGCAAGATAAAGGAGCTTAAGGATCTGTCGGATCTCGAGGGCGCGATGGAGGAGAATCCCGAGTGGGAGGAGGTGTTCGAGCGCAGCGGTCTGGCCGAGAAACTCCGTGAGCTTAACGAGCTGCAGAGCGATGGCGGCGATGTGATGATGGTCACTTTCTCGCGGCTTAAGAATTTTCCGTTTTTCTCGGATCCGGCCAACTGGTTTCTTGTGTTTGACAAGGATCATTCGTCGATCAGTTTTTTTGACGCTCCCGAAGCCGATGCGCTCAAAGAGCTTGTGGCTGAAATGCCGTATCTATGCGACAGCGACAAGTATTCGATGATGCTGTCGATGAACAGTATCCCCGAGCAACAGCGGGTCATGATGATGCAGCAGTTCAGGGCCGGCAATATCAATTTTGCGGAGATAACCGCATCGTCGTTGCGTCCGGAGGCTGAAAGAGCCGAGAGTGAAGTGAACCGGTATATACAGAATCTTTACAGGTTTTTCAATCTTTTCAGGCGCAAGAACGAATTTACCAATCCGTTTGCCGGATTTATAAATCTTCCTGAAATAGATGAACTGTCGGAGTGGTTTGACGATGCTGTATTCATACGTGAGACAGCGGAGTTTTATTTCAAACGTGGATATTATGCCGAAGCTCTCGCTATGTTCGGCCGGCTGACCGACCGCGGTGGAAGCGACCAGTGGCAGGTGTATCAGAAGACGGCCTACTGCATGCAGAAACTCGGACGTATCGAGGAGGCTCTGGCTATGTACGGGCGCAGCGAACTGACTAATCCCGACAATGTATGGACTCTTCGCCGCATGGCTCAGTGCAGCCGTATGCTCGGTCGCAACGGGACGGCTATCGAGTATTATCGACGTATATCCGCCTTGCAGTCCGATGATCTGCTGACAACGCTCAATATAGGAATGTGCCTGATGGATCTGCACCGATACGAGGAGGCTATGAAGGAGTTTTTCAAAGTGGAGTATCTCGACGAGCATTCCGACAGGGCATGGCGTCCGATAGTGTGGTGCGCGTTCAGGATGGGTGATATGGCCAGGGCAAGAGCCTATAGCGACAAGATACTCGCATCATCTCCAAAGGCAGAGGATTACCTCAATGCAGGCCATATAGAGCTTTCCGCCGGACATCCACGCGAGGCCGCGTCGCTTTATCTGAAGGCGTCGGAACAGCCGGGCAAGGGCTCGCAGTGGTTTCTGAAAGCGATGGAGGATGACGCCGTAGCCCTAAAAGAGGCCGGTGTGGATGATATAATCAAGGCAATAGTTATAGAGGAAATAATATGAACGGAGATATATTCATGCGTCCATTCGACACCCCTTTCGGTGCGGTGGCGTTTGACAAGATAAGCAATGCCGACTATCTGCCGGCATTCGGAACCGCCATAGGGCAGGCCTGGAGTGAAGTCGAGGCCATACGTGACAATGCAGAGGCGCCGACATTTGCCAATACCATCGCGGCGCTGGCGAGGAGCGGAGAGATGCTTGAGCGTGTGGCGGGAGCTTTCTTCCCGCTTACGTCGGCCTGTACGGACGATGAAATGATGGATATATCCGTGAAGGTGTCGGAGATGCTTACTGAGCATTCGGTCAGGGTGAGTCTTGACGAGAAGCTGTGGCAACGGATACGCAGTGTGCATGATTCATCGGAATCGGCGGCGCTCGACAGAGAAGACCGTATGCTTCTCAAGGACACATATGAGAAGTTTGTGAGATCAGGCGCTTTGCTTGAGGGCGCCGACCGCGAAGCTTACCGTGAAGCGAAAAAAGAGCTGTCGCAGCTGTCGGAGCAATTCGGACAAAATCTCGTGAAGGAGAATGCCGGAATGAAGATATATCTCGGCGCCGATGATCTTGACGGCCTTCCCGAGAGGCTTGTAGAGGAGGCGGCCGAGAGAGCTGTATCAGAGGGTAGAGCGGGAGAGTATTGTTTCAAGCTTGATTTTTCGGTCTACAGCACTTTCATGTCGCACTCGTCGCGGCGTGATCTGCGCGAGCGTTTTTTCAGAGCCTACTCGTCGCGCAACAGCGCGGGCGAGTACTCAAATCTCGCTATAGTCAGCCGTATGGCTTGGCTTCGGCTCAAAGTGGCGCGTCTGCTTGGCTATGACACTTATGCCGACTATGCGCTGGCCAACAAGATGGCACGCACACGCAGCAATGTCGACGCCCTTCTTCGACGGCTGAAGGATGCTTATATGCCGGTTCAGCGCGCCGAGGTGGATGCTATCACCGATTTCGCGCGAGTCACGGAAGGTGACAGTTTTGTGACGCGGCAGTGGGATTATGCCTATTACAGCCGTCTGTATCGCATCAGCCGTTATGATTATGATCCTGAGTCGATACGACCATATTTCAAACTTGACACTACGGTGAAAGGTGTGTTCGGACTGGCTCGCACGCTTTATGGCATAGACTTCGTAAAACGGCATGACATACCGGTGTATCATCCCGATGTGGAGGTGTATGAGGTGAAGGATATCGACGGAAGCCATCTCGGTCTGCTATACATGGATTTCTTCCCGCGCGACGGTAAACGCGCCGGTGCATGGATGACCGATTTCAGGGAGCAGTCGATGCTTCCCGACGGCAGTGATGTGAGGCCCCATGTCAGTATCGTGACCAATTTCACCAGGCCGACATCTTCGACTCCGGCGCTTCTTTCTCCCAATGAGGTCAACACGTTGCTGCATGAGTTCGGACATGCTCTTCACTCACTGTTCAGCCGCTGCCGCTATGCCGCTCTGTCGGGCACGAATGTGGCGCGTGACTTTGTTGAGCTTCCGTCGCAGTTCAATGAAAACTTCATGCGCCGCAGGGAGTTTCTTGATACTTTCGCGCGACATTATCAGACCGGTGAGCCTCTTCCCGACGAGGCTGTGGAGAAAATGGTGCGAAGCAGTCAGTTTGGCTGCGGATATGACTGCATCAGGCAGCTTATGTTTGGTCTGACCGACATGGCGTGGCATACAGTCACCGAGCCGGTCGATGATCCGGTGGCATTCGAGCTGTCGGTGACTGATGCCATGGCTGCGATACCTAATGAATGCCGAAGCGTGGTGTCACCGTCGTTCGGCCATATTTTTTCCGGAGGTTATGCGGCGGGATATTATAGCTACAAATGGGCCGAAGTGATAGAAGCCGACGCGTTCGGCCGTTTTCTGGAGGAGGGGGTGACCAACCGCCGGACAGCTGAATCATTTCGTCGCGAGATACTTGAAAAGGGTGCGACGGATGAACCGGACGAACTGTATCGCCGGTTCAGAGGCCGTGATCCGGAGCCTGAGGCTCTGCTGAGGCGTGACGGGGTTATCAGCTGAACTTTTCGGGCAGTCCGCGCACTCCGCGAAGCCATGATGCCGCATCCATACGTTTTTTGCCCTGCGGCTGAAGGCTGAGTATCTCTATGCGGTAGTCGGAGCAGTCGACGGTCAGTGTTGATCCGTCGGCATGTACCGTGCCGGGAGTCTCGGCCTTTTGTCCGGTGATGCGTGTGGCAAATATTTTGAGCGACTCATTGTTGCCCATGTCGGTCCATGCCGCGGGGTATGGCGAGAGTCCGCGCACGAGATTATGTACAGCCTGTGCCGGCTTGTTCCAGTCGATATGGCATGTATCCTTGAATATCTTTGGCGCCGGGGTGGGTTCATCGATGCTCAGCGCGCTCTGCGGTATTGGCTTGACTGTGCCGTCAATGATAGCATCGACAGTCTTGAGTGTCAGTCGTGCACCAAGTTCCATCAGACGGTCGTGGACCGATCCTACATTCTCGTCGGGCGCGATGACGATTTCTTCGCGATCGATTATGTCGCCGGTGTCGATCTCATGTTTGAGGAAGAATGTGGTGACTCCGGTCTTGTCATCGCCGTTGATGACGGCCCAGTTGATCGGTGCGGCTCCGCGATAGCGCGGCAGCAGTGAGGCGTGGAGATTGAATGTGCCCAACGGTGGCATCTGCCATACGACTCTCGGCAGCATCCTGAAAGCGATGACCACAAAGAGGTCGGCTTCGAGCGCACGTAATTCTTCAACAAATGATTCGTCGCTGAGCTTCACCGGCTGCATGACTTTAAGTCCATGCTCTATCGCAAACAGCTTGACAGGCGACTGGAACATGTGGTGACCTCTTCCGGCGGGTTTGTCGGGCATGGTCACGACTCCAACAATGTTGTAGCCTCCGTCGACAAGGCGGCGGAGGCTTTCAACTGCAAACTCGGGAGTTCCGAGGAATACTATTTTCAGGTCTTTTTTGGTCATTCCGAAACTTTTACTTCAGGCATGGGGTTCTGGCTATCGATCTGCGACAGCGCGAAGGCATAGGCTCCGATGGAGATGGCGTTGCTGGCTCCGATCTTGGATATCATGACTCCGATGCGTTTCATCGGATCGTATGTTATGGTGCGGTCGGTGCCATAGACTTTGAGCGGGCGCGACTCTCCGCAGGCAAACTGCCGGAACTCTTCGGGGTTGTCGAGGTCAAACACGCGCATCTGCACCCTATCGAGTTCTTCGCCTTTGAGCGAGTGAATCTTGCCGCGCATTTCCTTAAGCAGCGAAGGCATGAAGAACCGGTGGGCTCCGGTTAGTCCTCCTCCGATCACTATGAGTCCGTCGATGAGTGTCGCGGCTGTGGCCATTGCATCGCCGGCCACTTCTCCGAGCTCTTCGAAGGCTCCGCGCGCGGCTTTGGCATCGCCCTGTCGCACACCGTCGGCTATGTCGCATATATCCTTGGGGGTGAGATCGGGGTCGACAATGCCGGAGCGTTCCATATAGACCCTCTTGACGGCGCGGATTGATGCTCCCTCTTCGACAAAAGCTTCGGGATATTTCTTGTTGCGCAGACAGAATGTCTCGACACATGAATTGTCGCCACGGTTGAGCTTGTTGTCGACCACGATGCCTATGCCGAGTCCTGTGCCGAATGTATAGCCTATAAGGTTATGGTAGCGTTTGGCGCTTCCAGCCTCCTCCAGGCGTCGGTTGATCTCAGGCAAAGCGCCTCCGAGAGCTTCGCCGAATGCGTAGAGGTCGCCGTCGTTGTTTATAAATACCGGAATTCCGAACATATCCTCGAGGAATGGTCCGAGAGCCACTCCGTTGCGGAACGACGGGAAGTTGGGCAGGTAGCCTCCGATGATGCCGTTGGGATAGTCGGCCGGACCGGGAAACGCGAAGCTGATAGCCACGGGCTTACGATCGAGCTTGGAGATGACGTCGCGGAATCCCTTGACCATTGTGGAGAGACACAGATCGAGGTCATGGGCGTTGGATGGCATGCTCACAGGCTCGACTATGAATTTGTTGGCCTGCATGGCACCGAAAACGAAGTTGGTGCCGCCGGCATCGAGAGTGATGACTACTCTTTTATCGAAGCTGTACATTTGTCGAATAGGTATTAGTGTTGTTGTCTATTGGAAGCAAAGTTAAGAAATTTGCTGCAATATATTACAACGGCTGCCGTCGAAATGTTGTGAAAATTAAGTGGCTTCAAGTGCGTGCTGATGTAGATGCAGGGCAGAAGGTGGGTCTGATTGATGTTGTTTGAACGATAGCTTGGCACATGATGTTGTTGTAAACTGCTGTAAATTAACGTTAATGAGTTTTGAGTGCAAAAAAAACGCACAAAAAATTTGGCTATATGGGATTTTGGATGTAACTTTGCACTCGCAAAGCCAAAACGGCGGGATAGCTCAGTTGGTTAGAGCGTCGGATTCATAACCCGGAGGTCTCGAGTTCAATTCTCGATCCCGCTACTTGAATCAAAGCTTCGGAATCATATTCGCGAAGCTTTGATTGTTTTTATTGCGGGTATAATTCATCGATGTTGGCGTTTTTTTTATAAACATTTTGCGCAAACAGGTTGTTTTTAATAGAGAAATGATTAATTTTGCGCTTGAAAACAAGCGGAAAAATCCTTTCATTAAATTCACCGCACTATCATTCCTCCCCTCATTACTTAATTTTGTAGTTGTTCAGTCAGATTGTCAGCATGATAGTGCTGAAGCGCATTGATGTAAAATGCGTATGAAATCTGTCGGTACGCTCCAAAAGCACATTCACAAGCAACACAATTCCCCTTACAAGAATATATTTAGATTTATGTACAATCTTGATGAGTTATCAGAAAAGGTAGATTCTGAACTTCACGCCATAGCCGAAGGCATGGGACTGAAAAAGATGTCATCACTTCCAAAAAACGAGGTGATCGATGCCATTCTCGATCAGCAGGCCATAGACTTTGCAGCCATGGCGGCCGCCAATATGTCGAACGATAAACGACGTCAGCCTCGTCGGAAAAAGAATGACGCGGCTGTGTCGGGCAATGGCGACAATCAATCTCCATCCGATGACCAGCAGGATGGTCAGGGCGCGAAGAAAAGAGGCCGTAAACCTCAGCAGAAACGTAGCGATGACAGCATAGCGTCTGTCGAACCCGAAGCGCAGCCACAGGCTGAAAGCGCCGTCGCGGCTACAGAAGCGTCGGCAGAGAATCCGGCGCCGGAGAAGAAACGCAGGGGTCGTCCGAAAGGAAGCCGCCAGAAAACGGAAGGGGAGTCAGAGTTGAAAAAAAGCGACGAGGCGTCTGAACAGAGTGTGGACGAAGCCGCGACCGTAGTCAAGGCTGAAGAGACGATGAATCAGTCGCAGACAACGCCTGTTGCCGATAATCATACGCCGGCGCAGCAGCATGAGCCTGCGGCAGAGGCGGCCAATCAGCAACGCCGCAATAATGACGGTCAGCGTCAGGATATGCGAAACAATCAGGGCGACGGATTTGGCGCATTCTTCCCGCGCTCGGAGGGCCGGAGGTTCGTGCCGCGCTCGCAGCGTGAGAAAGAGGAAGCCGCAGCACAGGCCGCCGTGGCCGCAGCTACAGCACCCATACAGCTCAACGAGCCGTGGCAGCAGGACAAGCAGCAGCAACAGCAGGGCAAGAAAAACAAGCAGAAAAACCGCAATCAGAATCAGCAGCGTCAAGAACCGTCGTACAGCTTCGACGGGCTGATAGAGACTACCGGACTGCTTGAAGTAGTGCCCGAAGGATATGGCTTCCTGCGTTCGAGCGACTACAATTATCTGCCCTCGCCTGATGATGTGTATCTGACTCCGCAGCAGATCAAGGCTTATGGTCTGAAGACCGGCGATGTCGTGGAAGCAACAATACGCGCTCCGCGTGAAAATGACAAATATTTCCCGATGGACAAGGTGAAGAGTGTCAACGGCCGTTCGCCCGAATTTATTCGTGACCGTGTGCCGTTCGAAACCCTTACGCCCCTGTTCCCTGAGGAAAAATTCAATCTGACGGGTGGGCGGGCCAACAATCTCTCTACCCGCGTTGTGGATATGTTCTCGCCTATAGGCAAGGGGCAGCGCGGACTTATCGTGGCGCCTCCCAAGACCGGTAAGACGATACTTCTTAAAGATATCGCCAACGCCATAGCCGAGAATCATCCCGAAACATATATAATGATACTGCTCATCGACGAGCGCCCGGAAGAGGTGACCGACATGAGCCGCAGTGTCAATGCCGAGGTGATAGCCTCTACTTTCGACGAGCCGGCCGACAAGCACGTGAAGATCGCTAGCCTTGTGCTGGAAAAAGCCAAGAGGATGGTGGAGTGCGGCCACGACGTGGTGATACTGCTCGACTCCATCACGCGCCTGGCGCGTGCATACAATACGGTGTCGCCGGCATCGGGCAAGATACTGAGCGGCGGTGTGGATGCCAACGCGCTGCAGAAGCCTAAACGCTTCTTCGGAGCCGCGCGCAATATAGAGAACGGCGGATCGCTGACCATCATAGCCACCGCTCTGACCGAAACAAGCTCCAAGATGGACGAGGTGATATTCGAGGAGTTCAAGGGTACTGGCAATATGGAGCTTCAGCTCGACCGCAAGCTGTCGAACAAGCGCATATTCCCGGCTGTGGACATCATGGCGTCAAGCACACGTCGCGACGACCTGCTGCTCCGCACGGAGACACTCAACCGCATGTGGATACTGCGCCGCTTCCTCTCGGACCGCAATTCGATCGAGGCCATGGAATTTGTCAAGGACCGCATGGAGCGTACGCTCGACAACGACGAACTGCTCCGCACAATGGGCGACTGACAATATTCAGGCTCAGCGTCAAATGATTTTGAAAATTACAAGGATATTCATTAATTTTGCAGCCGTTAACACGCTATCGCAAATCGTGGACATCAAAAAAATATGATAAACATAACTTTTCCCGATAATTCGGTAAAGCAGTTTGAAGCCGGCGTGACGCCTCTCGCCATAGCCGAAAGTATCAGCTCCAGGCTTGCACAAGACATTCTGGCCGCATATGTCAACGGTCAGGAATGGGACATCACCCGCCCCATAGAGGAGGACGCCACAATAAAGCTCTTCAAGTGGGATGATCCGGAAGGCAAGCATGCCTTCTGGCACAGTTCGGCTCATCTTCTGGCCGAGGCTCTTCAGGCTTTGTATCCGGGCGTAAAATTCGGCATCGGACCGGCTGTCGACAACGGTTTTTATTACGACATCGATCCCAACGGTAATGAAATCACGGCCTCCGAGTTCCCCAAGATTGAGAAAAAAATGCTCGAACTTGCAAGGGAAAAGAATGCAATAGTGAGAGCCGACATCAGCAAATCGGATGCACTGAAACTGTTCGGTGACCGTGGCGAGTCGTATAAGTGCGAGCTTATCAGCGAGCTTGAGGACGGACATATCACCACGTACACACAGGGCGGATTCACTGATCTGTGCCGTGGCCCGCATATCGCCAATACGGCTCCTATAAAGGCTGTGAAGATCACTTCGCTCGCAGGCGCATACTGGCGCGGCGACGAGAAGCGCGAGCAGCTCATACGTGTATACGGCATCACATTCCCCAAGCAGAAGATGCTCGACGAGTATCTCGTGATGCTTGAGGAGGCCAAGAAGCGCGATCACCGCAAGCTCGGCAAAGAGATGGAACTGTTTGCATTCTCGCAGAATGTCGGAGCCGGTCTGCCTCTGTGGCTACCCAAGGGCGCCGCACTGCGCGACCGTCTGGAACAGTTCCTGCGCAAGATACAGCGCCGTTACGGCTACCAGCAGGTGATCACTCCGCATATAGGCAACAAGATGCTCTATGTGACATCGGGTCACTATGCGAAATATGGCAAAGACTCTTTCCAGCCTATCCACACTCCGGAGGAGGGCGAGGAGTATCTGCTCAAACCGATGAACTGCCCGCACCACTGCGAGATATTCAGAGCGTTTCCGCGCAGCTACCGCGAACTGCCTTTGCGACTGGCCGAATTCGGTACAGTGTACCGCTACGAGCAGAGCGGTGAGCTTCACGGCCTGACCCGTGTGCGCGGATTCACGCAGGACGACGCTCATATCTTCTGCGCTCCCGATCAGATCAAGGATGAGTTCCTCAAGGTGATGGATATAATATTCTACATCTTCAAGGCTCTGAAATTTGAGAACTTCGAGGCACAGATCTCACTTCGCGACCCCAACAACAAGGAGAAATATATCGGATCGGATGAAAACTGGCATCTTGCCGAGCAGGCCATCATAGAGGCCTGTCAGGAGAAGGGTCTGAAAGCACGTACCGAACTTGGCGAAGCCGCATTCTATGGTCCGAAGCTCGACTTCATGGTGAAGGATGCTCTCGGCCGCCGCTGGCAGCTCGGCACCATCCAGGTGGACTACAATCTGCCCGAACGCTTCGGTCTTGAATATACCGGCGCCGACAATCAGAAGCACCGTCCGGTGATGATACACCGCGCTCCTTTCGGCTCGATGGAGCGATTTGTAGCTGTGCTTCTGGAGCATACGGCCGGACGCTTTCCGCTGTGGCTCGCTCCCGATCAGGCTGTGGTGCTTCCGATCAGCGAGAAATACAACGACTATGCCTTCGAAGTGGCACGTCAGCTCAACGAGGCCGATGTGCGTGCGATCGTGGATGACCGCAACGAGAAGATCGGCAAGAAAATTCGCGACAATGAGCTTAAACGTATCCCCTATCTGCTGGTAGTCGGAGAAAAAGAAGCACAAAATGGCGAAGTTTCTGTAAGAAAACAGGGCGAAGGTGATAAAGGTACGATGAAAATTGCTACCTTTGCAGCGAATTTGACTGAAGAAGTCAAAAATCTCACAAATCAATAAACGCTTTAATGCAGAAAAAACCCTACGTACCCGGTCCGCGCAGACCGAACAGCTCCAATCCAGGCGCCAGAAGGCCCGATAGGAACAACGCCTCAAAGGATCCATACGCTATCAACGAACGTATCCATGCCCGTGAAGTGCGTCTGGTGGGTGACAACGTCGAGACCGGCATCTACCCGATAGCCCAGGCCTTGAAAATAGCCGAAGAGCAGGGGCTTGATTTGATTGAGATCTCTCCTACCGCCGAGCCGCCGGTATGTAAGATACTCGACTATCAGAAGTTTCTCTATCAGCAGAAGAAACGTCAGAAAGAGCAGAAGGCCAAGGCTACAAAAGTCGTGGTGAAGGAGATCCGTTTCGGTCCGCAGACCGATGATCATGACTACAGCTTCAAGCTCAAGCATGCTGTGGGTTTCCTTCAGGAGGGTGCCAAAGTGAAAGCATACGTATTCTTCAAGGGACGCTCGATCCTCTTCAAAGAGCAGGGCGAAGTATTGCTGCTCCGCTTTGCAAATGATCTGGAGGAGTACGGCAAGGTAGAACAGATGCCGGTGCTTGAAGGCAAGAGAATGATCATCATGATCTCGCCGAAAAAGAAGTGACTGACACAGCGCGTGCAAAGAAACAGCCGCGGTCGCGAGTCGGCAGCGGTACAGTATAAACTCGAATTAATCAACAAAAGTAACCCAAATGCCAAAGATTAAGACTAATTCCGGTGCCAAAAAGAGGTTCGCCCTTACCGGAACAGGAAAAATCAAGAGAAAACATGCTTTCAAGAGCCACATCTTGACCAAGAAGACCAAAAAGCAGAAGCGCAACCTCACCCATGCCGCTACTGTGGCATCGGCCGACCGCAGCGCCGTGCTGGAGCTTCTCGCCCTCAAGTAAATCAGGCACCGGAAGCGTTTTCCGCAATACAGTTCATGTATAATTCGTGACTTTATAACAGTTATTAACCGGATGTTTAGCAAAAAAGACCCGTGCGCATAGGGCACGAGCGCTAACACCCAATAAACGACAAAAGAAATGCCAAGATCAGTAAATCATGTAGCTTCAAGAGCTCGCAGAAAGAAAATCTTAAAACTCACCCGCGGTTACTTTGGCTGCCGCCGCAATGTGTGGACCGTTGCCAAGAACACCTGGGAAAAAGGTCTTACCTACGCTTACCGCGACCGTAAGGACAAGAAGGGCAATTTCCGTGCTCTCTGGATCCAGCGTATCAACGCTGCCGCACGCATGGAGGATCTCAGCTACTCGAAGCTCATGGGTCTTATCCATAAGGCCGGAATCGAGATCAACCGCAAGGTGCTTGCCGATCTCGCTCTCAACAATCCCGCCGCATTCAAGGCTATCGTAGAGAAGGTGAAGAACGCCTGAACAGCAGCCTCAAGCCGTATGGCCGGTGAAGATCGGTGAATTACGGTTGTGAATACACTTATAAGGCATGACGCCGCAGTCTGATGATTGCGGCGTCATCTGTTTTATGGTTCTATCGGAGTGATGTGGCGGATCATGGATATGTCGATACGGGTTCCGTTGGATAACCTTACAGTACGTTGCACAGGATCAACCGAGATAATGGAGTCGCTGACGGTCACGATACGGCCTCCGCTTTTGTGACTGTCAGGCTCAAGATATGTGATCGATGCTTTGCGCGAGTGTGAGTCCAATATTGCCGCGAGCGCATTGTCAAGCCATACGCGTTCGTCGTCGGCCAGATCATCAGGATGGTCGGTATATCGGGCTGTTTCCTCCAGCACGTCGCTATGGCCGGGAAGAGCTGCAAAGGGAGCGAACTGCGCGGCTCTCGCTCTCATGGACATTTGCGGATGGACCTGGCTGACGTGGTGTGGCCGGAACAGTATGTCGGCATATGGATGACCATGCAGGGTGTGGACGGTTGGATTGTCTTGTCGGTTGTTATCTTTATTCATGGTGTCCTCCTATCTGGCGGTTGCGAAGCCGCTGTGTGGCACCTTCGGCAAAGTTGAGTCCTTTTAATATGGAGTTTTTTCCGTAGGCTTTTTTTATTTTCAACATAGCTTCCTGAAGCAATCGCTCACGCTTCTGATGCATGATTCCGGCTTCTATATCCGTCGGACTGAACAGCTCGAGCTGAATGGCTTTGTCGCAGGCATTGGATTTCAGTGATTCGTCGGTGATATCGGCTGCTGTGATCGTGATGCGTCTGACAAGCATATCCTTTCTCACTATGCGATCGTAGAGTGTCGCGGCGGCAGTGGAGATTTCCTCGGACGATGATGTAGGATATGCAAACGTTGTGGAGCCGTGGGATGATACAGGCACCGTACGGCCAAATCTGTCACGTTTGACAGGAATGTCGTCATATTGGTTCTGATATGGCGATGTGGCGTCGTAGCCTATGTGGAGCACGATCTGGCTTGTGACCATCTTCATGGCTACAAGTTTCAGCCCCATGGCATCGGCCATCTCTCTGACCACGATCCGCGCTTTGCCGGTGTCGTAGGGGCAGGTGAGTACCTGACCGCTGCTTATGGATCGGCTTTCGGGTCTGTAGGCCTTAATATGTCGTATTTCCACCGGTTCCCATCCCCAGGCGTGGTCGATAAGCAGCTCGGCATTGACACCGAACATGTCGTAGAAGAGCTTCTCGTTGGTAAGCGATATGCGGGCTATCTGGCCCATGGTATCGATGCCGTATGGTGCCAGGCGGCGGGCGATGCCGCTGCCTATGCGCCAGAAATCGGTTATGGGTTTATGATCCCAAAGCATTGACCGGTAGGAAAATTCGTCGAGTTCGGCTATTCTGACTCCGTCGGCATCCGGCGCCATCTTCTTGGCTACAATATCCATGGCTATCTTGCACAGATACATGTTGGTTCCTATTCCGGCGGTGGCAGTGACGCCAGTAGCGGCAAGCACCTCCCGGATCATCCGCATGGCGAAATCGTGAGCGGTGAGATTGTATAGGCGCAGGTAGTCGGTGGCATCGATAAACACTTCGTCGATAGAGTAGACGTGCATGTCATCGGGCGACACATGGCGCAGATAGATGCTGTAGATACGGCTGCTGTAGTCGATATAGTGTGCCATCCGCGGCGGCGCTACGATGTAGTCTACGGCGAGACTGGGGTCGGCGTCAAGTCTCGCGGCCGAATATGACCGTCCGCTACATCCGCTGCTCGTACGCTTACGGTTGGTTTCTCTGACCTTCTGTTCCACTTCAAACAGGCGTGGCCGCCCGCCCAGCCCGAGGCGTTTTAGCGATGGTGATACTGCCAGACATATGGTCTTGGATGTGCGACTCGCGTCGGCCACGACAAGATTTGTGTCGAGCGGGTCAAGACCTCGTTCGACGCATTCCACTGATGCGTAAAACGATTTCAGGTCAATAGCTATGTATTGGCGCGCTGACTGATCCATTGTCCGAAGTCAGTCTTTCCATTTTTCTAATGTGAAGAGGAATTCGAGTCCGCCCATCGGGCCGTTGTGTACTGAAATGCTTCCCCCAAGAGCCTCGACGGTGTTTTTGACGATGGGCAGTCCGAGTCCTGTCCCACCGACCTTGCGCGAGCGTCCGGCATCGATCCGGTAGAAACGTTCGAAGAGATGAGGCAGATGCTGCGGATCTACACCGGTGCCGTTGTCGTAGAAACGGAATGTGTAGTAGCGCTCGGATTCGACTATCAGGTCGAGTCCCATTTCGGTTCCGCCGGAGTGGATAGCGGCGTTTTTGATGAGGTTGGAGATCATTCCGGTGAGGAGAGTGGCATTTCCTCTGATCATGCAGTCGAGGGGCAGATTGTAGCTGAACTTCATGTTGCCGTTGATTCCTGATGCAGTCAGGTCGTTTTCGATAGTGAAAACGATGTCGTGGAAGTCGATTTCCTTTACCGGTATATTTCCAGTGCCTTCTTCAAGGCGTGTCATGGTGGATACATCTCCGAGCAGGATGCACAGGCGTTCCACGTTGTCCTGCGCGCGGCTTATGAAGCGTTGCCTTGTGGGTGTGTCCATGTCGGGGTTTGACGCGATGGTGTCGAGGTAGCCTTTGATGACTCCTACAGGCGTTTTCAGCTCGTGGTTGATGTTGTTGGTGAGCTGTCGTTTTATGCGGGCTTTTTCCTCTACTGCATGAAGGGCGATCTTGTGCTCGCGTTCGCTTTTCTTGACAGCGTCGGCTTTGTCGCGGTAGAGCTTGATGATCTTTCGTGATATGTCGCCGAGTTCGTCGTGGGGGAAGTCGGTTTCGTCGACGGTCTCGATGTTGTCGGCGGCTTTGGTGGCGAAGTCGCGCAGTAGTCCGATGTTTTTTGTCAGATATCGTGTGGAGAAGTAGCAGATTCCTCCCATGGCCACGAATATCACAAATATGATCCAGAAGTTGGTATTGGCTCTGATGGCCTCGCCGATGGTCATGGTGTAGGGTACGGTAGTCTGCACGTAGATCTTCCCGTCGCTGCTTTTCAGTGCGGCGGAGTAGAAGAACTGGTCGTCTTCCTGATATTCGTTTGATCCTTCGCCGGTGGCTTCGGCTTCGCGGAATTCGGCGCGTTCGGCGGCTTCCGAGAAGTCCTGTATGATGGGTGTGTCGCCGGCATTGTAGATCAGTCGCCCCTCCTTGTCGTAGACGCATACCGAAATGCCTTCGTACATGGAGTTGGCGAAGTAGTCGTTGATGAAGTTCATGAACGGCCGCATGTCAATGTCGTTTTTATAGGCATTGATGATGCGGCTGTTGATAAACTTCAGTTCCTTGCTGATCTGTTCGGTGCGTATGGCCGATTCATGTTTATACTGCTGATACAGCAGTACGAGCATGCCGGTCCACATCAGTACCAGCATGGGGATGAACAGTCGCCAGCGGTAACTAAACTGTCTCTTTGAAGCCATATCCGAAACCGAGACGGGTCACGATGTTATCGCCGTAGCTTCCTATCTTTTTGCGCAGACGGGCTATGTTGGTGTCGATGGTACGGTTGGTGACCACGACATCGTTTGACCACACATTGCGTATTATCTCTTCGCGCGAGTGGATGCGGTTGCGGTGGGAGATAAGGAATAGCAGTATGTCAAATTCGGTCTTGGTCAGGTTGATCTCCTGGTTGTTGAGATAGCATAGTTTTTCGTTACGGTCGATACGCAGGCCGTTGAATGTGATGTCGGGCTCGTAGATGCTTTTGGGAGCCGACATTGTCCACTGGCGGTGGGACTGGCTGCGACGGAGCACGGCTCTTACGCGGGCAAGCACCTCGCTTATGACAAAAGGTTTGGTGATATAGTCGTCAGCGCCGATATTAAGCCCAATGACGGTGTCGTCCTCTCCGTTGAGAGCCGAGCAGAATATAATGGGGGTGGTTTCGGTGGCTGAGCTGTTGCGGATGCGTTTTGCAAAATCAAATCCGCTGAGCCGTTCCATCATTATGTCGACAATCATCAGAGAATATACCGAGAGGTCAAGCGTGAGCGCTTCTTCGGCACTGTACGCGCAATTGACCTCATATCCTTCTTTTTCAAGGTTGAATTTGAGTATTTCGCAGAGTGATTCTTCGTCGTCTATTACCAGTATTCGGTTGTTCATTGTCGTTTAGGAAATATAGATGATGTGAATGCTTCGTTCTTGCGATGTAAAGTTACTAATTATATAGGCATCGGCGGTGTTAATGTGTGTTAAAACGGCGTTATGTGCGAACCACTCTCCTATGGTGGTGTTATTATAGTATAATTACTATATTTGCACTGTGTTTTTTCATGGTATTAGATTTAAGGTTAAAAAAAATGGTTTGTCGGGATGACAAACCATTTTTTTTATGTCAGCTTTGTTTGCAAAGCGGCCTGGCGCACACTCACGAGCGGATGTGCGATGGATCAGAGAGTGGAGTACTGCCGTGAGTAGCGCAGCATTTGTTCGGGATACTGTTCGGTGTAGGTGACCGTCACATCGACAGGGTTGCCGGCATCATCACGCACTACTTCGTAACGAGGATTGACAAATCCCTTATAGGGTGCTATCGAGAGGTTGGAGTAGCGGTCGAGGATCTCATTGTGGAGCTGTGGGTCGACTTTCACCGCGTATTTTTCGACGAGTGCTTCACCTGCCTCGTAGTCACCTTCGCTCTTGATGCGCTGTACTTCTCCGAGCAATTCTCCGAACAGTCGGCGCAGGGCTTCGTAATCGTTGACCGTGAGCACGGTCTTGCCGTTGATCTTGTCGAGTGATGCGACGTTGGCTTCCTTTCCATGATCGAGCACCCATTCGCTTATAAGCTTGCGGTTGCGCATGTGGGCTTCCTCCACGTCCTTGCCCGGTTCGATGCGCATGAGCTGTGTCATGAGGCCGTTGAGCAGATAGTGATAATATTGTGCTTTATAGGCGTCGGGGTTGTCAAGCAGACCGAGTTCCACAAGCTTGGGATCGGCCAGATAATAGAGGGCGAAGAGATCGGCGCGAGCTTCCTCGAGAGTCGAGCCATGGGCTTTCAGGGCGTCGGGATCCACTCCGGGCAACAGTCGGCCAGATGCATGACCCAGACATTCGTGCAGATCGGTGTGCAGATTGTCGGTAACAAAAAGATACTTATCTATGAGCGCTCTTGTGGCGGTGTCGGGCACGAATTCCTCGTTGAAGCCGTTGCCGTGCGATGCGGCGTCGTAGGCCTGTGTGATGTTCTCGATTGTCACCGACTTGGATCCGTGGCTGGCGCGTATCCAGTTGGAGTTGGGCAGGTTGATGCCTATGGGTGTAGCCGGATATGAGTCGCCGGCGAGTATGGCGGCAGTGATCACTTTGGCAGTCACTCCCTGCACTTTGTCTTTGCGGAAGCGGGGATCGACAGGCGAGTGATCCTCAAACCACCGGGCATCGGAGCTGATGGCTTCGGTGCGATGTGAGGCTTCGAGATTCTTGAAGTTGACAATCGATTCCCATGAACCGGTCATGCCGAGAGGGTCATCGTAGCTTTCGATGAATCCGTTGATGAAGTCGACACGCGAATCGGTATCGCCCACCCATAGTATGGAGTACTCGTCAAAGTCTTTGAGGTCGCCCGAGCGATAGTAGGCTATCAGCTTGTCTATGACCGATGCCTGAACGGGGTTTTCGGCATATTGACGGGCTTTTTCGAGCTGATCGACGATCCGTGATATAGCTTCGGAATAGACTCCTCCGATCTTGTAGGTCTGCTCCACGATTTTACCGTCGGAGTCCTTTACCACGCGTGTGTTGAGTCCGTGCATTACCGGTGTCAAGTCGGTCGAATCCTTGCGGGAGGCGTAGTATTGCTCCACTTCGGCCTGTGTCACTCCGTCGTAGAGATTTACGGCTGAGGTGAGTATCAGATCCTCCCCGGCCACCTGATTGACTTTTTTAGGCATGAACGCCGGATCGAATATGTAGCGGAGCAGCTGATCCTTGTCGGCCGGTCGTTTGTCGTCAGGCAGCTCGGCGATCTGTTTTTCCATGAAGTCGCGGCTGAAAGCGGGCACGAACTTGTCCATGGAGTAATGATGGTGGTTGCCGTTGGCAAACCATACCTGTTTGAGATATGTTTCAAACGCCTTGTAATCGTCCGAATTGCGGTCGCCGTCATAGTTGCTGTAAATGTTTTCGAGCAGGTGGCGGAGCGAGAGATTGTATCGGTTGTTCTGATCCCACAGTATATCGCGTCCGGCGAGTGCGGCTTCGGTCAGATGATAAACGAGCATTTTCTGGCGAAGCGATAGTGATTCGAAGTCGGGTACTTTGTAGCGGAGCACCTGAATGTCGGCAAAACGGTCGACTACATAATCGAAGTCGTCGGCCATGGCCGGAGATGCGAGCGATGAAGCGGCTATGGCTATTGCCAGTGTGGCGGTTTTTATTTTTTCCATAATTGTAAGATTTGACATTGATGGGGTTATTCGACGTAAAGTATCAGTCCTTTGAGGTATTCGCCTTCGGGATGATATATATTGACAGGATGGTCGGCGGGCTGTGTGAGCTGATGCAGTATTCTCACTTTACGCCGGCTCTCGGCTGCAGCCGAGAATACCGCGAGCCTGAACTGTTCGCGGGTGATGGCCTGTGAGCACGAAAATGTGAACAGTATGCCTCCCGGGGCGATTTTGGCGAATGCCTTGGCGTTGATCCTCTGATAGCCGCGCAAAGCATTGCGTATGGCGCTGCGGTGTTTGGCGAAAGCCGGCGGATCAAGTACTATCAGATCGTAGGCTCCATGCGGCATATCGGTAAGAAATTTGAATGCATCTTCGGCGTGCGAGCGGTGGCGTGTGTCATCGGGAAAGTTGAGATGTATGTTGGCATCGGTCAGTGTGACCGCTTTGGCCGAACTGTCGACAGAGTCGACGCTCAAGGCTCCGCCGCGCATGGCGTAGACCGAAAATCCGCCGGTGTAGCAGAACATGTTTAGCACACGGCGTCCGGCGCTATATCTTTCAAGCAGTGCACGATTGTCGCGCTGATCCACGAAAAATCCGGTTTTCTGTCCCTTAAGCCAGTCGACATGGAATCTCAGTCCGTTTTCTGTCGCTACATTGCCGGCGTAGGCTCCGATGATATAGTCGTTTTGCGGATCAAGGCGGGCTTTGAACGGCAGTGTGGTTTCGGATTTGTAATAGACGTTGGATATACCGGCTTCAGGCAGGCTCACCAAAGCGCGTGCTATGATGTCGCGCGCGAAATGCATGGCAGGAGAGTGGGCCTGCACCACAGCTGTGGGTCCATAGACATCCACTACAAGTCCCGGAAGGAAATCTCCTTCGCCGTGTACGAGCCTGTAGGCATCGGTGTCGGGGCGTATGACGCCTATGGTCTTTCGCATTATCCAGGCCTGTCGGAGCCGTGATGCGTAGAACGGTTCGTCGATAGGTTCGTCGGCCGACGACAGCATTCTGACGGCGATGGATCCGATCTGAAAATGTCCGGTGCCGAGCAGTCGGCCGTCGGATGCAGTCACCGTCACCGTATCGCCCTCTTCGAGGCCGTCGGGCAGTGTGTCGATAGCTCCGGAAAATACCCAGGGGTGGAAACGGAGCAATGATTCCTCTTTGCCTTTGCGCAGAGTTATGTTCTTGTAGCGGGTCATTGTCAAAATTATCGGGTGGGTTTATTTGAATGCACGGAATATGTCGTTGCCATTGGCGTAGACGAGCAGCAGCAGGAGGAACAGCATTCCGGCGTATTGTGCGTATTCCATGACTTTCTCATTGGGCTTGCGGCGCGAGATTATCTCGTAGAGCAGGAACATCACGTGGCCTCCATCAAGTCCGGGTATGGGAATTATGTTCATGAACGCAAGAGCTACCGAAAGAAATGCCGTTATCTGCCAGAATCCATACCAGTCCCATTTTTCAGGGAACAGGCTGCCGATGGCTCCGAATCCGCCGATGCTCTGCGCGCCCTCGGATGTGAACACGTGTTTCATGGAGCTGACGTAGTTGGCCATAGTTCCGGTGCCGTTTTCCCATCCTTTGGGGAATGACTGGAACAGACTGAAATGCTGGCGAACGGTGGGGTAAATTTCTGTAATGGGCTTCAGCTGAAAGCCGAGTTTGCCACCTTCGGTAGGTGTGGCTTCAACAGTCATGGTCTGTCCGTCGCGCATCAGCGTGATCTGTGCCTTGCGGCCGGCTTTGGCGAGAAGCGCCGGAACAAGTTCGGTAAAGGCCGGAGTAGCGGTGGAGTCAACGGCGATGATACGGTCGCCCTCCCTGATGCCTGCTTCGGCGGCGGGGCCACCGGGTTGCAGTCGGCCGACAAATGCCGGCACACGGAAGGACATGAATCCTCCGCGTTCGTTGATCTTCAGAATGAAGTTTTCGGGTATGGCGATGCTTACTGTGTCGCGATGGTCGCGGAGCACATCGACTTTCGATGCCGAGGCTATTACGTAGGCGAAGTCGCCTGTGGATGAGTCGATCTCTTTGCCGTCGGCTTTAAGAGGGATGTCGCCGTTGCGGAACCCGATAGTCCGGGCTTCCTCTACGAAGTCCATGCCTTCATAGGCTTCCTGCAGAGGTATGTAGGCTGATCCCCAGTGCCATGCTATGCCGGCATATATGATTATGGCCAGAATGAAATTGAACATTACGCCGCCAAGCATCACAAGCAGACGCTGCCATGCCGGTTTAGCCCGGAATTCCCATGGCTTTTCGGGTTGTGCCATCTGTTCTTTGTCCATCGATTCGTCGATCATTCCGGCGATCTTCACATAACCTCCGAGCGGCAGCCATCCGATGCCATACTCAGTGTCGCGCCAGGAGGGCTTTTCATTGCCTTGTGCGTCGGTCGCGCGGTCTTTTTGGCGCGGTTTCCACTTCACAAGCGAGAACCACGGATTGAAAAACAGATAGAATTTCTCGACTTTAATGCCGAAAACACGTGCGAAGATATAGTGGCCGCACTCATGTATGATGACCAGAAAGGCCAGTGCCACAATGAGCTGTGCCGCTTTGATGAGAAATGATTCCATTTTATGTCAGAGTATAGTATGTGACTTAAAGTGTTTTTATTATTTCGTCGGCTTTGGCTCTCGCCTCGCTGTTGACAGCTACGTAGTCATCGTAGCCGGGGTCGGGTACAAATGTGGTGGCCATGCGGGTCTGTTCGATGACCTGATAAATGTCGGTAAACCGGATGCGCCCGGCCAGGAATGCCGCTACAGCCACTTCATTGGCTGCATTGATGGCGCAAGCGGCGGTGCCTCCGTGCTCAAGAGCGGTGTAAGCCAGTCCGAGGCAGGGAAATTTCGACATGTCGGGCCGGAAGAATGTCAGCGAAGCATAATCCTCGATTCTGAGCCGTCGTTCGTGGCTGTCGATACGTGTGGCGTCGCCAAGCGCATAACGGATCGGCAGATGCATGTCGGGTATGCCAAGCTGTGCCTTTACTGCGCCGTCGCAGAACTGTACCATGGAGTGGATGATGCTCTGCGGATGTACCACAGGTTCGATACGGTCAGCTTCGAGTCCGAAGAGCCATCGTGCTTCTATGATCTCAAACGCCTTGTTCATCATTGTCGCCGAGTCTATGGTGATCTTATTGCCCATGCTCCAGTTGGGATGACGAAGGGCGTCGGCCACGGTTACGTCGGCGAGCTGCTCTTTGGTGTGGTTGCGGAACGGTCCGCCGGAGGCGGTTATTATCAGACGGTCGACAGTGGCGGGATCTTCTCCCACCAGACACTGGTAGATGGCCGAATGCTCCGAATCCACAGGCAGGATCCGGCTCGCGGATGCTGAGAGCAACCGGTCGATCAGTTCACCTGCCACAACGAGTGTCTCTTTGTTGGCCAATGCGATGTCTTTGCCGGCGCGGATAGCTCTGATGGTAGGTTCGAGTCCGCTGTAGCCTACCGTGGCGGTGACCACAGTGGAGAAGTCGTCACGCTCCATGGCGTCGGCGATGGCCTTCGCTCCTGCAGCGGTGGCTATACCAAGTGGAGAGAGGGCGTCGCGCAGTTCGGCGTACTTGCTTTGGTCGGCAATTATAGCCAGTGCGGGTCGGTGTATGCGAGCCTGTTCGATCAGATCGTTCACGCGCGTGCCGGCAGCGAGTACCGTCACCTTGAACCTGTCGGGGCACTGGCGTGCTATGTCGAGCGTCTGTGTGCCTATCGATCCGGTGGAACCTATTATCGCTATGTTTTTTATTGTCTGTGTCACTTTAAGGTCAATAAGTAACTCTCTAAAATAGTTTTTATATCAGTAACCCGTGGCCTGCTGCGGCGCTTTTTGCGAGTCACTTATTACTGCAAAGTTACGCAAAAACGCCGGATTCTGCAGCAAAGTGACGAAAAACACGGCTGCCAATGATGACTTTGGTGGTTGTATGATGCTGAATTACTGTTGTATCGATTGTTTACTGGCGTGTCTTCAACCTGATGTTTTCTCCGACATATTCGATTGTGTCCGACGATTTCATATCGGTCAGAACTCTTTGGAATGCAGCGTCGATATTTGTGCTGCGACGTGAGAAACCGAGTTTTCTCGACGCCATGAATATCAGGTCGACGGTGTTTATCGCCACCTGTTCGGTCAGCACTTCGGTAGCGACGTTGGCCAGCTCCACATCGGGGATATCCGAAATGTCACGTCCGGAATCGTAACGGTACCATACATACTCATGGCTGTCATCGGGGCTGATCCACAATGCGTCGCTGTTGTCGGTATAGAACCGATCGGTCTGAATCCGGAGATTTCTGACCATTGCCTGCGACATACGCGGAATATTGCGCAGACTGGAGATGCGGCGGCAGAGATAAGTGAAACAGATCGGTTGTTCGATGGATATGATGTTGTGCATCAGCTCAGCATCAGGCATGTTGATCGCCTCGTCAATGCCAGCAAAGTATCTGACATATTTTTTAGCGGCTGATTTCTTTTTTTCGATCTGCTCGGCCGAAATGTCGAATGCGGGCTTGAGAGAAGGAGTCGCGACGGAGCCGGACTGTGTGTTGATTTTCTCAATGATCCTGTCGATCACCCGCTCTCTGTTGTTGAACCAGTCGACACTCCATACCCGCATTATCTTCCAGTCGAGAGCTGTAAGCACGGCGGGCTGCACTATTTCGCGGTCGCGTGTGGTGTGGGTGTCGCGGTATGCTTCTCCGTCGAGCAGTATTCCGAGGTCGTAGACTCCGGGGCTATCGGGGTTGCATACGGCCACGTCGATACGGAACCGTGAACGTCCGACGTCGGTGGCGACGGCATATCCGCGTTTACGGAGTTCGTCCGCTATCTGTCGGGCTATCAGTGTGCGCTGATGTCCGGCACTTGTAAGTATAGTGGATGGCAATGCCTGTGTTTCGGCATATTGCAGGAAGTGTTTCAGTCCTTCCACGCCGCGTGCCTTGGATCGCCGCAGGTCTATGTCGGACGATTTGAGGGTGGAGAATATATACATTTCATGACGGGCACGGCTCACAGCCACATTCAGCCGGCGTTCGCCTCCGGCATTGTTGAGCGGTCCGAAATTCATGGAGATACGTCCCTCCCGGTCGGGGCCGTAGCCGATGGAGAAGAGTATCACGTCGCGCTCGTCGCCCTGAACGTTTTCCAGATTCTTCACAAAGATAGGTTCAGGCATGGATGAGGCCAGTTCCTGCAGCGATCTGTCGCGATCGAAACGTTCCTGCAGAAGATCCTCAATAAGTCCCTGCTGCATCACATTGAAGGCTATGACCCCGATGCTGTATCGACGCAGGGCCTCATCCTCAATACGCCGCACGATCTCGCTGACAATGGCCTCGGCCTCGGCTCTGTTGCTTCGCGAGCCACCTTTGTCGTAGCATCCAGTCACCGGCACATAATGCACTTTGGTGGCTCTGTCGTCGACGGAAGGGAATGTGATGAGCGAGCCGTCATAATATTCATTGTTGGAGAAAGCGATCAGGCTTTCATGACGTGAGCGGTAGTGCCATGAAAGCTGCAGAGAGGGCATGTCGAGTGTCCGGCAGTCCTCAAGAATGCTTTCCATATCGTCAATGCCTGCGTCCTCGGCTTCAACAGTGTTGGCAAAATAGCTTGTGGGGGGCATCTGTTTCGGGTCGCCGACCACAATCAGCGCATTGCCGCGCGCGATAGCTCCGACAGCCTCGCTTGTGGGCATCTGCGACGCTTCATCGAATATCACGAGGTCAAATTTGTCGGCCGACAGATCGATATATTGTGCCACGCTCATCGGACTCATGAGCATACATGGACACAGTCGCGGCATCAGTGTGGGCAGCTGGTCGAAAAGGTCGCGCAGCGACTGCCCGCGGCCTCCATTGCTTATGTTGCGGTTGAGAAGCCCGATCTCGCTGCTGCCGGGAGTGTTGTCGGTCATCCGTGGAATTCCGGCTGCAAGCCGGGCATATAGCTCCTTGCGTGTGATGGTCTGGAATTCGTCGGTCAGACGCCGGTAGGAAGCTATTTTTTCGTCGAAGAGCATCCCTTCGAAAGTGGCAAGGATGTCCGATCCTTTAATTTTCACGTCGGTCTTGTACTTGAAAAGAGCCTTAAGAAATGCGTTCCTGAGGGCGCTTATGTCGTATGAGCGTGTAGCCAATACGTCGACCACGCATCCGAGTCCCATAGTTTTGAGCCGGTCGCCGTATTCCGACCAGTGAAACCAGTCGCGCATCAGTTCCGGGTGGCTCGACCATCGCCCAAGCTGTTCAGACGCTCGGTCGAGAAGCGAAATATCGGGCATTTCATCCTCGGGAATGTCAATGTTGAAGTGGCGGCGGAGTATATGCCTCAGGTCGTCGATCTTCTCATGCTGCCGCCGGTATGCGGTGAGATTTTCGATAAGCTGATCCACTTCGTCGACAGTGATGAATTCGTTGAACTGCCGGAGATAGTTGATGAAACTGCGTTTGGCGAACATACGCGGAATAAACCATTTTGACTTGGCTCTCCGCCATTCGCGGTGGAGTGTGGCAGGATCTTCGCTGAATATGGCCGGCAGATTGTCGCGAAGCAGCCGTTCGCGTAATGCTTTTGTGTCGGAAAGGGTGCCGGCCTCCTTAAGGAGCGTTGTGATCGTGAAAGCATCGTCGGCCATGCGTCGGGTTGCTTCATTGCTGTCTATGACCATGTCGCGGTCAATACAAAGTCCGTTAAGGGGGTGTTCTGACGGCTGTCCGACAAGTTTAAGGACGGCTTCAAAATCACCTCCCAGCAGATCTTCAATCCCTTTGACTCCTTCTTTCTGCAGCAGCGCATCGAGATTGTCGTCAAAAACGAATCCTTCAAGCGGTTCGCTTCCGATCTCTTCGTATCTGATTATGCAGTCGTAGAGCGACAGCCCGTCGATCGTGTCCGGAGTGTGGAGTGCGTCAATATATGCTATAAGCTCCTTCCGTCGGGCAAAAAGCCTGTCGGCCCGGTCGTTAAACTCTGCCGGCGCAACTATATGGACCACTTTCAGAGCTTTTTCCAATTGCTGCAGCACATGGCGTTTGGTGGATTTATTGGAGTGAAGTTCGAGGCAGAACGGATCAAGACCTATGTCGGCCAGACGTTTCTGCACGACACTCAGCGCCGCCATTTTCTCAGCTACGAACAGCACCCGTTTGCCATTGTAAAGTGCGTTGGCTATCAGATTGGTGATGGTCTGTGACTTACCGGTTCCGGGAGGCCCGTAGAGTATGAACGAATTGCCATTGCTCCCTTCAATGACAGCCGCGATCTGTGAGGAATCGGCCGATACGGGGAGCACCAGATCTGTCGGTGGGACACTTTGGTCGATATTTTTAAGATCCGTCGCTGCGGGCGTGGGAGTCCAAGTCAGTCGGTTGGCAAGCAGGCTATTGATGATGTCATTCTGCGCAAGCTGCTCGCGATGGGTATGGATGTCGTTCCACATCAGGAACTTGCTGAACGAGAAATTTCCGAGCAGGCATTCTTCTTCCACATCCCATCCTTTCTGCTCTTTAAGCGCGTCACGTATGATGGCGAATATCATCCTTACATCGACGCCGCTATTGTCGGCAGGCAATGTGTGCAGACCGTCGATGGTGATGTCGTAGTTCTGACGCAGAAATTCCATCAATGTGATATTGAGCGAAATGTCTTCGTCGCGTGTGCGAATATAATAATTGCTCTTTTTGTAGACCATCTCTACCGGGAGCAACAGCAAGGGCGCATAGCGCGGAATCGTGGACTTGGGTGTTTCAAACCACCGCAGCGCTCCGATAGCGAGATACAGCGGATTGGCACCGGTCTCTTCTATTGTATTGCGTGCTGTACGATAGATATGCTTGAGAATGCTTACAGTTTCCGCTTCGGCCAGGAAAGTGTGGAGCAGATGATGGTGCTCGATGTCATCATGAATAAGATCATGAAGCGGTTCGAACAGTTTCGATCTGACAAATCCGTAGTCGGCCGGCGGCATGGGTAATTCAGTGTCAGGTTTCGACTTGATACAGTATTCCTTTCCATCGTGAAGATGATCCTCTATTCTGTCGATATCGAAAGAGATCAATTGTATAGACCGTCGGCGGAATGACAGATTGAGAAGAGTGTTGCGCAGCGAGAAGTCAAGAAGCTTGCGTTCCCACATATCGAATTTAGTCAGTTCTTTGCCGGTGTTGGCAAGCCGGCTCAGATCAAACCGGTCATGCTCCTTTACATCAAGCAGACATGAGTCATGCTCTACACCGGTGTTGTCGAAGCTCCATGCACCGTTGTTCTCTATTCTGGATGGGAGTGGCAATATCCGTTCGAGGCGGCTTCTCTTGATATCAACAAACAGCTCAAACATGTTGTGTTGTGCGAGGTTGGCGTCGGCCATCTTGACAGCCTGCCCGAATGAAGCGTTTTCATGTAAGGCATGTGTGCATTCAATCACAAGCATCTCGTCGATGCCACACGAACATTTTTTTTCTATATATGACGGATCGTCGCATACGCTGCACGGGTAACAGTCGTTGACAAGCCATACGCCGAGATATGCATGGCCTTTTTGAAATATGATCACGCAATTGATGCCGATGGCTTCCAGTACAGTGGCCATAAGCAGTGTCAATTCTATGCAGTTGGCGATTTTAGTGGCCACGACTTGATCCGGCATTGTGATGCGTTGTCCGACAGCCTCATAGCTGGCAGGCACTCCGCGATAGACTATGCCGAGTCCATGTATGGCGGCGAATACTGCTGCCACCTGCTGACGCACGTCGTTACAATCGCCGGTCTGATATTCATTGAGCGATGATGACCCGGTGAGTCGTTTCAGCATTTCGGCGCTTTTCAGCACGATGCTGTTGATGGCCGGGTGATTTGGTGTTATGAATGAGGCGATCGTCTGCGGAAGCGTTCTTATTCCGGTCCAGTGATCGTAGGGCATAAGTTCGATGACGTGTTTTCCTTCGCAGATGACAGCTCCGCGGCTTGTAACAGTCAGAGTGAACTCTGTCACGACTCGTTCAGTGATTGAAGCAAGCTCGGACGCTTCGGGAATAATGCTGAATGTGCCTATCCTGACGGTTTCCCCGGGGTTGATCCCGGCTATGGTTTCGCTGTCATAGCGTGATATGAATTCTCCGGTGCATGACACTGTGATTTCGTCGACCGGTCGCTCCGATATATTGGTCAGCTCTATAGCGTGGCATACGGGTATATGGTTGTGAAACAGCGCATAATTGGCTGTCTGAAGATAGTCGACGCTGATCTGAAGTGGGTTCATTGGGATATATGCTTGAATCTGATGTTTATAAAAAAAGCCAGGACCGGTTCTGCAATAATGCGATATATAGTAGTGACAGGACCAAACTCAGCAAATTCTTATATATGCAAATTTACACGTTTTTTTTGAAAACTATGCTTCGGACAATCGAAAATGTGGCAGCAATCAGATGGAGCAGAAAAAAGATATGAAAAAAGGAGTGGATATGTCGATCAGCACTCCGTGTATGATCGCCGAGGGAATATAGGATGGGCCACACCATCGGCGTATGGCCGGAAGACATACGTCGACCGATGTCACTCCCGCGGAAGAAATGACGGCCTCCGGACCTAACCATCTCCGGATCAAGGGGGCGCCGACAAGCGTTGTCAGTTCGCGGAAAATGTTGGCGAGCAGAGCCACAGTGCCGAGCTGGGTGGCTATGGCGACGCCGAGAGAGGGTTCTTTGAGTTGGGATACGAGTATGGAAGATAGCGAATAATATCCGCAGGCACTGTTGACGGCCAGACATTCAGCCATATTCCAACGGCTTATGAAAAACGAACCGACAGCGGTGAAAATCAGTGTGCCGCACATTGTGGCGACCGGCAAAAGCACGTCGGTCATACGCAGCGAACGGAGCATGCGTCCCAGGTCGGGATTGGTTCCGATGCCAAGTCCTACCTGAAACATCAGAAAATACAATAGCCAAATCGACAAGCTATGGAATCCATCGATGACACCGGTCAAGCTCCCTGTGATCCATCCGGCAATAAAGCACAGAAGCACTATAATACTACCCTTCATGACTATTATATGGATATAAATAGGCGGATCAACGACCTTTGCGTAATGATTTTTTCAGGATGAATACAGCCGTGAAGCTGCCGGCTAGTCCGAGTGCTGTCAGCGTCACGGCATCGGCCATAACTCCCGCCAGATCGTTGTTGACGGCAGGAGCCGCTCCGACTGTAAATCCGAGCACAAATACCAATATGCACACTGTCACGGTGACCAGTCCGGCGATTTTCGACGGCCATGCATTACTTCGCCATATCCTGCCGACAAGGATGCCGGCAGCCAGAATGCCGATAATTTCAATCATGATCAGAATGGAGTTTTCGGCAAAATTACGAAAAAATCAGTGAAGAAACCGAGGCGCGAGCACAAACAGCCCGAGTGAGATGCCGAAATTCCAGTTGCGTGCCGGATATGAGCAATAATTGGCATATGCGCTCAATGTGGCGAAAGGCAAAGTGAATGCCAGGGCTGATTCGCCGAAAAAGTGTGCTGTGCCAAATCTGCGGCCATAACGCGCTGTGCCATCGGGATTTTCCAGAATACGACGATAGGGCATGAAAGCACACAATGTAGTGCGAAGCTGCACACTGGAGCTTATTTTCCATATCGGCACCATCGATGCGGTGACAAACGAGTTGGCTCTCAATGCCGGATTGAATGAGTTGTAGGTCGATGGCGTTGGAGTGTAGGAGGGTGCCATGACAAGCGTGGCGCCGTAGCCCGACTGCAGACCACGGTTGGATATCAATGCCTGAACTTCCGTGCCTAAAGCAGCTTTACGCCCGATGGTAAAATAATGTGTGGCCTTGACTTCGGCCTGTCCGATAATGGTGTGTCGGCTTATATCGGCCGTGTGGTCAGTGCCGGCCGGTTCGAATCGATATCGACCGGTGGCTCCTGTCAGCCTGATATTGATGTGGGAGCCTGACGTGGGGTAGTTGATATTGTCGAGCGTATTGTATTCATAGCCCAGGCGTCCTTCGACAAGATGCCGGTAGGTATGATCGCGCAATGATGAGCGGAAATCGGTTCCTGAGGTCGGGAAGAAACGGTTTTTTATCAGTCCGGCTCCTATACCGAATTCGAGTTTGGCCGGACGTCCGGCCGACATGACGTAGCTTATCCTGCCGAACAATTCGGTATCGGTGACGAATATGGGTATGTTGTCCTGAAAGAAGAGTTCGTCGCTTTCATGAAACTTCTGTCGCGACGCTACAGCCTGAAAGCGCAAGGCGGAAGGAATGCGGGTGAGCAGGCTGAAACGGGCGTCGATGAGCGCGGCCTGATAGCTCTGGCCGAGCCAGATATTGGCGCTGGTAGTCAGCGAATTGAATGATAGCGTATTATATCCGCCTGAAAAATAGAGCATAGACGAAGTTGATGTTGACACGTATCCTCCGGCGGCTACCTGAAAGTTGTTTTTCACGTTGGCCTTTAGCCGAAGGTCAAACATGCCGGTAGAATCGTCGTAAACAGCCTGTGGCACAAGATTCTCCAGTTTGCCAGGTGTGATAGCCCTGTAATAGGAGTCGCGTGCTCTTTTTATACCGAATGTGTCCGGGGTATTGTGGGTGAACAGATAGCGGATAAACTCGTTCTGATGTGAAGTTCCGCCCTCGACACTGACTGAATCGAATCTGACATAAGGTGTGGCGGCCTTGAACGCCATGCGTCTGATCTGCCGGACTTCTGATGGGATGCGTGTGGTCACGCGTGTCTTGATCGAGTCCATCATCTCCATGGCGGCACGGTAGCCGATGGCATATATCGTGTCGGCCTTGTCGAAATCAAGCACACCGTACATGCGCACCGGCACATTGATGCTGACGCCCCAGTCGGCCGGCATGTCATAGTCGTTGTTCTGTATGATCATGTCCTCAAGCTGCTGAAGCACGTTGTTTTGTTGTGGTTTTTTATCCGGTCCGGATACGTTGGATCCGATCATTATATCCGGAGCGAAATCAGTGCGCATCACATTGAATGGATAGTTGTCATATATGCCGCCGTCATATACCAGCACGGAATCGATCTCTATCGGACGGAACACCAGCGGAAAACTCATTGACGCTCTGACGGCATCGCCGAGCGATCCGTGCGACAGCACTATCTTGTGTTTGCTGTAGACGTCGGATGTGACCGTGCGCAGAGGCACAAACAGCCGGTCGAAGTCGCCGCCGCATTGAGCCGTGTAGGCTGCGAACAGATCCATGAACGCGAAATTCATCGGCAACGGATTGATCAGCGAGGTAGGCAATACCGATACAGGGCGTCCGTTGCCCGACGATCCGAGGTTGACTTTGACCATGGCGGGCGAGGAGGGTTCGCGGTCGAAATAGTAGAGGTAGTCGGGATCAATCTTACCCGTCGACCAGTCGGCGAAACCTTCAGACTTGATAAGCGCCATCATCTCGTCGGGAGTATATCCGGCTGCATAGAGGCCGCCGACCACCGCTCCCATCGAGGTGCCGGCGATATAGTCGATCGGTATGTCATTCTCTTCAAGTGCTTTTATGACAGCGATATGTGCAATGCCTTTGGCGCCGCCTCCGCTGAGCACGAGTCCTACGGCCTGATGTCCGGTGTGGTGGACTGAGTCGGCCGGCAAGTGGGCATCATGTGCGGATGCGGATGCAAAGATGCATATCATAGCCAGAAGACAAATAATGCGATCAGTCATGAGAGTAAATGATAAAATTTGACCGGCAGACAAGTGTTGATGTGTAGACATCGTGCTTGTCAGCAATAGTTGAAACCTGATATAAAAACAACTGATCGCGTGTTTGGTTTTTATCTTAATGTCGTTTTTTTTTCTGTCATTTTTCAAAAAGATGGAAGAATGATTAAACAATAAGATAGGGTTGTAGGGCTGACAATTTTTATTTAATTTTGCATGACAATTGACAAAAACATATGGGACGACAACAATATGACAGCCTCGACAGGAAGATTCTCGAGATGCTGACCGAAAACGCACGGGTTCCCTTTCTGGAGATAGCAAGGGAGTGCAATGTTTCGGGAGCGGCTGTACATCAGCGTATTCAGAAACTCACAGCTTCGGGTGTGATAAACGGATTCGAATCGCTGATCAATCCATCGGCAATGGGTTATGAAACGTGTGCTTACGTCGGTTTCTTTCTGAATGAGCCGTCGAGCTATGAAACGGTCGTGGAGCAGCTCCGCCATATTCCTGAAGTGGTGGAATGCCATTACACTACAGGCAAGTACGATTTGCTGGTGAAGCTTTATGCGCGCAATAATGCCCACATGCTCCAGATAATACGCGACAATTTCCAGACTATCGGTGCGGGACGCACGGAAACGCTTATATCTTTCAAAGAGGAATTCCGCCGTCAGGTGCCGATTGAATGATGTCAACGATTATGGACCGAATGATCGACGACATAGCGCTCAACGCTATGAGCTGGGCCCGTGAGGCCGGAGCGTTGCTTCTGAAATATTTCCGTGGCGATGATCTTGATATACATACCAAGCTAAATGACAGCGACATAGTCACAGCTGCCGACAAGGCGAGCGAAGCGCTGCTGATAAGCCATATACGGGAATGTTATCCGTCACATGCGATCTTGTCGGAGGAGAGCGGCGCCACTGATGGCGACAGCGGCTGGAGATGGGTGATCGATCCGCTTGACGGCACAACAAATTTCGGTTCCGGACTGCCGGTATATGCTGTTTCCATCGGTGTCGAATACAAAGGAGAAACCGTGATCGGAGTTGTTTTCGCTCCATATCTCAACGAGTTTTTCCATGCGGTTAAAGGTCAGGGCGCTTTTTTGAACGGAAAGCCCCTGAAGCCGTCGACCATTGACAGTCTTAGCCGGGCAGTGGTCGCAACAGGTTTTCCGGTCGACAAAAATGTCACCTCCGACAACAATCTTGATAATCTTGAGCGTGTCATGCCTATGGTGAGAGGTATCCGCCGGCTTGGATCGGCCGCAACTGAAATATGCTATGTGGCCGCCGGTTTTCTTGATGCACATTGGGAACTTAATCTCCACAGATGGGACGTAAGCGCGGCTCTGCTGATAGCCGATGAGGCCGGGGCTCGACACCGTTTTTTTCGCGATGACCGCAATATCTCTGTCGTCACTGCATCGCCGCAGATTTTTCCGTTGATAGATCCACTGCTGTCGGAATCAGCGCGTAAGTGATATAATCTACAACTATCTCAAAACGTTATAATATGGAATTCAGCAAGCTGGTGGGCACCAGATATTCATGCAAGCAATATTCCGAGAGAGTGCCGGATGAGGCAACCATCCAGTCGATACTTGAAATGGCACGGCTGGCGCCGACAGCAAAAAATCTTCAGGAGCAGCATATCTATGTGGCCAGATCGGCCAAGTCGCTTGAAGCCATCGATGCTGTGACACCTTGCCGCTACGGAGCGCCGGTGGTGTTGATAGTGGCATTTGACAAAAATAACGTATATACATATCCGGGAGGCACACGCGACTCGGGCATAGAGGATGCCTCGATCGTGGCCACACATCTTATGCTTGCGGCGGCCGACTGTGGCGTGGATTCATGCTGGGTCAACTGCTTTGATCCTGACAAACTGCATGAGGCGCTCGGCCTGCCCGAACATGAGGAAATACTGATGATTCTTGATCTCGGATATGCCGCTCCGGGTGCCGGACCGCTGCCGAATCATTTCTCGCGCAAGCCGCTGGATCAAACCGTCAGCCATATCTGAGCGTTGTATTTTTAAGAGTATGTTTACTTTTAACTTTATGAAATCTTTATAGCTCTTTTCGACCAATTTTAAGCTTTTGTTCAGTCATTATGGAACCCCATAACTCCTTCACAAAATCTAAAAATTGACTCGAACATATTATCTAAATCTTAACATAAGTCAAAAGTAAACACACTCTAAGAACAAAAATACAACCCATGCAGCAGATAATCACCCATTTCACAGACGACGATCTGTATAAATTCACAATGTGTGTGGCTGTAATAGATAATTTCCCGCGCACACAGGTGAAATATCGCTTCAACGACCGCAACAACACGGTGTATCCGGCTGGGTTTGCCGACGAACTGCGTCGACAGATCAAGGCTTTGGAATCGGTGATCATAACCGACGAGGAGATCGACTTCATGAAGCGTCGGTGCAGCTATATTCCCGACTGGTTTTACAGTTACCTGAAAGGTTTCAGATACGATTCGCGTCAGGTCAGCGTATTTCAGGACGACGAAGGACACCTCGACATAACTTTCGAGGGGAGCTGGAGCAGCACCATTTTGCTTGAAGTAAAGGTGCTCGCAATGGTTTCGGAGCTGTATTATATCATGACCGGAGATGCCTACCGACTTGATTATGCAGAGTTCGGACAGCGTACTGAAGCCAAGGGGCGACGTCTTGTGGAGGGTGGATGTGTGTTCAGTGACTTCGGGACACGTCGCCGCGCATCGTTCCGGGCGCAGGATGTGGCTGTGGCCTCGCTCGCCGGAAGTTCGCGCTGCGACAATGGCGGCAATGGACGCTTTGTGGGCACAAGCAATGTGTATCTGGCCATGAAGCATGATCTGACTCCGGTCGGCACTATGGCCCACGAGCTGATATGCGCCATAGCCGGAATGTACGGCCCACAGATGGCCAACTACATGGCTATGCGCATCTGGAGTCATACATACCGTGGCGCATTGGGAACATATCTCTACGATACTTACGGGTGGGATATATTCAGCCTGAATTTTTCAGAGGATTACGCCAATATGTTCAAGGGGCTGCGGGTGGACAGTGGCGACAATTATGAGCAACTCGACAAAATCACGGCCAAATATCGTTCGCTTCATATCGATCCGCTGACAAAACAGGTGGTGTTCAGTAATGCGCTCGATGTCGACGAGGCGATAGCCTTGCAGCGCTATGCCGAGGGGAAATGTCAGCCATCTTATGGCATAGGCACGCACTTCACAAACGATTTTGCAAATGTCAGGCCAATGAATATTGTGATAAAGCTCACATCCGTGAAGATAACCGAGTCATGGCCATTCTACTTCCAGACATGCAAACTGAGCGAAGACCGCGGAAAACATTCAGGCGATCCTGATACAGTAGAGAGGTTCAAGGCGCTGATACATCTCGAATAAAACCGACATCAGCTTTCACATGCAGCGGCTACCCATTTAGAAAAATATATGGGCGGCGTGTCAGATTATGTGGAACAAAAATTATAATTTTGTGCCGTAAACTGATCAATAACCTTTTGACAACACACACGATTGGATTTATGGCCAAGAAAACAAGACCGAGGCAAGCGGCAGACAGTAGCGACGATGCGTCAATGACGGCGCGCATAAAGGATGTGATATCCTGGATGAGCAGGGGAGTGTATGAGAAAGATCAGATTGTGGCTATGGCTCTGCTATGTGCGGTGGCCGGGGAAAATATGTTTCTTCTCGGACCTCCTGGCACAGCCAAGAGTCTTGTCGCATCAAGGCTCAAGGGCGTTTTTGACAATGCCCGGTCGTTTGATTATCTTATGTCGCGTTTCAGCACTCCTGATGAAATTTTCGGCCCGATATCAATATCTAAGCTCAAAAACGAGGATCGCTACGAGCGTCTGACTGACGGCTATCTGCCCACGGCCGATGTGGTGTTTCTTGATGAAATATGGAAGGCCGGACCATCAATACAAAATACGCTTCTGACCGCCGTCAATGAACATATATATCATAACGGAAGCAGCACAGTCAGAATCCCCATGAAGACACTAATAGCCGCAAGCAATGAACTCCCGGCTAAAAACGAAGGACTGGAGGCTCTATGGGATCGCTTTCTGGTAAGAATGGTATCCAATTGCATAGAAAGCGAATCAGCATTCATGAAGATGATCCAAGGCGATGCCATGGACAACTCTCCTCTGGATTCAGGCAGGGCTATAACATCGGAAGAGTATGGGCGATGGCAGAAGGAGTCGCGCAGCGTCGGACTGGGAACAGATGTGGCTGCTTCGATCAAGGCATTGCGTAAGGCATTGATGACGCTTGAAAAGGATGATGAGGGCCATCTGCGTTTCTATATATCCGACCGGCGCTGGAAAAAATCGTTCGGACTTATGCAGACGTCAGCATTACTAAACGGTCGCCGGCAGATAGATATGACTGACTTCATATTGCTGATCCACTGTTTCTGGAGCGATGCAGAGAGCCGTGAACCGGTCATCAAAGCCGTGCTCGAATCTATGGTGTCGCCGATATTGAAGCGGCTTTCGTCGGTAGATCGGGAAATAAAGCGGATATTACGTCCGTCGGAGTCCGACAAGACTGAACGGAATGCCGCCGGGCGGTTCAAGGAATTCGATTTCTTTTATTATCGGATAGATGATTATCCCGACGGCGAATGCCTGTTTGCCAAATGGGATTACAACGGTCTGGACGATTCGCGGAGTGTGGCAGGCATACAATATTTCGACAAAGCACGCAAGCGTTTCGTCATCCATGCCATGCTCCCGGGGCGTCCGCTTGAGAGCAAGTCATCGGATGGCGACAGTATAAGGCGGTGCGAATTGCAGAAGTGCAGGGGAGGATTGTTTGTCGACGGCATTCCATATACGTTTACAAGAGCCGACTGTGACGAGGCTGACACCGTGAGTTCCGGAAAGGCCAAGCCTGTATATCAGCGTGTCGACGATCTTAAAAACGAATTTGCAACGCTCCTGGACGAATGGCGTGCGATGGTAGATCACAATTGGAAGACACCGGTCAATATATTCCTTTCGTCGACCGATATGGCTTTGGTCAGGAAGAAAATAGCCGAGGCTGAACAATCGGTGACCGAAACAGAGATCAAACTGCAGAATCTTGCATCATTGCTGTGATGAGCGATACGGAACGTATAAATAACCGGATCGACACGTACTCCGAAGCATTCGATTTCTATATCGAGCGCAGGGAAATGCCTCCGGAGATCGCTGCTGATGATCAGCTTGGCGCATACATGCGTCAAGTGATCGACGAGAATCCTCATCTGGTCAGCGTCGATCCGCTTTGGGCGGAGGTGCTGAAAGAGAATCTTATGGAGTTTTTTCAGGCGTTGCTGCGGCATTTCGCCATCGTCGAACAGCAGCTTGCTGCCGAACTCGCGATGATAAATCGATTCAGAAGTGCGTCGATCGAACAGAAGCGCCGACAATGGTCGGGAGTGGTAGGGCATATTAAACAACGGTACACCAAGTATGAGGTGAACATCGACGGATATGCACAACGCTTTGACGGCGAAAACAACGATGCAGTGTTCGCCGCGCTTACCTCCGACTGGGAATCGGCCTGTCGCAACCATGCGGAAGAGACCCGCAGGGAGATGCTCGCGCGCTCGAAACAGAATTGGGCACAGCGTTTCCGTGAGATCGGCGATCAGGACTATATCGAGCGACGCAAGATTGAGGATATAGTCTATAAGTCGCCTGTGTTGAGCGAGATTGTAGACATCATAGGCCGCGCCCGTGATGCCGACGGCACAGTAGACAATCTCATGTATAGCTATCTCCCGAAGGGATTGTCGTCGAATGATGCGGGCGAAGGTATTTCTAAAATTTCGTTCGGCAATGATATAGAACGTGTCACCCCCTCTGAAACCCTCCTGCTGTCGACTCCCGACACCGAGCAGCTGTTTTATCAGCGCTATGCCCTGAGGCAGCTTCAACAGTTTTCGGCTCCATCGGCGGCGCCTCTAAAAACTCAGATAAACAGCCCTTTGCCACGACCGAAAAAGGGGCCGATAATTGTAGCGGTAGACACCAGCGGATCTATGTACGGGCGACCGGAGCAAATGGCCAAATCACTGTTGATACAGCTTGTCAGAATAGCCCGCGCCGAACATCGGAGCTGCTACCTGATCACATTTTCTGTGAGAATACGCTCTGTCGATATCGGGCGTGGAGCCAACATGCGTGCCCTTACATCGTTTCTGCAACAAAGATTCACAGGCGGTAATGGTGAGGAAAAACTGCTGATCGAGGCACTACGGCTGCTGGAATCGGATGACTATGGTATGGCAGATGTGCTGATCATATCCGACTTCATATTCAATCCGCCCGACCGTGCCAATACTGAGCGTGTAAGAAAGGCACAAAGCAAAGGCACACGTTTCTACGGACTACAGATCAACTCCAACAGCAAGGCCTTCGATGCATTGCTCGACCGCAAATGGAAAGCATGAAACAGCCTGAATTCATAATCAATCCGTCGCTAAGGCTAAGGACTGCTCATATAAATGTGGCGTGGCATCAGGTAGACGGTGGCATAATAGACCGCGAGGGCGAATATCTGTGTGCCTCGTGCCGATATATCGTCGACGGCCATACTGTCATGATCATCGTCGCCGATCTGCCGCAGATAGATATTATCTATTCCCCGTCGACAGACTTCAATGATACTGGCATTCAGGAATGGCTACGTGTCACGCTTCGCGACCATATTACTGCGCAGGCCGAAAAAGTGCTGCCCGAACGAGTCAGATACTGGCTCGAAAACAAAAGACTTGCCGGCGGTGGAGTCGTAATAAAGCGCTTGCCTAAAAATGTGCTCGGCCAATGCACTTACGACAATGTCATCTATCTCCCACCGATGCTCGTAATATTCCGAAGCGACTGGATTGACGGGGTGATACTTCACGAAATAGCTCATTTTCGTCACAAACATCATCGGAAACCATTCTGGGATCACCTGAGCGTTTTGCTCGGAGAGGATGCACGCCATAAGGATGCCAAGACAGATATCTGCCTTGCGCCATATTTCCCATACTATTGTTTTTTGATGAAATGACTGACTTCGCTATGTATGCTTCTGTAAATCAGGTTAATATGCGCAATAAGGCATTTTGACAGCTGCATTACGCAGAGAAAGTGAGATAAGCGCTTGCTTAATTCGCAAAAAAAAACTAACTTTGCACCCACAAAGTTCAACCGTCCATTTTATGGAGCGATGCTCGAGTGGTTGAAGAGGCACGCCTGGAAAGCGTGTAGTCGCCAAAAGCGGCTCGGGGGTTCGAATCCCCCTCGCTCCGCAAGATAAGACGCTCGTAATCAAATCGTTTCGCGATTTCATTATAGCGTCTTTATTTTATACAAAGAGGCCGGAAGCCTTAAAAAAAAAGCCCGCGGATGTTGCAGTTTGTAGCACTACGTTGCAGATAGTTGCATTTCACAAGCAACTCACAAGCGAGCGATTTTAAGGTTATGATCACTACTCGATTTTATCTTGATTGCCGAGCCGTCCGGCCCGGAGCTCCGGCACCTCTCCGCCTCGTCCTCACCAAAAATGGCGTGAGAGCATTTATCCCCCTTAATGTTTCTCTCCTGCCTACTCAGTGGGACATCAGCCGGCAAATGATAATTGGCCATCCCCGCAAGCAGCAATTAAATAGTCAAATCGCGGAGTGCAAGCTCAACGTAGATGGCATAATTTATCGTCTTCAATCAGACGGCGAGCTCCTGAATATGCGCGCTTGCGACATCAAAAAGCGAGTCATGGCGGAGTTGTACCCCTCCGATTCTAAACCGGATCTGACTTTCCTCTCACGATACAATGAGTTTGTCTCGTCACATTCTGCCGGCACGCAACGCGTATATCGCAATACGCTTCATCGTCTGCAGGCTTTCACTCGCAAGCAGAATTTAGGCGGTCTGCGATTCGAGGACATAACCGTTGCTTGGCTTCGACGGTTTGACGCATTCCTCGCGCAAACATCCCCATCGCGCAATGCCCGAAACATCCATTTTCGCAATATTCGCGCCATATTCAACGATACAATCACCGATGGCTTGATAAGCTGCTACCCGTTTCGCAAGTTCAAGATCACCCCCGAATCAACACGAAAACGCGCGCTGACGCTCGACCAATTGCGCGAAGTGCTAAACGCACAAGGGATGGAGCCCTTCGAGCAGCAAGCTCTGGATTGCTTTAAGCTAATATTTTTCTTGTGCGGCATAAACGTGGTAGACTTATGCCGCCTGCGCAAGATCGTAGACGGACGGATAGAGTACTCCCGCGCCAAAACTCATCGTCTGTATTCTATAAAAGTTGAGCCGGAGGCGATGGCTATAATAGCGCAGTATTGGGGATCCGATTATCTCCTCTCTTATCTTGATGACTACGCCAACTATCGGTCGTTCTACGCCTCAGTCTGTCGTGGTCTTGCTCCTATAGGCTATCAGCTCGGTATGCGCATATCGACTTATTGGGCGCGTCACTCTTGGGCTACCATAGCCGCCTCACTCGATATCCCAAAAGAAACTATTGCCGCTGCGCTTGGCCATGGAGGGAATTCAGTCACCGATATTTATATCGACTTTGATCGGCGCAAAATCGACGAGGCTAACCGCCGGGTGATTGATTATGTGCTGTATGGTAAGCAGTAAGCGTTATTTTCAGCGAATTTGTAGCCTAATGGAGTATTTGCTTTGTCATAGGTGTTTGTATGTCCGTCAAAAGATAGACAATCCAGCGTAACCTGAGACAATTCCACAAAATAGGCCCCGTCACGAATAACCATGGCGGGGCCTACAAGCTCTGGAGTTGAAAACAACTCCGCAACAACGCTGCAAAGTTACAAATTCTCTTCGGCCCTCGCAAGCATCATTCAGTCCGCTTTATTTTTCTTAAGCAGTTCTCCGATCGGGATTTTCTTCTTTATCCACTCCCACGGCTCGAAACGCCATGGCAGTCCCTTATACTCGAAGTAGTTGTTGAGACAACTCGTCAACTCAATCACGTATACAATCATCAGAACCCCTATGGATACAACCGGCTTACCGAGATTGACGCCAAACGTGCGCGACAACATTTCGGCCACCGTTACCCATCCGAGATAGTCCACGCTTTTGTTTATCGTCCTACGCCACGCCCGCGAGAAGCGGATCTCCTCCCCGCGGACTCGCGCCGCCTTGATGCCGAAGCGCAGATCAAGTAACAGCAGTCCTCCCGCCAGCGGGAGCCACCACGAAAGATGAGCGTAGAAGTCGACTATGGCCGCTCCGAGAACCGCGAAAAACGCACAGAATGTATTACTTTGGCTTTCCATTGCTTTTCTGTTTTACTTTCTAAACTTCCTAACAAGCCATACGACGACGGCACAGATTACAATCGCGACGCCTCCGAGGGCGAACCCTCCGAAGTCCATCTTGGTCTGCTGCCACTTAGTCAGCTGCTTTTCCACAGGATAGGGAACAGGGATGGTGTCTGACTTCACCGATTCAAGCTGAAGGCGCAGTGCCTTGATTGTGCTGTCCTGTTGCTGCACCTTGTGTTCAAGTTCCTTCTCACGATGGGATGCGACATACACTATGCGTTCCTTGTCATGTCTTGCAGTGTCGCCGTTCTCTTTGAGTACCACAGTTTCCTTCGTGCGGTCGATGATGGAGTCTGAGGAGGTCTCTTTGAACCGTTGTGACTCAAAGAAATTTCTCATGCGCTCATACAGCCCCGTGGTGTCGGCGTTGACATACTCCGTCCTCACCGTCTCCACCGGCACATACTTCGTCGGCGAGCATCCCGACGGCATGACAGCCACTGCAAGAAGCATGAGGATAGCTGCAAGCAGGGCTGTACACACTCCCGGCTGATACTTCGTGTCGCGGGGAGTCATAACGCGCTGATTTTAACATAACCTCCAGGCACCGTCTTGAGCATTTCGTGACGGTTATGACCGTCGCGATAACTCACATGTACCCATTGCCAGTCATGCTCGTTGATTATCTGGTCAAATGGCAACTTGAGGTCAAGAATCTTTTGGGCGAGACGGCGGTTATCTACCTGATTTCCTACAGAGATGTCGGCGGCTTCGCCAGTCATGTGCTGTGATGTGCGTGACGCACCCGGAACCTTAGCGTTAAGCTCGCTGCAGCGGTAGCCGCTTGTCACAGATATCGGCTTGCCCCACGCCTCGCGCAGAGGGTCGAGAACCTTGTCGACAAGCACCGCGATGTTCTTGCGGGCACTCTCTGGCGCGGTGTTGTCGATGCCGTGGCGGTAAGCGGTTTCGCTCCGCTCGAACTCCTGAAAACTAAAATATTTCATTGTCTATAAGATTTTTATTACTTTTGTGTCGCGGCGGTTGGTGACGCTCCCGTCCGCGCGACTGAACTTATTTACGTCCCGGCATATCGCCGTCGGCAGAGCGTCACTTTATTGCCGTCAGCCCTATGCCGGGATTGTTTTACACTTATGAGAAACTTTTCTATTCCGCCCTATCAGGCCAAAGAGATCGGGATGGCTGTATGTCGAGTTTGTTCACTCCTCGGAATCCCTTGTTGCATGGCAACTCCTTTAGGCAACTATGACATCGGACTTATCAAGACATCGGTCATGAATATTGCCAGAAGCCAAAATCTTCCGTGTGATCTTCCTGAAGGTCCGCGCAAGGACATCCGAGAGATCGCTACCGCATTCCAATCCGTAGTATCATCCTTGATTGCAGCCAATAAAATTCCTGCGGAATATTAAGCCTTAATCAAGACCTTCTCTATATGGCGATGCACAGCCCTCGTAGCAATAAGCTCCGAGATTCCCGGCTGTAGTTAAGCTGCAATTGAGAAGATACTCATCCGTGCCGTCGAGCCATGCTATGCGTTCGATGAACTTCGCCGCGTCCGGATAGGCCTCTTTCAGCCGTGCCCGGAACCGCCTGATACGGCGCTCACGCATCCATGCCTTAAATCTCTTGATCATAGTTGGTTTATTGTTATGGCTTGATTGGTTGTTTACTCTGCCATGTCTATGCTGAGTAGGTTGGCTACCCACATTGTATCGGCGAGAGTCCATTTCTCGTCACAGTCGGCCAGTGCAAGCAGATCCTCCGCCGTCATCGGTTTGCTGACGGTCAGCGTCACCTCTGCGTCAAGTTCCGGCTTGATGGTGGCATGTACGGCCTTGTTGTAGTTCTCGGTCATATCTTTGAGGCGCGCATCCTCCTCGGGTGTTCTGTCGGTCTTGCCTGATAGCTCCTCGTAGCCGTCCGGTACGAGCTTCTTCTGCGCCTCTGTCAGACAATCGTCGAATGGCTTGCGTGCCCTTGATATGGTGGATATTCTCAACAAATTGACCCCCTATGGATTATTTAAATTGACCCCCAT
>ERZ778516.138-NODE-138-length-61312-cov-10.619994_pt1 | contig 61312 bp, 58 predicted proteins | sample MGYA00510342_ERZ778516 | MGnify/ENA primary metagenome ERZ778516 (study PRJEB29527, sample SAMN07138961) | mouse gut metagenome | material: feces | host: mouse | place: China:Nanjing | collected 2016-01-25 ...
CAGGAACAGGTGCTCTCTCCCAGCGGCATCCGGATGACACAGGTCTCCTCCTTCAGCGCCACCTCCGCTTCCGTCTCTTTCCACTTTGCAGCCGGCGTTTCCTGTCCCAGATCCTTGTAGGCGCGCTTCACCGTCCCTTTATTGCAAAGCCCTGTCAGATAATCATCGTCCGCATGCTTCAGCATCTCTTTTAATGTATCCATCCCGGAATCCTCCTGACCGCTCTTATCCATTCATAATTTTTCCCATAAAGTCTCCCAGCGCTTCCGGCGTCATGGCTCCCACATGGGCGCCCAGATCCGCAAGCTTCTGCGCCGTGTGCCTGTCATAGACCGGATTCGCTTCCATATCCAGCGCCGTCAGACAGATCAGTTTCGCGCCGCTCTCTATGATGCCCCGGCTCACGCCCAGAAGCGCGGACACGCTGCCGCCTTCACACAGGTCAGATACCAGCACCACCATGGTCCGGTGCGGATGATCGATCAGCGTCTCACAGTACTGCAGCGCCCCGGTAATGAAAGTTCCGCCTCCAAGCTGGATGCTCATCAAAGTTGCTACCGGATCTTCCAGATGGCTGCTCAGATCCACCACCTGCGTATCAAAGATCACCAGCTTTGTATCCAGCATGGGAAGCTTTGCGAAGATTCCCGCCATGACCGCGCTGTGGATGACCGAATCCAGCATGGACCCGCTCTCATCCACCGCAATCACTACCCGCCACTGGCTGTATTTTCTGGTCCTTCCGTTAAAATACACCTGCTCCAGCAAAAGCCTGTTATTTTCCCGGTCATAATGCTTCAGGTTCTTCCGGATCGTCTTCTGTATATCCAGATTCCGGATGGAGCGGACCGGACTGCTGGAATTGCGGTCAATTTTTCCAAGCAGTGATTTTCTGATATCCTGATTCAGCTTCTTCGCAATCTCTTCCGCCACCTGTTTTACGATCCGGCGGGCCGTATCCAGCACGTCCCCTTTCATCAGGTGTTTTAACTGCAGGATCGTCTTCAGCAGCTCCTGATTCGGCTCCAGCTTCTCCAGAACCTCCCTGTCCGTCAAAAGCTCGGTCATCCCGTAACGATCCAGCGCATGGCGCTCCAGGATCTCCACGGTCTCCTTCGGAAACAGCTTCCGGATCCGCGTGATCCACGTGGCCGCAGTCAGACGGCTCGCTTCTGTCCCGCCCTGCCTGCGCACATCCTCTCCCTGTTCCCTGTTATATAAAAAATCCAGTGCTTCTTCCAGATCCATACAGGAAATCCCGTTTTCCAGAGACGCACCATCTCCAAAGCCGATCTGATTCCGGGAATAGCTTCCAAGTATCAGCCGCCATCGGTTCAACTGACCGGTATTCACATTCATATCCGGATGATTCCTCCTGTGTGAGTTTTTTATTACCTGTATTTTACCACCAGAAAACGGAGCTGTCCACAGACAGCTCCGTTTTCTGATATTCAGATGATATTTGTAATTCGGTTTCTCATCTTTTCCATGGTTCAGTCCAGATCTTCCCCATTGCTTTCAATGACCTTCTTATACCAGAAGAAGGAATCCTTCCGGCTCCTTGAGAAATCGCCGGTACCGTCGTCGTGGCGGTCAACATAGATAAAGCCGTAACGCTTCGCATACTGGCCTGTCCCTGCGGAAACCAGATCAATGGGTCCCCAGGTGGTATAGCCGATCAGCGGTACTCCGTCCTCGATGGCATCTCCCATACAGCGGATATGCTCCCGGAAATAGTCAATGCGGTAGCTGTCATGGATCGATCCGTCTTCTTCCACCTGGTCAAATGCGCCGAAGCCGTTCTCCACAACCATCAGAGGCGTATGCGGATAGCGGTCATGAAGCACATTCAACGTATAACGAAGTCCCAGCGGGTCGATCTGCCAGCCCCAGTCAGACGCTTTCAGATATGGATTCTTTGCGCCCAGCGACATATTTCCTGCTGTCTTTTCCGCATTTTCATCTGTCGTCACGCAGTTGGTCATATAATAGGAGAAGGTATAGAAATCCACCACTCCGTTCTTTATGGTCTCTTTGTCCTCATCGGTGATAAAGGAAGTGTCGATTCCATGGTCCTTAAAATACTTGAGCGCAAAGGTTGGATACTCTCCGCGGATCTGCACATCCCCGCAGATATTGTTCTTAAAATTATCCTCCGTATAGCAGGCAAAGATATCCTTCGGATTCGGCGTCAGCGGATAGAGCGTCACATGGGCGATCATGTTGCCGATCATAAAGTCCGGATTGATCTCATGTCCCTTCTGCACGGCAATCGCGCTTGCCACAAATTCATTGTGAAGCGCCTCAAACATGGCCTGCGGATCCCCTTTCAGGTCGCTGAGCTTAATTGGTTCTGTGGCTTTGATATCCTCCTCATCCATAAGCCCAAGCCCGTACAGATTGCCGATTCCGCCCTCGCCCATGCAGGGAATATTGATCTCATTAAAGGTCAGCCAGTATTTTACCTTGTCCCTGTACCGCTCAAAACAGGTCACTGCATATTTTACAAACAGGTCAATGGTCTTCCTGTTCGAAAAGCCGTGATATTTTGTTACAATATTCCACGGAATCTCATAGTGGCACAGCGTAACCAGCGGCTCGATGCCGTATTTTCTGCACTCGTCAAACACATCATCATAGAACTTCAGGCCTGCCTCGTTGGGCGTCTCATCGTCTCCGTTCGGGAAGATCCGTCCCCAGTTGATGGACAGCCGGAAGCACTTGAAGCCCATCTCGCCCAGCAGCGCGATGTCTTCTTTGTAATGATGATAAAAGTCGATTGCCTCATGGCTGGGATAAAAAGCATTGGGGTCCGACACCGGCAGGAAAGTCCTGGGCGTGTTCACGTCCCCTCCCAGAAGCATGTCCGGTACCGACAGACCCTTTCCATCCTCCAGGTATGCACCCTCATACTGATTGGCAGCTACTGCGCCGCCCCATAGAAAATTTTTCGGAAATGCCATAAGATTACCTCCTGTTTTTACTTGTTAAACATCATTATACTAAAAAATCCGGAAAAGATAAACAGAAAAAAGAAAATCACATACGCTTTGCCTTTTCCATGTTTACAGCGTTCCTGCCGCATAAGCATCCAGCGTTTCTCCATATTCGTATTCTTCCGGCGATACCATACGCCCCTTAAGCAGCTCCTCCTTCTTCACTCCGTGAAGCGCCGCCGCCTTTTTGGCGATCCGGTCCGTCTCCAGCGGGGTAAAATACCCAAACGCCTGCCGAAGCTCCGGCAGAAGCTTCATAAACGCATCCACTGGCAGCTTCGCCAAAAGCCCGTCGATCATGCCCAGAAAGTTCTCCCGGACAAACACGAAATCCCGCGCAGTATAAAACAGTCCCCGCAGAAACGCCGCACTCTTCATCTGCATATCATCCGTTCCCTGAAGATAGCCCGCCGCCGTCCTCTGAATCCGTTCATCATAACTGCTGTCATATCCATAAAGCAGTCCCAGTACGGTTCCTTCCAGTCCCGGCTGTATCTCCGGCTGGCAAAGGAGACGGTCAAAAGCCTCCAGAAGTATCTGCCGGAAATGAGAAAAGCTGCTTCTGCCCGTGATCTGATAGAGCGACAGGCAGCTTTCCATGCACGCCTGCTGCTGTTCCTCCCGGATCTGCGCCATGGACGGCAGAAGCTGCACAATCTTCTGAAAACAGACTCCGATCAGGTCTTCCAGCTCCAGGGAATCTTCCACTTCATACAGTTCCTGCAGTTCGTACAGCATCCGAAGATGGGAGAACCCTTCGGTCAGAGAAAAGAAATCACCGTCTGCGGCCAGAACCTCCCGGATATGCATCCCCATTCCCGCCTGTTCTTCCAGAAATCCCATGAGAAAACCTCTGGCCAGAAGCCCTGCCGCCTCCTGGCTGCTCTCGCTTTTGGCAAAATCCCGAAGCAGACGCGTGCGGGACGCTTCCGCCACCGTACCGCCCAGCATGGACACGTCCACCAGAGCCGAAAGCACCTGTCCGGTATAACGGTAGTTCCAGGTCTCCCGGATCCGGTTCCGGTCTTTCCGGTTCAGAAGATCTGCGCCCTTCGTCCTCTTTGCAAATCCTGTCCCCAGAAATTCTGTCTGATAGAGAAAACGGCTCATGGCAAGATGTTTCTTTTTGGAAAAAAGCTCCAGAACCACCTCCTGCTGCCCTGCCGCCTGTATCTTAAGCCGGAAAACTCTGCACTGTTCTTCAAAATCCAGAAGCAGCGGCGGACGCAGCGCATCCTCACAGAGCTTTCCCACCTGCTTTCCCGTATTCAGTTTGTGAAGGAGCCGGAGGGGCAGATCCGTAGACGGGCTGCATTCTCCCTTTACAAAAGAAGAAAGCGCCGCATCCCTGAGTTCATACAGCCCCGGTTCATGTTTTCCCCGAAGCGCTGCCAGCCCTTTCGCCATGGAAAGCGCGCAGATGACATCATAGGAGGAAAGGCTCTCCTTCTTCTGTCTTGCCTGCCTCCCCGCGCTTACCAGCTGATGAAGCACCGCCGCTTCGTAGTTCCCGTCCGGAACCCCCTCCTTCAGCAGACGCTGCCATACCTGCTGATAAAAGCCCGGCGACTGCATGCCGCTGGCATACCCGTTCAATGCGTCTGCCGCCTCCATGGAATAGGCAAGCGAATAGACTCCCTGATCCTTATCCGACAGTCCATGAAGCCTGACCGGTTTTGCCGTGCACCGGAGAAACCCTGCACTGGCTCCTGCTTTCTGCTTTCTTTTCCCGGCAGCCGGCTCTGCCGGACTGTCGTTCTCCTTCAGAAGCTCCATGATGCCGTATGTATGAAATCCGCCTGTTACCACAAGTATTTTTTTATATACTTCAGATGCCCCTGCGATCCGCTCCGCCATATACTGCTCGCGCAGAAGGCACCCGTCTGCTTCCAGCTCTTCCCTTGGGGTATGGCTTCTGGACAGATAGCAGTAGACGCTCATCTGCCGCACAAACTCCTCCGTGGTCCGAAAAAGCCCGCCGATCTCAAAATATTTTTCCCACAGCTCGTCAAAATTTCGAAGCCCGGCCTTCTGGCAGAGCAGCGTCAGATAACGGCTCCGGCTCAGCAGGTAATCGTCGTTATAGGTCTGTTTCTCTCCTTCGGTCCGGATCCCTTTCTTTTCCTCCGTTCCGATCAGGATCTCCCCATAAGGCAGGTCAATAAACGCTGCGTGGATCCCGCGTTCTTCCGCTTCCCGAAGAGCGATCAGCTCCGGAGAAAAGTCCAGAAACGGGTAATAACATTTATAGTCTTCCTTCTCTTCGCTGAGCAGCCCCTTTTTGTCTTTGTAAAAATAATAGAGGGCCACCGGCGCTTTTGTCTCCTTATGTGCAAGTATGGGAATCTGTTCCTGTGCGTTCTGCGGACCCTCAATCAGAATGCAGTCCGGACTGTAGTCTTCTATCGTCTTTTTCAGATGCCAGGCGCATGCAGGACTGTGGTGCCGGATGGGGAAATATAAAACAGGTTTTTCCAGATGATAACATCCGGAAAACAGCGCGATGTCTGCATGATCTCCCATGCCTGTATCTACCGCAGATATTTTCTCGCCTCGTAATAGCTGTTCCATAGCTGCCCTTCTTTGCCTCCCTTATCCCGCACAACGGTCTGAAAATAGCTCCGGAGTTTTTCCAGGTCTTCTTTGTTCTCCTTCTGCACCGCGCCTACCAGATTCTGCACCAGACAACCCAGATCCATATGGGAATCTCCATAGTAATAGGCTGTCATCATGGTCTGATAATAGACCGATACCGCTTCTGCCGTGCTCATGACGGACGCCGGACGGTCAATGCGGTGTCCCAGGGAAGAGACTCCTTCCCGCAGCTCATGATACGTGGAAGCAAGGAGCTCCGCCACATCCTCATCCACCGGCATGTCAATCCGGCCTGCTTTGGCCAGTTCTTCCACTTCATTGATGATAATCTGCTTCTCCAGAGACACATCCCGCACCGGCATGACGGTTTCAAAATTGAAACGGCGTTTCAGAGCGCTGCTCATCTCATTGACGCCCTTGTCCCTTGTATTTGCCGTACCGATCACATTAAAGCCAGCCTTTGCAAAAAGAAGCCCTTCCTCTCCCAGCTCCGGCACATTCAGCACTTTGTCGCTGAGCACACTGATCAGGCTGTCCTGAATCTCTGCCGGCGTCCGGGTGATCTCTTCAAAACGGGTCAGAATTCCCTGTTCCATTCCCACATACAGCGGAGAAGGCACCAGCGCCTCCCGAACCGGGCCCTTTGCCAGCAGAAGCGCATAATTCCAGCTGTATTTGATCATGTCTTCCGTCGTTCCTGCCGTCCCCTGGATCGTATTGGTACTTGTCCCGCTGATGGCAGCAGACAGAAGCTCTGACAGCATGGTCTTGGCGGTTCCAGGCTCTCCCACCAGCATCAGGCCCCGGTTGCCCGCCAGCGTGATGATGCAGCGCTCCACCAGCGCATCATTTCCCAGATACTTCTTGCGGACCGGTATCTCCTCCCCGTTCCAGTTCAAAGGTTCCCGGCTTCCCAGAATAAAGGTTCTCACTGCTTTCGGCGACAGCTTCCAGTTCAAAGGACGTTTTCCCGTATCCAGAGCCGCAAGCGCCGCAAGTTCCTTCTCATAACGCACCTCCACAGGCGGCCTGATCTGTGCTTTCTGTTCCATATGTATACATTTCTCCTTGTTTTGCATAATCTGATTTTATTTTACTTCTTTCCCCCTCTGTAAGTCAATTACTTCTGCAAATATATATCCGGCATTTCATCATTCAAATGACCATCATGGTTCCCATGTCCTGACAACGGAATGGACTTCAGGAAAAGGGACGGCAATCACATGCCGTCCCCTTTTTCCTGTGTCTTATTTACCTGCCATCTGGCGCTCCTGCGCCTCGATCATCTTCTTCACCATATAACCTCCTACCGATCCGTTCTGCTTGGAAGTCAGGTCACCGTTGTAACCGTCTGTCAGAGGCACGCCGATCTCGCTTGCCACCTCATATTTAAAACGGTCAAGTGCTCCTTTTGCTTCAGGTACTGCTGCTCTGTTTGTAGAATTAGACATAATAAACTCCTCCTTACTGCGAAACAGGTTATCTTTTGTGCTTCGCAATTTGTTGTTGTTTGTTACGTCTATAGTATGTGCATTCCGTTTCACAATACACTGACAATTCCTTCATTTTCTGACAGATTTTTTAATCCTGCGGCTTTCAGGAACAGACCTGCTTCTGCCGTTTTATATGGAACATCAGAAATCAGATGTTTTATAAATTCAGATTCTCTCCGCCCTTTTTCAGATAACCCTCCAGACGCCCGGCCAGCCTCTCATGTTCCGGTTTTTTCAGTTCCGGGTCCTCTTTCAGCAGCCTGCCCGCCGCTTCAGCAGCCTGTTTCAGTACTTTCGAGTCCTGAAACACATCTCCCAGCCTGAACTCCAGAATTCCGCTCTGCCGGATTCCGAATAAATCTCCGGGGCCCCGAAGCTTCAGATCTTCACCCGCAATATAAAATCCGTCATTGGACCGGTTCAGTACATCCAGTCTTTTTTTAGTCTCCTTCCCCTTATTGCCGCTCATAAAGATACAATAGGACTGCGCCGCTCCGCGCCCCACACGGCCTCTGAGCTGATGAAGCTGCGCCAGGCCAAAACGCTCTGCATTTTCCACCATCATCACTGTTGCATTCGGCACATTGATCCCTACCTCAATCACCGTTGTGGATACCAGGATCTGGATCCTGCCTTCTGCAAACCGCTCCATGATCTCATTCTTTTCCTTCGGTTTCATTTTTCCATGAAGACAGGCGATCTGATGCCCCGGCAGAATCTTCTGAAGCCTTTCTGTATAATCCGTGACATTTTCCAGCTCCATCTCCTCGCTCTCTTCCACCATTGGACAGATGATGTACACCTGATGTCCCGCCGCCGTCTCTTTTTCCATAAAACGGTAAGCATTGGGACGCCAGGACTCATCCACCACACAGTTCTTGATGGGAAGGCGGTGTGCCGGAAGCTCATCCACCACAGATATGTCCAGATCGCCGTAGATGATGATGGCCAGCGTCCTCGGAATCGGGGTTGCACTCATGACCAGCACATGGGGATGCAGTCCCTTGCCCGCCAGCATCTCCCGCTGGCGGACTCCAAACCGGTGCTGTTCATCTGTCACCACCAGTCCAAGTCTGTGATAATCCACTTTTTCCTGAATCAGCGCATGGGTTCCGATCACAATCTGCGCTGTCCCGCAGGCAATCGCTTCCCCTGCCGCTTTCTTCTCCTTCGCTGTCATGGATCCGGTCAGAAGTACCGCTTTCAGCGGGATCTGATACTGGACAAGCAGTTCGCTGACCGACTGAAAATGCTGCTTTGCCAGCACCTCCGTAGGCACCATCAGAGCCCCCTGATACCCGTTGCACCCTGCCATAATGAGCGCCAGCACTGCCAGAATTGTCTTTCCGGAACCCACGTCTCCCTGTATCAGACGGTTCATGATATGATTTCCCGTCATATCCGCAGCAATTTCCTTCCAGACCTTCTTCTGCGCCCCTGTCAGTTCATAGGGCAGTTCCCCGATCAGCCGCTTTGTCTCTTCCGCTTCTGCCATCTTCGCCTCATTCGGAAGTTCCCCCTGGCTTTCCTTCAGTCTCCGGATTCCCAGAATAAACAGAAGAAACTCATCAAATACCAGACGGTCCCTTGCCATCCGCATCTCTTCTTCGTTCACCGGAAAATGCACCTGACGGACGGCCTGCTGCTCCTGCATGAGCCCATAATTCTTTCTTATATCTTCCGGAAGATATTCTTCTACACAGATCTCTTCTCCCTCCAGCGCCTGACGGACGGCCTTTGCCACCATCTTCCCGGTCAGCCCTGCAGTCAGCGGATATTTCGGCTGCATCACATGGAGCAGCCTGTCATACTCTCCCAAAGTATAATGCTCCGGCTGCTCCATCCGGTACTGATTTCCCCGGATATACACGATTCCTCTGAAAACATACTGTCCGCCCCGCTGAAAATGGTTCCGAAGAAAGGGCATGTTGAACCAGGTTCCCTGCATCACTTCCTGCCCCACCCGAATCTGTGCTGTGAACACCTGATATTTTGCATACCTTTTCACCGCCGACACGGACAGAATACAGCCCTGGACTGCATATTTCTTCCCGTCCTCCACATCCGACAGCGCCGCCGGCTCCTCATATGTCTCATAGGCCCGCGGATAATACTGAATCAGATCTTCAATTGTATGAATGCCGACTTTCGCAAAAGAAACCGCCGTTTTTTCTCCGATTCCCTTGATCTTTATGATCGAATCCTGAAGCTTCATACCTTTTTCCTCATACATCAATCATCCGCTGAATGTTCAGGTCCTGTGAAAGACGGCGTTCATCGGTCAAACACGGAACCGGTACCGCTGTGTATACTGCCGTCATTTTCAGTATATGTTGAGATAAAACGAGGCTCACGCCTGGTACAATGATAAAACCGCATCCATATATCTGCAACATCCTCTTTCTTCTCTATTCCCAGACGATCCGCCAGTTCCTGCTGTGCTTCAGACAAATCAAACTCCATATCCGCAGCATTTTCCATATGTTCCTCAAAGACTTCTTTTGCAAACTCATGAAGGCTCTCCCTGTCCTGATATTCTCCTTCATCTAAATAATCCAGCCAACAGGGGCAGTTTACCATAAATTCAAAAAACTCCTGCAGGTTATCCGCAATTCTGCCGCATTTGCCTTCACTTCCCCAAAAGCCTATTGACCCGTCTTCAAGTAATATATATTCACTTCCAGAACCTGTTCTGGCAAATGTTTTTCCAGAAATATTATAGGACAGGTGTCCAGATTCATCCTGCGGCGTCTTGAATTCCGGAAAAATTTCCATATCGCAAACATCGCATAACAGATCTGACAGGTCAGAATCCTCACGCAGTATTTTAATAAAATCCATTTTGCAACACCTTCCGCACAGTTTCTGCATTTATCAGTGGAATGATAATCTGTTTTCCATCCGTACACAATCATTTCCGGTCGTTTATATTATCCCCTCCATCGGCGCAGGCCAGCAGCTTTTTCTGAAGTTTTTCATAAAGAGCCGGCGGAAAATCCCCGTCCCTCCGGGTCCAGAACTCATCCAGCACTTTCATTCCTGTCTGCACATCACCGTTGACTGCCAGGAGAAAAGCTTTCACATAGTCGGGGCCTGGCCAGTTATATTGAGAAGCAGGGTCATCGCACTGGCGCCTGGCCTCGGCCAGGGCACTGTGCAGGCCGCAGCAGTTTTGAAACCAGGGCGTAAAAAGACCCTGAGCCTCATGAAAAGCCTGGAGCAACTGGGATTCTACGTCGCCGAAGTCTCTGCCGAAACGGCTGAAGCGGCAGGGAACACTCCTCCTGATGGTAAAACCCCAATGGCCCGGAGGCCAGCAGAACAGGTGCAGTCCCACAGACTTATCCGTACGCTCATAGCGGCAGCTTCCGCTCTCGCCGAAGACCGGCAGAAAATCAAAGCACAGGCCCCACTGGAAGATATAATCAGCGCCTTTCAGAGGGTATACCCGCACCACCTTCCGGCAGCGGTTTTCCCAGGAGGAATACCAGAGGTATGCGCCGTTGTGGGTGAAACCGGGAAGCGCAGGGGTCACGACATCTGCAAGAAGGGCCTTAAGCTGTGGAGCGGGAAGTTCAAAAATTTCATTCATCTTATTCAACGGATACTACATAATAGTAGATCGGCTGTCCGCCATAATGCACTTCTACTTCTGTATTCGGATACTTCTCCGCAATCTTTTCTCCAAGTGCCTGTGCATCTTCTTCAGATACTTCCTCGCCATAATAGACGCCGATGATCTCCGAATCCGCATCCACCAGTTCCTCCATCATGGACAGCGCAGTCTCCTGAACCTCTTTCCCCACAGCCAGGATCCCGTCATCTCCAATCCCCATGATATCTCCAAGGTGAATCTCCTTGTCGTCGATCTTTGTATCCCGGACGGCATAGGTCACCTGACCGGTCTTTACGTTCTGAATCTCCTCCTGCATCCGCAGTTCATTCTCTCCCGGCGTCTCCTCCGGAATATAATTGACCATTGCCGTAATTCCCTGCGGAACCGTCTTCGTCGGAATCACGATCACATGCTTGTCACTGGTCAGAGAACCTGCCTGATTGGCTGCCAGAATAATGTTCTTGTTATTCGGAAGGATGAAGATATGATCGGCGTTCACCTGACTGATCGCTTCGAGCATATCCTCCGTGCTGGGATTCATCGTCTGTCCGCCTTCGATCAGATAGTCCACGCCCAGTCCTTTGAAGATCTCGCCGACGCCTTCTCCGATGGATACCGAGATAAAGCCCATCTCTTTTCGCGGTTCTTCTTTCTTTTCTGCTTTTTTTGCTTCGTCCTGCTTTTTCTGCTCTGCAGCGATCCGGGAAGCATCCTTGATCAGCTTCTCCTCGTGCTCCAGACGCATGTTGTCAATTTTCATACGGGACAGGGCACCATACGTAAGCGCTCTCTGGATGGCAAGTCCGGGATCGTTCGTATGTACGTGCACCTTGACGATATCGTCATCTGACACCACTACGATCGAATCTCCGATAGACTCCAGAAATGCCTTAAACTCCAGTTCCGTCTTTTCATCATACGCTTTCTCCAGCATGATGATAAATTCCGTACAGTATCCAAAACGGATCTCCGCCTCTGTCCGGGCGCTGATCCGGACCTCGCTTTCTTTTTTCGGAGTTTCAAAGGAATAATCCACTTCCTTACCAAGAAGGGCATCATAGCATCCTTTCAGCACCTCCACCAGTCCCTGTCCGCCGGAATCCACCACGCCGGCTTCCTTCAGCACCGGAAGCATGTCCGGAGTCCGGGACAGGACCTCCTGCGCTTCCTCAATAACCAGACGGCAGAATTCTTCCATATCTTCCATGCTCTGCGCAAGCTCCGCCGCCTTCAAAGCAGCTCCCTTCGCAACCGTCAGGATCGTACCCTCCTTCGGCTTCATAACTGCCTTATATGCAGTCTCCACCGCTTTTTGCATGGCATTTGCCAGATCAATGACGTCCAGCTCTTCCTGATCCTTAATCCCTTTTGTAAATCCCCTTAACAGCTGTGACAGAATCACACCGGAATTTCCCCGTGCGCCGCGCAGGGAACCGGAAGAGATACACTTTGCCAGCGTCTCCATATTCAGCTCTTCCAGATTGCCGACCTCGCCTGCCGCCGCCGTAATGGTCAGCGTCATGTTCGTCCCCGTATCTCCATCCGGCACCGGAAATACATTCAGTTCATTGATCCACTCTTTTTTGGATTCAAGATTTTTGGCACCGCCCAGAAACATCTTTGCAACCATCTGAGCATCAATTGTCTTCATCACAATGCAGTTCCTCCCTCGTTAATCAATCACTCTCACGCCTTCTACAAAGATGTCAATCTTTCCGATCTTCATACCGGTAAATGCTTCCACCTGATATTTAACCGAATCGATCAGATTCTCGGACACTACAGGAATGTTGACTCCATAAGCTACGATCATATGAAATGCCAGATAGATCTCGTTATTCTCGATGGCTACCTCAATCCCTCTTTTGATGCTGTCTTTTTTCAAAAGCTTCATCAGACCATCCCGCATATCCAGCGATGCCATACCGACAATACCGCTGCACCCGATCGCAACAGAGCCCGCATAAGTGGCAATGACATCTGCATCAATGGTGATGCTGCCCAGTTCCGTACTAATCTGTCCCTGCATATGAATACCTCCCGGTTCTATTCGCCTGTGAAACACCGGCGTTTCCACAGACACACATAATTATTAACTATTATACCCGATATCCTGTAAAAATGAAATAAAATTTTATTTTTTCTATTTTTCATCCTTCTGCATATAAATAGAATAAACAAACTCTGACATCAGGACGGCCATTTATGAAAAAAACCATTGGGTTTATCCTGTTCTGGATCGGTATCGGGATATTTATCACACTGTTTTTGCCGGAAGACAATCTGTTCCTCCGGATCTTCCTGTCTGCCGTTCTGATCCTCTGCGGATATCAGTGTTTTTCCAGCTGCTGACCCCGCTTACGGAAATAAAGAAAAAGGGCTGTCACATCGACAACCCCTTCATGCAGTCCTGTTAAATGCCCGCCGATTAAGCTCTTTCCACTTTACCGGACTTTAAGCAAGAAGTGCATACGTACATTTTCTTTGCTCCGCCGTTTACTTTCACTTTCACGGATTTCACATTGGATCTCCACATTTTGCTGGTTTTTCTATGGGAATGACTCACATTGTTTCCAAAGTGAACACTCTTGTCACAAATTGCACATTTCGCCATCATTGCACCTCCCTTAGGCTTATTTGAGCCCTCTGGACTCATAACTCCTGTTATTCTACCAGAATCTTTCAGGATTTGCAAGCAAAATTTTACTTTTTTTTATCACGTTTCTCCGAATACCTGCCTCTTCAGCCGAAGCCCTGTTGGAGTGGCCGCCAGTCCTGCCTGCGATGTCTCCTTCAGAGAGCACGGAAGCATGTCTCCCACCTGACGCATGGCAAGCACGCATTCGTCCACCGGAATCCTGCTCTTCACGCCTGCCAGCGCCATCTCCGCAGAGGTAAATGCAATGGCGGCGCCCGATACATTCCGTTTGATACAGGGAATCTCCACAAGCCCTGCCACCGGATCGCATACCAGGCCCAGCTGGTTCTTAATGGCCATGGCACAGGCATGCGCCGCCTGTGCAGGCGTCCCTCCTGCCAGCTCCACCAGCGCTGCCGCCGCCATGGCGGAAGCGGAGCCGCACTCTGCCTGGCATCCGCCCTGCGCGCCCGCTATGGACGCCTTCTGAGCGATCACCATCCCTATGGCTCCCGCCGTAAAGAGCGCCATGACCGCAGCATGTTCATCGCACCGGCCTTCCTCCAGCATGGTGACGACCGTACCCGGAAGAATCCCGCAGGAACCGGCTGTGGGCGACGCCACGATCCTGCCCATGGCCGCATTGTACTCCGATACTGCCACAGCCCGTGCCATGGCATGGTTCAGAAACGTCCCTGTAATGCCGCCTCCTGCAGCATAGGCTTCCATTCTGGCTGCATCACCGCCGGTCAGACCGGACGTGGAGCGAAGGTCGGGATTTTTCCCCTCCCGCACTGCCTCCTGCATGACATACAGACTGTTTTTCATCCGTTCATACAGCGCTTCCTCTGGCATCTCCGTCTGTTCCGCCTGATCGGACAGTACCAGGGCGGATATGGTGACCTGTTGTTGCTCTGCGGCTTCACAGATCGCCGCAATCGAATCATATTCCAGCATATCAGCTGCTCCTTTCCTGTTCTGTTTTCAGATCGCGCGGATCAGCACCACATTGATGACATTCGGCAGGATGCGCAGACTCTGGATCAGATTCTCCTCCACATCTCCGTCCACTTCTATGGTCATGACCGCCTCCCCGCCCTTTCTGGGACGGGTCAGACGGAAATTGCCGATGTTTGTTCCTGAATAAGCCATAAAATTCGTAACGGCGGCAATGGTGCCCGGCTTGTCATGATGCAGCACCATCAGCGTATTGTACTGGCCGGTAAAAGACACTTCCATGCCGTTGATCTCCGTGACCAGAATGTTTCCGCCTCCGATACTGGCTCCCTGCACCACGCATTCTGCGCCGTTCTCCCCTTTCAGATGGATTCTGGCCGTATTGGGATGCGCTCCTGGAATGTCCTCCCCGGTAAAAGAATATGCAAGCCCTTCCTCACCGGCAAGCGTCAGCGAACGGCGGATCCGCTCATCATCCGAATGCATGCCCATGATGCCTGCAATCAGCGCTTTGTCCGTGCCGTGTCCCCGCCAGGTCTGCGCAAAGGAGCCGGACAGCCGGATCCTGGCCTGTACGGCCCGCTCTCCCAGAATCTTCCACGCGACTCTTCCCAGACGGACTGCGCCTGCAGTATGGGAGCTGGAAGGCCCGATCATGACGGGGCCTATAATATCAAATACATTCATATGACTGTCCTCTGCCTCTTATTTTCTGATCCATTTTTCATAGATCGTATTCACTATGATACCGATGGCATTGTCTCCGGATACATTGCATGCAGTGCCGAAAGAATCCTGCGTAATGTACAGCGCAACCATGATCGCGCAGATCGGTCCGTCCGGATTGCCTGCTTCTGCCCCGAAGACCATGTACAGAAAAGGCAGCGCGGTCATGATGGAACCGCCCGGCGCACCGGGAGAAGCCACCATGGCAATTCCCAGAGTCATGATGAAAGGAACCACCGTCATAAGACTGATGGGCAGCTGGTTCATCAGACAGACGGCTGTGGCACAGGCCGTGATCGTGATCATGGAGCCTGCCATATGGATATTGGCGCACAGCGGCACCACAAAGTTGCGGATCTGCTCGGACACGCCGTCCTTCTCCGCGCACTGTAAGTTGACCGGGATCGTCGCTGCCGAAGACTGGGTCCCCAGTGCCGTCGTATAGCCCGGAATCTGATTTTTGATCAGCATGACCGGATTCTTTTTGCTGATGGTTCCGGCAATGGTAAACTGGATCGCGATGCAGATCAGATGCATGAGAATCACCACAAGGAATACTTTCCAGAGGATGCTCAGAATCGCAAAAGTCTTGCCGGACTTCGTCATATCGGTAAACGTACCGCAGATGTAAAGAGGCAGCAGCGGAATAATCACCGTATGCAGTACCTTGTCGATGACGCCGGAAAAGTCCTTCATGCCGTTATAAAGGCTGTTTCCGATCTCCTTCCCCCGCATGGTGGACAGGCAGAGTCCGAGGACAAAAGCAAGCGCCACTGCAGACAGCGTGTCCAGAAGCGGCTGAAGCTGAATGCCAAAATAGGCGCTCAGGGAATTGTCCGCCGTTGCTGCGATCTGCTCCATGGCCTCAGCGCTCATAAAGCTCGGAAACAGGCCGCTGGCGACCAGATAGGAGCAGGTTCCCGCGATCAGCGTGGAACCGTAAGCAAGACAGACCGTGATCAGAAGGAGTTTCCCTGCTCCCTGGCTCAGATCTGCGATTCCCATGGTTACATAGGCAACGATCATCAGCGGAATCACGAATTTCAAAAAGGTGCTGAACAGGCTGGATGCAGTGACCACCACCCGGCAGACACTCTCCGGCAGAAACTGTCCAAACAGAATACCAAGAATGATCGCAATAATAAGTTTTGGCACAAGGCCCAGTTTTTTCTTTTCCATCGTATTTCTCTCCATAATTTTTTTCTGCGATTGCCCCTTATCCCCCCTGCATATCCCGGCGCCCTATGGAGTCTGCACAATTCCGTCTGATGCGGAATCTTGTCCGTGACACAAAGAAAAATCGCTGTAAATGTATTTGTATCAAATACACTTACAGCATATCCAATTTCCGCGAAAAAAGCAAGCCTTTGTTATAAAATTACAAAATTTTTTTATCAAAAGCCTGCTTTTCGTAAAAATATTCCATCAAACTGCACTTTACACCGCAAAAGATATCTTACTGGTTCAAAAGTTCATCCACTGCCCTGTCCACTTCCGGATCCGAAGTGTCTTTGGTTCTTCCGGATGTGAATTTGTTGATGACATCGGGCACCATATCCAGAATCTTGGTCACTGCATCCTGATTCTTCACATTGACCAGACGGATATTCCCGTCTTTGATGACCAGCACGGCACTCGGAGAGATCCTGCCGCCCAGGCCGCCGGCGCCGTTGTTTTTGCTGTCGCTGGAGCTTGCTCCTGCGCCGACCCCAAATGACACGTCCACCAGCGGAAGGATGATCGTGTCACCTACCGTGATCGCATCTCCCACCACCGTCTTGCTGGAGATAAAATGATCCATCCCCTGAAACAGGGAAGAAACGGTTGTCTCAAAATTATTACTGTTTTTTTCGCTCATAAGAACCTCCTATAATTCCTGCCAGTGACGATACATGTGACGAATGTCTTCATTCATATAAATCCTCCACAGCACACGGACAATGACATAAAAACGTGCTTTTCCCTTCAGCAGGATCTCCCCTTCCAGGATCTCCTGATCAAAATCCGGCACGATCTCAAGCCTCTTCGGATACCATGCACACAGCATGCCCGCAGCGCCCATACAGATCCCTGTGTCAGCCGGATCCGCAAAACCAAAGGTAATCCTTCCTCTGACCTTTTTTGGCCGCAGCTTCTTCCACAGATAACGGATCTCTCCAGAAACCGCCTCTCTTGCACGCCTGTGCTCCTCCAGATTCCAGAATTCCAGAAGCGTATCCTTCCGCTTCCCGATATTTTGAATCCGGCTCCCGAGTCCTGTGATTTTTTTCCAGATTTGTCTTATTTTATCACAAACCCGGTAACATGCATAGCCGGCCTTCTCAAAAACCGTCTTCTTTTTTGCCTTCCTTCTGTGTTCGTTGTGATCTGCCGGTGCTGCTTCTTTCCTCTGTTTCGAAGGCGGAATACCGTTTCCTTCCGGGTCTTCGCATACCGTCATTGCTTCATCTGCTTTTTCAGCCGGATCTTCTGCCGGACTTTCCATGTTCTGCGCCGGTTCTTCGCCTGCAGGCTCTTCCCGGACCGGCTGTTCTTCCGCCGGTTTTGCCGCCCTTTCCTGCCTCCACCTTGACTGAAACTTCTTTTTCAGCCATTTCCGGAATCTTTTCAGCCTTTTCCATCTCGCTCCGTCTTCCACATTCTGCCACAGCGGATACCCCAGAAACCTCATCTGGAATACCGGTTCCCATCCGCTCTCATGGTCCATCTGGAAACGGACCGTGACGATCCGAAAGAACCAGGATGCAAAGACTTTCATCTGAATGTCCTCTTTTTTCCTTACTTCGATCCGATAAGGAATCGCCGAAAAGAAGACCGCATACACGGACAGCAGGAAAAATCCGACCGCTACAAGAAAAATGATTCCCAATATTTTTAAAATTAATAATATGACATGCAGCATACGGATTCTCTTTAATCCTCCACAAAATCCTCTGATTGAAAATAAGACCGGATATCAAATCCTCCTGTTTTCTGATACAGTTCCCACAGGATCTGTTCTGCCAGCCGCAGAGCCTCCATCCTGCCCTGAGCCACGCCAATGACATCCATACACTGTGTTTCCGAAAACAGCGGCTGTGCAAGCATTCCATTATGAAAAATATCCAGAAGGTTGCCCGGAGCAGAAGCAGGCGTAATATAATACACTCCGGCCATCCACCGGCCGGCGGACGCCTTCTTCCTGATCCTCTGAATATTCTCTCCTGCATGCGGTCCCGTATACAGTTCCCGATACCATCTCATCTCTCATCCTGCCTTTTTTAAAGGGACCGTTGCAACGGTCCCTTTTATTCCTGACTCTGCTGTCTGCGGTTTCCCCAAAGACTACTTTTCTTCATCTCGATATATACATTGTATGCTCTTTCCAGAATCTGCTTTTCATTCGGAAATTTCAACAAATGATATGCTTCATGAAATTTGTAATATCCGGAATCCATAAAGTACTCTTCACGCTGTGGTTTGCTGTAATAACTGTCTGACGTCATCAGATACCAGTATACATCCTTTTCCACCACATCTTCCGGAACATTAAACGTATACTGGCTCTTTCCAACGTATTTTACAATTCTCGCATTCACTCCTGTTTCTTCCCGGACTTCCCGGACTGCTGTCTCGTGATGCTCTTCCCCCGGTTCTACAGTTCCTTTCGGCAAAACCCACCCCTCATATTTGTTCTTGTAGTTCTTGTACAGGAGCAGGATCTTGCCACGAAATATTACCACACCGCCACAGCTCGTTGCTTCTATCACTGCAATTCCTCCTGTCGATTGGTGTGTCCCATAGACTAGGTATAGTCTAACACCTTTTGAGACAATTGGCAAGGCTGGGTTGTACAAAAAAATCCCTCCCGGAATCTGCGGCAGCCGTCTGCCTGCAGATCCCGGAAAGGATCTCTCATACATCATCTTTTTCAGTTTGCCTTTGCTTCCTCCGGAATGGCAATCTCCGTCACTCCGTTATAATTGGAGCAGGTCATGCTGACCGCCATCTTCGGAATGCTCATGGAAAGCCCTTCGCCCTGCTCTCCCATGGCAGCGATCATATTGGTCATCAAAGTATCCATCGCCCCTGCCATGTCAATCTCATATTTCACAGGATAGAGCGTTGCCTCATCGATCCACAGATCAATCGTGAGTTCTCCCAGGTCGTCCAGCATGCTGTCAACCTGGCTGGTATCCATGCCAAGCTGGTTCGCAGAATCCAGAGCGCCGGAAGAAAGCATCAGCTCTTTCATCTCGTCGCCCGTGACGGTTCCTGTATATTTATAGGCAGCCGCGCCGTCCACTTCGTCTTTTCCTTCTGACTGGAAGTTATAGTCTCCGCTCAGATAGAGTCCCATGTCCGCACTGAAATCATACTGATCCACATCCATCAGGGAAATTTCCTGAGACTGCCAGCCGCTGCCGTTGTTCATGTAGGCCATACAGCCATCGTCTGTATTCTCAACATACATCGTTGTGGTCATGCTTCCTGCTTCACCGGCATCCACCGTCATATCCATGCTCATCTGCAGCGGATCATAGATGCAGCTCATATCCATCGTCGTAACGCTCTCCACGCTCTGCTCCTGGCCGTTGGTGCTGACCACCATATCCATCTCCATGACCATCAGCGCATCAAGACTGGTGATCGTTTTCATGTTCTCCTGCGCAGCCGCAAACGGATCTGCCTCTTCCTGCTCTGCAGGCGCTTCGGCATCCGCATCCTCTGCTGCGTCGCTTCCTGCGTCCGCATCCGCCTCCACGCCGGCTTCTTTGGATGTCTCACTGTCTGCGCCGCTGTTTCCGCATGCAGCCATTGACATGGACACTGCTGTTGCCAGCATCAGCGCAAGAAATCGGTTTCTCTTTTTCATAATTCTCTCTCCTTTTACAGTTCTGCATCTTACCCCTTACTGCCTGGGCAGATGCTTTTTTAAGGAAATCTCCTCGCCAGTACATAATATCATTTTTCAGTATTTTGTCAATACCTTTTATACTGTCAGCATCTGACATTCTGCAGCCTATTCCTTCCTGCTTTCGAACATCTGCATGGGCTCCTGTCTCAGATTGATGACAATCCCCGCACCGGAGATCATGCTGCCTGCCGCCAGGATCAGAAGCGCGTTCTGACACGCCGCCAGAAGCGGATTATCCAGAACATCTGTATCCGTCCCTTCCACTGCTGCCGCTGCCGTCAGCGATTTGCCGCTGTTGCCAAAGGAAGTATCATAGTAAATGGTCTGTCCCAGGCTGCCGGAAAGCCTTCCCGCCAGACAGCTTCCAGCCGTGCATCCTGCAACGCTTCCCAGAAGCATAAGCAGGAAGATCCCGCAGAACAGAGAGAAAAAGCTGTGCCGCTTCGCAAATCCCAGAGAACGCTCCACAGCGGTCCGTTCCCTCTGGCGCAGAATGAAGATCCAGGAAAAATATCCCAGGACCATCAGAATCATGACCATGCCCGCCGTGATCAGAATCCGGGCAATCTGCCCCATATTGCTGATGTTCGCCTCCAGCTCCGTGTATCCCCTGTCATAAAATGTGATCTCCACATCGTCAATCCCAAGCTGACTCCATTTCGCCAGATATTCCTCGATGGTTCCGTTTTCGATCTGAAAGGCAGTCGTACTGCCTTTCATGGGACCATAAGACACAATATTGTCTGCATCACTGTTTTTGACGGAACGGCCGGGAATGAGAACTTCCTGATATCCCATTCCATACTCCTCCAGCATGCCGGCGTTCCCGCCGTAGATCCCAGTGACCGTATACTGGCTGTCCTCAAACACCTCATAGGGCTCTCCTTTGGCATTCAGGAATGAGTAACCGGCGCCGCCGGAAGTGGAATACCGGATTCCTGCTGAATATGCATGATCCGCCACCAGAAGCGGCAGCCGGATCTGATCTCCGATTTTCAGCCCGTTCTTCCTGGCGAAAACCTCCGGAATCAGGCAGACCTTTTCCCCCTGGGCATACTCTTCCTCCGTAAAATCCCTGCCGGAGACCAGATACGCCTCCCCGGTATAAAAAGGCATCAGAAGTCCGATGTCACAGGTTCCGGTAACGGGAAGGATATGATTTGGGTAATCCCATACTTCCAGCAGATTCCGCCATCGTCTGCTTTTGTCAGACTCCCAGAAATCTTCCGTTACTTCCTCGTAAAAATAACCGGATTCTACTTCATCCGGTATCCGTCTCCCATCCGCATCCATCTGCATGGACTGAATCGCCACTCCCGGACAGAATTCCAGACCGCCTTCCATGTGTCCTCCATAAGAATCATATACATCCATCACATATCTTTTATCCGCATAGATCATATCCGGCTTTGGATTAAAGTGATCGCATACCCGGATGATGTCTCCCTCCCGGACGCCTCTGCCTTTCCACACCTTTTCCACCCGGACTTTCATCGTGTGATCCAGTACGCCATCCTCCAGCGGCGTTACCTCCAGAATAAAACCAAGCCGCAGACCGCTGTCCTGAACATTGCTGTCCCTGCCATACACGTCATAGTCCGGCCAGTATGCTCCGTAAGTGATCCTTTTCTCCGGACCGGCCAGGTAATCCGCTCCTTCAAAATTCAGCACATCCGGCGAATGATACGAACGGAACACTTTTACAGGATAAATTTTATACTCCCCTGTCTCCGGATCCCACTCTTCTCTTTTTTCAATGGCAGTCGCCTTCTGCTCCACCAGGCCAATGGTCTTAAAAGTACCTTCATACGCTTCTGTTTTTTCCTGATTGATGATCCAGAAGCCCCTGCCGATGCTGAAAAGTCCTGATGCAAAGAAGAGCAGAAGCAGGAATAAAACTGCCCTTCCCTTCATCCGCAGAAGCTGCCGGATACTGTTTTTCATAATCATATCAATCTCCTGTCCTGTCTATGATGCCGATTGAATGGCTGCTTTCCTTCCGGCATACAGGCCGGAAGATCCGATGCCGCCTTTCTGCCTGCCGCCGTTTCACCGCTCCTGTGAAAGCGCCCCATCCTTCATCCGGTACACATGATCCGTCTCTTTTGCCACACCGGGATTATGCGTGATCACGATCACCGTATAACCGTCTTCGTGCGCCAGTTCTTTTAAAAGCGCCACGATCTTCTTCTCATTTTCCGAATCCAGATTCCCGGTGGGCTCGTCGGCAAGGATGATCTCGCCGCCTGCCGCCACTGCCCGGGCAATAGCCACTCTCTGCTGCTCCCCTCCGCTCATCATTTTCGGAAACTGCTTTAAGATCCCCGGTTTCAGTCCCACCCGTTCCAGAAGCTGTTTTGCCCGCTCTGACGCCTCCCGCTTCTTCACCTTCTTAAATTCCATAGGCAGCATCACATTTTCCTGAGCCGTCAGAAGCGGAAAAAGATGGAAGGACTGATAGACCACCGACGCCTGGTTCAGCCGGTAAGCGTCCCGGTCCATGTCTCCAAGAGACCGGCCCTGTACATAGATCGTTCCTTCCGAAGGCACATCCAGCCCTGCCAGCAGGGAGAGAAATGTACTTTTGCCGCTTCCGGACTCCCCGACAATGGCATAGAATCCCCCCTGCTCAAAGACGCAGCTTACATCCCGAACCGCCTCCACCTTCTGATACTTTGTCTGATAACTGTAAGATACATGTTCCGCTCGTAAAATCTCCATCTGATCCCCTCCAAAGTTCTGTTTTTTATCTGTCCGTGCACTGCCTGTCACGGTCATTCCGTCTGAAACAGCGCCTCCATCACACTGACCTGCATCAGCTTCCACAGCGCCAGACTGTTGCCCAGCAGGTAAAAGACGCCCACCAGGCATCCGGTCAGCACCGAACTTCCTCCGTAATTTCCCTGAATCAGCACGGAAAGCACGCTCCCTGCCACCACCCCTGTAACCACCAGAATCAGCTGCTCGGTGAAAAAGATCCGGAAGCATCTCCATCTTCCAAGCCCCAGGGAACGAAGAAGCGCCATCTCGTTCCTCCGGCTCTGAAGCAGAAGCAGGGTAACCAGATAGCCCACACAGACAATCAGAATCAGCAGGAACGGGAAAAATGCCCGGACCGCATCGATCACCCTGCGCAGATGCGTTGCCGTATTGATGAACATGGCATCATTCAGACTCAGAGCAACCCCGTTCAGAGAATAGTCCTCCGACATGAGAGAAACATTCCGAAGCGACAGATCCTTCATCTCCTGCTTGAATTCATTGAGTTCCAGAGCATTCGCCACATCAAAGGACGCCGAATCCGCAAAAAACGGAAGCTCCTGTCTGTGAAAAATTTCCCGGACAGTCCCGAAGGGAAGCACAATATCCGGAAAAACCATATAAGTATCCAGTCCGGCATTTTTCAGATCCGTATATCCGACGATCTCGTAGTCTGCCGTCTCCAGCGGCGCTGTATACGTCCAGGCATATTTTTCGTCCTCCCGTCCGTAATAATACTGGCCAAGCGTAATCGTCTCACCCAGCTTCCAGCCGTATTTCTCAAAAAGCTCCTCAGACACGATGCATTTTGCTTCCGCTCCTGTAAGAAATGTCCCGTCTTCCCCCGTATTCCAGACCACATCCGCTTCTTCAATCCCTCCAAGGGCTTCCAGACAATTGACGCCTTCCAGATACAGATCCGGCTTCTGTCCGCTTCCGGCAGAAAGCGCTCCCAGTCCGGCCTCCATCCGTACAGTCAGTTCCAGTTCTTTCACATAACCGGAAGCCTGAAGACCATCCACCACTTCCTCCCGGATAAAAAGCCCCGCCTGCCTGCTGCCGTCCGCACTGGTCAGAAACGCATGGATGGGAAGCAGTTCCGGAAGCCGCACAAGCTGCTCCTGATTATTGGCAATGCCGGACAGATACGTATGTAAAAGCAGTACCACCAGCATGTCCATCAGGATCGTCAGGGCGCCCTTTACCTTATGCCGTCCGATTTTCACATCCGTGGTCGGTTCGTCCTTCCACAAAATACAGACGGCCGCCGCTGCGCACAGCACTGCCAGCAGCCCTGCCCACACATAAAACGTGACCGGATCCCCGTACCACGCTCCTTCCTTTACCGGCATCTTCTCCCCTCCTCTGAACAGATAACGAACTCCTGTCCACAGCAGATAGCAGATTACGCATGCACAGGCACCCAGCAGAAGCTTCACCTTCCACATCCGGCGCCGTCTTTTTTCTGCCTGTTCGGACCAAAAAACCGTCTCTGCCACCGCCTGCTCCGCATCCTCCCGGTCGATCTTCGTCTCCTCCACCCGCTCGCTCTGCATCAGTTCCAGAAGACTTACCTCCAGACACGCTGCCAGCGGTTCCAGAAGCTTAATATCCGGAAATCCGGCGCCGTTTTCCCATTTGGAAACGGTCTTATCCGATACATGGAGCTGCTCCGCCAGCTGCTTCTGTGTCAGTCCCTTTTCCTTCCTGGATTTCCGGATGAATTTTCCAAACATGATATTGTCCATACCTGTTCCTCCTGATCCGCATCTGCCATGTAGAATCCGGCTCTGTTCCCAGTGCCGGTTCCTGTGGGTTCAATCCTGTCGATCCGTCATCTGCTGCCGGTGTTGGGACACAATGCCGGGCATTGTGATCCGGCAGATACCGATATCCGGACCTGCAGGCAGGAACTGAATCCACAGGAACCGGCGCTGCCTGGCAGAGCTTTTATGTCCGGATTGTAGCACAGATACGGCAAAAAAGACAATCTACGTAAAGTAGAGTTGCAAAAAGAGTGTAAAGTCCGTGGTATTCCATCGACTTTACACTCATTCCGCAAGCAGTATGGTTATGCGGTTTTAACCGGATGCCGTAAAAATCACATCCCCATTTTGTGTATCTTCAGCAACTCTAAAACGGTATCCATTTTGTCCAGTCTGTCTGTGACGGGGGCCAGCTTTCTGTCCATCAGCTCCGATATGGCCTGTAATAATTCGTTGTCCATGTTTTATCCTCCCCTTTGGATAAAGGATAGCACATCCGGAGTATAAAGTTTATTCCGGTTTATTCTTCCGCATAATACGCATCAAAAATCCGCTTCGCCACCGGCACCGCATACTCACTGCCGGAACCTGCCCCTTCCATAATGACACAGACCGCCAGATCCGGTTTCCCGCCGGATACATAACCGGTAAACCAAGCATGGCTTTTGTTTTTGTCGCTGCTGTACTCAGCAGTCCCGGTCTTTCCGGCCGCCGTATACCGGTCGCTCTGAAGCGCAGACGCCGTTCCTTCTTCCACTGCAGCCCGCAGGTACTCCTGAAGAATCGCTGCCTCCTGCGCTGTCATCAAAGCCCCGTATTCTGCAACCGGATACCGCTCCACCACCGTCGCTCCTGTATAGTTCTCCGTCCGGTCCAGAAACCGGGGCGTCATCAGAACGCCGTTATTGGCCACAGCCGCCATAAGCATGGCCATATGCATGGGTGTCACCAGCGTATGCCCCTGACCGATGGCTGTCATCATCTGCAGCGCCTCCGAATCCGATGGCTGCAGCTGAAAGGAGCTTTTGCTGTAAGGAAATGCCAGAGGCAGTTCCGAGTCAAACAGAAGCTGTTCTGTCAGATTCCGGAACGAAGCCACATGAAAGGAACGCCCCATATCCGCAAATGCACCGTTGCAGGATTTCGCAAACGCAGTCTTCAGATCCAGCTCCCCGTGCCGGTTGCCGTGATAACATCCGATGGAGAAATTTTCAATGGATACCCTGCCCTCACAGAGAAACGTGAAATCTTCCGCATCGAACGCATGTTCTCTCATGTATTCCAGAAGTGTAACCGTCTTGAAGATGGACCCTGGGGGATACAGTCCCTGCATGGCACGGTTCAGAAGCACACTGTCCCTGGAACTGCTCAGTTCTTCCCACCGGACCGCCACCTGCCCGGGATCGTAGTCCGGCTTTGACACCAGCGCCCGCACATTGCCTGTGGACGGCTCCAGTACGATCACTGCTCCCTTCCGCTCTCCCAGCGCATCATGCGCCGCTGTCTGCAGATCCACATCCAGTGTGGTCACCAGTGAATCGCCGATATTCTTCTGTTCCTTCAGTTCATTGATGAATTTTTCCACAAAATAGGCGTTGGAGGTCAGAAGCTGGAAATTTCCCAGCTCTTCGATCCCGGTCCTTCCATACTCCGAATACCCGAGCACATGGGAAAACGTGCATCCAAAAGGATAGACTCTCGTCTCTTTTCCGTCCTCTTCTACTCTGGTATATGCCAGAAGCTGTCCATCCGCCGCCAGTATACTGCCGCGGATCACCCGCTGCCCGAAGGTCTCCAGCCTGGCATTATACGGATTGTTGATCGTATCTCTGCTTTTTACCACCTGAAAATGTACAAGATATCCGATCATAAGTACAAAAATCCCGGTAAAGATCAAAAGAATATTGCTGTATTCCCGGTTATTTGTTCTTTTTGTCTGCTTTTTTACGCTTTTCTTTTTTTGCTTCTTTTTCATTGCCCGACACCTCGTCACTTCGTTTCAGATACATCCCCTGTATGACTGCCCATATGGCAAACATACTGACCAGAGAGCTTCCTCCATAGCTGATAAAAGGAAGCGTCACGCCGGTTGAGGGAATGAATTTGATCACTCCGCCCACAGAGAGAAACGCCTGAAAGATCACCAGAGTTCCAAGTCCTGCCGCAACCAGCTTATAATAGCTGTCCTTCAGGCACATGGCGATATTAAAGATCATATAGAAACTGCACAGATACACAAAAATCAGGAAAACTGCAAACAGTATGCCAAATTCTTCTGCAATGGCTGCAAATATAAAATCTTCCTCCACTACCGGAATCTTATATGGCATGCCATGTCCCAGACCGAGGCCGAACCACCCTCCTGTCCCAATGGCAAACAGAGACTGCGTAATCTGATACCCTCCATGTTCAATCACGGAAAACGGATCACTCCACGCCTGTACACGGGTCTGTACATGGGAAAACAGCTTCCATGCCACCCATGCGGCCCCGCTTCCTGCCAGAAGTCCTGCCAGAAAATAAAGCGGCTGCCCGGTTGCGATGTAGAGCATGACCAGATACGTGACAAAGAAGATCAGCGCTCCCCCAAGATCCCTGGACAGTACCAGGACAAGCACATGAGCTGCCGCCGCACAGGTCGTTATGACAACCCGGCGGAAATCCTGTGTCTCATAGAGCATCCCTGCCAGAAAAAATACAAACATGATTTTGACAAATTCCGACGGCTGAAATGTAATCCCGCGTATGGTGATTGCAAGCTTTGCACCAAAGCTTAAGCTTCCCGCAATCAGAACAGCCGTCAGAAGTCCAAATCCTGCCGCTCCGTACCACCAGTAGTATCCTCTCAGCCTTCCGGATTTTCTTATAATCCACGGAAGCAGAAAGGTAAGCCCTGCGGCAAGTACCGCCAGCTCAAACTGTCTGGCCGCCTTATCAAAGGACAGACGTGCCAGCATCAGAAATCCCACATTCAGAAGAACCAGCAGATTATGGTTTAAAAGACGGTCTGATTTGGGATAAATCACATGCTGCATGGTCAGAAAGCCCATCGACAGAAGCAGCTGCACTCCGCAGAAACAGATCACCTTCTCATTTCCAGTATTCAGATACAGGATCAGATTCCCCATGAGAAGCAGGAAAAACAGCAGAAAATCCTGCTGCCGCAATGCAGCACGTTTTTCCTCCTCCTGCCTTCGCACCAGCTGAAAGCCCAGCAGTGTATATAATGCCAGAAATAAGGTCATGGCATATCTGGATAATTCGGTAATTACATTCACCATCTTATTCAACGCCCCGTTTCCAGTGTCCTCTTGTAAAATCCGTCCGGGCCTTTTCATGTCCGCTCCACTGCAACAGAATCTGCTCCACTTCTTCTCTCTTTTCTGTTGTAAACATGATGCGGTATGCCCCTGCGCCTGTTTTCTTAAGCTCTTCCATGCGATCCAGCAGGTATACCGGCTGGCTGTTGTAGATGATATTATAACAGTCCCTGCAGAAATTTTTCACCGGAAACTTTTTGTGATACCGGTCCTTCAGATACCAGAGTTCCTCTCTGTTCCGGCAGCAGTCCAGTGTTTTATGAAGGCATCCGGCAGTGGTCATCATCGGATACCTTCCATATATAATCTGTATGCTGTTTTCATCCGAAAGCTCTGCAAGTTCCCTGCTGTTAAGCTCCAGCGGGCCGGTCTGCATCCGGACCCCCTTTTCCTGCCAGAATCTGCGGCTGCCTGTATTGAACGTATAGACATTGTGGTCCAGAATCAGCTCTTTCTCCCGGCCGATTCGCCGGATATATTCATATTCTTCCATATTTTTCAGAACATAACCGTCTGCCGGAAGAGAAGTCCAGAAATGACTTCTTTTTTCATATCTCTCTGCGGTCTTCCTGCGGAACACCGCCGGAAGCAGGACGTACGCCTTCAGTCCCTCTCTGTGGATTTGCCCGACGGCATCCTCAAGTTCTTCTTCCATCCCTTCCGCATCCACATAGACTGCATCCAGCGGAATCTCCTGTTTCTGCCGCAGCTGCTTTGCATATGAGAGCACTTCCAGAAGCTGTTCCTTCGATTCCACAGAAATATGCAGCCGGATCGGATCCGGACAGGATTGTATCCCTTCCTGTCTCTTCTGTCCCGGCAGGGAATCGAGGTCCGGTTTCTCCTCTGTTCCCCCGGCGGCACGTCCGGGCGCATCCGTGCGGAAGAAGGACTGAATCATGCTTTCCTGCAGCTGCTGCAGAGCCTCCCTTCGAAGACTGTTCAGCGCCTGAACGGGAACAAACAGCGTTCCTTCCATATTGATATGCAGTTTTGTCCACGCAAACGGTGTATGGCCGGTCTTTCTTAACTGTTTCTCCAGCTGCTCTGCTTCCATGGGACGGTTCCTGGAAGGCTCGGGGCACGCTCCGAATACCGTCTGTCCATACCCTTTATGAGTTATTTCCATATTCCTGTCCGCCGTCATAATTTCCAGCTTCAGAGGATTTCCTGCTTTCGCATACAGATACCCCTCTATGGGGATCTTTTTCTCTGTTTCTATATATGCTTTGCGAAGAGAAAGGAGCAGCTCCTCATAAGCCTTCTTTTCTCTGTCTGACCGCGTACGTTCTGACAGCGCCATCATATTCCTGCCATTGTGCTGTGTATAGTACCCGCTGGAAAAACCATCTCTGTTAAACAGCAGCAGCAGCTCTTTTCTGTCTGCTTCGGACACCTGATAATCCTTTTTTCCATACCGAAGATACCGGTCCACATATTTCCGGTAGATACGTACGATGCCCGCCGTGTATTCCGGCCGCTTCATCCGTCCTTCGATCTTCAGAGAATACACGCCGGCCTCTGCAATCTCCGGAATCAGGTCTATGGCACAGAGATCTTTTGGACTTAAAAGCGTCTGTGCTCCTTTTCCGGAGACGGTCTTTCTGTCATCCGCCGCTTCGTATGCCAGACGGCAGGGCTGTGCACAGCGCCCGCGGTTGCCGCTTCTTCCTCCCAGAATGCTGCTGAACAGGCACTGTCCGGAATAACAGTAGCAGAGTGCTCCATGGACAAAGCATTCCAGTTCCATCCCGGTATCCTGATGGATTCTGGCAATCTCCGCAAGAGAAAGTTCCCGCGCCAGTACCACGCGCCTGGCTCCGGCTTCCTTCAGCAGACGGACTCCGCCCGAACCGCACAGGGTCATCTGGGTACTGGCGTGCACAGGAAGGTTCGGAAACCACTTCCGAACTGCCTGCATCACCCCCATATCCTGTACAATGACCGCATCCAGTCCATGCTCATAACAGGGCAGAAGATAATCGTACAGTTCCTCCAAAAGCTCCTGTTCCTTCAGAAGCGTATTGATGGTCAGATACAGCTTTACACCATACAGATGTGCATAATCAACTGCTTCCAGAAGACGGTTTCCCTCGGGATTATCTGCATACGCCCGCGCTCCGAAACGGCTGCCTCCCATATAGACCGCATCCGCACCTGCCATAACTGCCGCTTTTAAACTTTCAAATGACCCCGCAGGGGCCAGTACCTCCAGCTTTCTGTCCATGATTTTCTCCCTGTTTCTGTAAATCCGTATCTGGTATTTAAAAAAAGGAGCTGCCGCAAAATATGGCTCCTGCCCTGTGAAAGCAGGAACTGTTTTGCAACAGCCATAAGGTTTGTCTGTATCCGGTGTCTATAATCTCTGCTCGGGTTTGCGAAGCTTTCTGAGTTCTGTTGATTTTACCGCACGAATCCGGCGCTTCTGCTCTTCTGCCAGCTTCGTCTCCAGTTCCTTAATCTGCTGGAGGAGTTTGTCCTTCTCCAGCCTTGCATCAATGAGGTCATGCTTCAGACTGTAGATCTCTCTGTCTTTATCCTCCACCTGATGCTCCAGTTCCTCTCTGGCATCATTTGCCTTAAAATAGACATCTGCCAGATTCATGTTCTTCAGAAGCTGTTTCTCATCCGGAGAGAGCATATTGTAATTCTCCGTTTTGGAAATATCTTCCTCCAGCTCGTTGAGAAAGGTTGCGACCTTGTGCAGATACGCGGTGCTTTCATAACCGCTGATTGTATATATTTTGCCGTTAATCAGTACTTCCGCTGTGTTTTTTTTCGCCATAAAATCCCCTTTTACGTACATGTGCACTGCTTATTGCTTATGTGAACATTATACTCAACTCACTGCGGGAAAGCAATCCCCAAATGATCGTAGGACTGTTCGGTTGCCACTCTCCCCCGGGAGGTACGGTTTAAAAATCCATTCTGGATCAGATACGGCTCATAGACATCCTCCAGCGTCCCTCCGTCTTCTCCCAGCGCAGCTGCAAGCGTATCAAGTCCCACAGGGCCTCCTGCAAACTTTTCAATAATGGTCCGGAGAATACGCCGGTCAAGCTGGTCCAGGCCATGACGGTCCACTTCGAGCAGGTCAAGCGCAAAAACCGCCACCTCCTGCGTGATCCTGCCGTCATATTTTACCTGTGCAAAATCCCGGACCCTTTTTAACAGACGGTTCGCAAGCCTTGGGGTTCCTCTGGAACGCCGCGCCAGCTCGACGGCGCCTTCCCCGTCGATCTCCACATCCAGCACTTCTGCAGACCGCCGGATGATCGTTGTCAGCTCCGCTACGGTATAATATTCCAGATGATGTACAACTCCGAAACGGTCCCGAAGGGGCGCGGTCAAAAGCCCGGCTCTGGTCGTCGCTCCCACCAGCGTAAATTTCGGCAGATCCAGACGGATGCTTCTGGCAGAAGCTCCTTTTCCGATCATGATATCAATCGCATAATCCTCCATGGCCGGATAGAGCACCTCCTCCACCTGCCGGTTCAGCCGGTGGATCTCATCCACGAACAGCACATCCCCTTCCTGCAGGTTATTCAGGACTGCCGCCACTTCCCCGGGCTTCTCTATGGCCGGACCGCTCGTCACCTTCATATGAGTTCCCATCTCATTGGCAATGATCCCTGCCAGTGTCGTCTTCCCAAGCCCCGGCGGTCCGTAAAACAACACATGGTCCAGAGGCTCCCCTCTGGACTTTGCCGCTTCTATATAGATTTTCAGGTTGTTCTTAGCCTTTTCCTGTCCAATGTATTCCGTCAGACTCTGCGGCCGAAGGCTTCCCTCGATCCGGATATCCTCCTCTGCTGCATCTGTTGTAATGATTCTCCGATCACTCATCCCTGTCCCACATTCCTCGCTTCTATCGTTCTATTCTGTCCGGCGTCTCCATATCATCTGCCTGTCTCAGAATGCCATCCGCTTCAGTGCTTCTTTCAGGATCGTTTCCACATCCATATCCTCCGTCGAGTTCACCAAACGAACCACTTTCAATGCCTCCGTGCTTCCATAGCCCAGAGCCACCAGCGCTTCCACTGCATCCTGCACCGTCTGGCTTCCGGCAGCTGCAGATACTTCCTGCATGGCGTGCCCGGATGACAGCTTCTTTTCAAAAGCTTCCTCCAGATCCAGCCTGTCCTTCAGTTCCAGAATGATCTTCCTGGCGGTCTTGGCACCAACCCCGGGAGCCTTCGAGATCCTCTTTGCGTCGTCTGCCAGTATGGCAAAGCGCAGGTCATCCGCCCCGATGGCAGACAGGATATTAAGTCCTGCCCTCGGTCCGACTCCGCTGACCCCGATCAGCATCCGGAACATCTGAAGATCATCCTTTGTCAGAAAGCCATACAGCACCACTGCATCTTCCCGCACCTGCATATAAGTATACAGCTTTACCGTCTGTCCGATTCCTTCCACCATGGACAGAAGCTGTCCCGGAACCAGCACCTCATAGCCGATTCCGTTCACGTCCAGAATCAGGCTTCCCTCTGTCATATCTGCGATTTCGCCTCTTAAAAATGCAATCATCGTCTCACTTTATCCTTTAACATCCATGTTTTCTGCCCCTTCCGGACATCCTTCTGTACCGGAAAACCGCTTTCATCCTGTCATAAACCGCATGCTTCATCAGATGCCGGCCAGATGAACTGCAGCCCATCTACTCTTCCATCACTTCCACCACCACCCTGTTCGGCATGCATACAATCAGTTCATGAACCGCACTGACCGGCGCCATCTGCACGCAGAGCTGATCCGGACAGTCCGCATGAACCATGGACGCCTTTCCGTCCCTGATTTCCAGACGGTTGGTCTCTCCGATCTCAATCACCCGATCCGCCGAAAGATCGTATCTGCCGTACTCTGCGCCATCTATCTGTATGGATACACAGTATCCCCGGTCCCTGCTGCCATAGAGAAAGCCTGCTGACAGGCAGACTGCCAGAAAAATCGCCAAAACCAGTATCCAGTCGCTTTTTTTCACTGCCGCTCCTTCCTTCTGCAGGCTGCGTCTGTTACCAGAGCCGTCCCGCCAGAAATGTCAGGCGGATCAGGGTAAAGCCGTCCTCTTCCCGGATCTGTATCGGAGCATCCAGCTCTTTAAGTTCCTGCTCATTTTGAAACACCCGGACCAGACCGTCCTCAAAACACTGAAGCGCATTTTCTGACGCTTTTTCGGCATCCGCCCGCTTTTCAGAATAGATCCTTCCAAAACCCACTTTTCCGGCCTCTGCATGATCCTCTATCTCTTCTTTTGTCAAATACGGAACTACCTGCACGTCTTTTCCCTTTTCATTGTAACGTTCCACCTCCATACGCACCAGCTCCGTCAGAAATTCCCGAAGCGTGGATACATGATCCGGCAGTTCATAAGGAACAGGATCCAGCACGGGCTTTCTCTTTCCGGCTGCCTTCATTTGAATATAAATTTTCATAATCTTCCTCCCCGCAGCATTCGTAAAAATACAATCAGCATACGATCTCTCCTTTTCTGGCAATCTCCATGGACTGACGCAGATATCCCATGCTTTCTCTGTAGAAATGCCAGTAATGGAAACCTCCTTTTCTCAATACTTCGCACAGCTCCGGCCAGACTGCCCAGACCGTCATCTGCATCAGGCAGATCCGGAGCAGTTCCTCCAGCGGATTGCTTTTCAGCCGGTACAGTGTGTAAGACTGAAAGACTATATGGCGCAGTTCATCATGCAGCATCTGCCTGCAGATCCGCTTCAGCACCCGGGAATCCGTACATTCCGCAAGGGCATGATAATAGGACAGCGCGACCATCTCCGCTGTCACCAGCACGATGATCTCTCCTTTCAGCCCTCCGATTTTGCGGATCCTGCGAAACCACCGATCCAGCCAGGTCTTTTTTCGGGGCTTTACCCCATAATATTCCATATATTTCGTCAGGTAATCAGAATGTCTGTTTTCTTCGGAGATAAACCATTTCATCGCTTCCAGATATGCCTCATCCCTGCTTTTTTTGACATAACGCTCCACCGTCTTCATCAGATGCTTTCCGTCGGAGGCTTCCCCCGCCTGAAACATCCGGATCGAGGGAAAAATCAACTTTCTCTCCTGTTCTGTCAGGTAATTTTCAGCCGTAAATTCAACCAGCAGTTTCCGGCGCGCGTTGCGGCCAAAATATGCCGCCCAGTCATAGTTTTTCAGTTCCTTGATCTGAAGCCTTGATAATCTGATCATTCCTTACCTCTGTATTTCTTTTTGTACGCGCGGATTGTCGTCCCGATCATCTGATAATCCCGCTCAAACAGTTCCTGGCAGATCTGTCTCTTCAGAATTTCCTTCGGAACTTTCTCCAGAATCTTTTCCACCACAAACGCCTTACTCTTCTGCCGGTATGCAGGCAGACGGTTCTGCTCCAGGATATGGGAAAGTTCCGGACGCCAGAGAAGCCCAAGCTTCTTTCGCGGAACCATCTTCGGATTTTCGGATGCTTTTCTCAGAATGTAAAAATCCACGCTTCCTTTGTCCGCCTCTGCTGTAATAATCCCCCACCAGACCGGAACATGTTCCTCAATATGCATGGCATGGCTTACACCCACTACCACATAATTGGCATCAAAATACTGGTCGTAATCTCTCACCTGCCGATTCAGGCGGGCATAGGTATCCGCGTCGCTCTTGATCTCGATTCCAAACAGCGCGTCAGGAATCACCATCACCACGTCTGCCCGGGAGCGTCCCATCTGCTTCTCTTCCAGAATGCGGACCTTTCCATACATTTCTTCCAGAAATTCAAACAGGGGTTCCCGGATATCTCTGTCGTACAGCATACCGTTCCTTCCTGTTTAAAAGAAACCGACTGTCCAGCAGAAGACCGGCGGAATCACCAGTGCAGGAAGCATGTTCATCGTCTTGCAGTCCCTGATATTCAGAATTGACAGTCCTGAGCCTGCAATCAGAAAACCGCCCACAACAGACAGCTCCGTCATCATATCCGCCGTCATAAAATTTCCAAGCATGCATGCTGCTGCATAGATCGCTCCCTGCCAGCAGAACAGTACGGGTGCGGTCAAGGCCATGCCGATGCCGTAGGTAGATGCCAGCACCATAGAAGTCACAAAATCCAGTGCGGCATTCGTAAAAAGATAGGTATGATCTCCATATAATGCACTTTGTACGGGCCCCAGAATGGACAGCGTCCCGATGCAGAACAACAGAATCCCTGTGGACAGCCCCCTGCTCAGCTGCCCCACAGACAGCTTCTCTGTCAGCTTCTGAAATTTTCCGTCAATATCGATCGCCGTTCCGACCAGGCTTCCCAGTGCAAGGCTTACAATAAAGAGCACCGGATAAATGCTTTTTGGCATATTCTGAACGACTGCATTGATGCCAAGCCCCGTTGCCGCCAGCCCCATGGCCGTATACAGTGCATTCTGCTGATTTTCTTTGATCCCTTTTTTCAAAATGCTTCCAATCAGGCTTCCTGCCAGAATGGTACAGGTATTTACAATGGTCCCTGTCATCTCTTTCTTCCTCTTCTTCCAGTCAACATTTTGCCCGTCTCCGCCCATGCCGGTTCGGAAATGACATGATATTTTATAGCATAGCACCTTTTTGGATCTTGTCAATATATTTTCTTTTTCTCCGGAAAATCTGCTTTTCACACCTTCGCCGGTACTTGATCCCGTAGAAGCATAAACATAAACCGGGAAATCAGTTTTCCGCAAAAATTCCATAAGAGATATTGCTATTTGCCTGCTTTTTCGGTACACTGATAACAACGAAACAACCTGTAACAAATAAGGAGAAAAAACATGAAAAAAGCTATGAACCAGTCCAGACTTATTTCCATATTAAACGGGATCTCCATCGCGGCGCTTATGCTGATGATGCTGCTTCTGTTTGCCTGTGCACGCACCAACCAGCAGCTCAGCGTCGACAGCGAGAACCGGTTTAACCTGACATACAACGCCAACCGGTTTATGAACGGTTCCGCTTATCTGACCAACGAAGTACGTGCCTATGCAGCAACCGGAGAGCAGGTACATTACGACAATTACTGGAATGAGATCAACAATCTCAAGAACCGGGATCTTGGTGTCGCTGCCATGCAGGAAATCGGAATCACAGAGGAAGAGCAGGCCATGATCGACCAGATGTCTTCCATATCCAATAATCTGGTTCCGCTGGAAGAGCAGGCCATGGAGAATGTACAGGCCGGAGAGCTTCCGGAAGCCCTCAACTACGTATACGGCGCTGAATATACTTCCACCATCACTGAGATCAATGCACTGAAAGAACAGTTTCTCGCCACTCTGGATTCCCGTACCATGGCAGATATCCAGGTACTGAATCTACGTTCCGCCGTCATTCAGGGTCTGATTTACCTGTCACTTCTTCTTGTTGCAGTGATCCAGTTCTTCATTATGAGAACTGTAAGAAAACGGATCCTGGGTCCGGTTATTGATGTTCGGGATCAGATGGGTGAGATTTCCATGGGAAACCTGTCTGCAGAATTTCTTCTGCAGGCTGACACTTCTGAGATCGGCATGCTGGTGGATTCCATTCACGAAACAAAGCGCGAATTAAAAAAATACATAAATGATATCGATTCCCGGCTGTCCGAGATGGCCCGCGGCAAAATGGACCTGACCATCGACAGCAACTACCGCGGAGAGTTCCTTCCGATTCAGAACGCCATGAGCCAGATTCTCGACGCACTTAATTCTGCTCTGTCACAAATTCGAAATACTGCCGACCAGGTGTCCGAGGAATCCGAACGGATGGCTTCGGATGCACAGGTTCTCTCAGACGGTGCCACCGAACAGGCTTCCGCCGTAGAAGAGCTGTCCGCAAGCATCCAGACCCTGTCCGAGCAGGTGAACAACACCTCTCTGGACGCAGATGACGCAAGAAAATCTTCTATTGATTCTGCAAAACAGTTAGAAGACTGCAACCAGAAGATGCAGGAACTGACTTCTGCCATGGAAGATATTTCCAGATCTTCCCAGCAGATCAGCGGCATTATCAAGACGATTGAAGACATTTCCTTCCAGACCAATATTCTGGCGCTCAATGCCTCTGTAGAAGCAGCCCGTGCCGGAGCAGCCGGCAAAGGCTTCGCCGTCGTCGCCGATGAGGTACAGGGGCTGGCTACCAAAAGCTCCGTTGCCGCAAAAGACATTACCAGACTCATCGAAGATTCTCTGCAGCTGGTCAGACAGGGCACCGCTCTGTCTGAAGATACCACCACCTCTCTGAATTCCAGTGTACAGAATGCCCGGCAGTCTGCAGACCTGATTCAGCGGATTGCAGACTCTGCACAGCAGCAGGCCGAATCCCTGATGCAGCTTTCTGAAGGAGTAGAACAGATTTCCGAGGTGGTGCAGACCAATGCTGCTACGGCAGAAAAATCCTCCATGTCCGCCAATGAACTGTTCAAACGTGCGGAGGACCTGAAAAAATCCGTCCAGAGATTTAAACTTCGCGGATAACAATACTGTAAAAAAACAGTTCCGTCATTCTGCCGAACGACGGAACTGTTTTTTATAAAACTTTCTGTTTTATCTGATGATTTTCCGCGGACACTCTTCCACACATTTCCCGCAGCCGGTACATTTCTCATAATCCACATGCGCCAGATTGCCTTCCACCGTGACAGCTCCCGCCTCGCAGTTTTTCGCACATTTCATACAGCCGATGCAGCCGACCTTGCATGCCTTGTTCACGTCTTTTCCTTTGTCATGGGAATTGCACTGTACATAATGTACGCCCTCTGCCGGCACCAGTTCGATGAGTTTCTTCGGACATGCGGCCACGCATTTCCCGCAGGCCCTGCATGCGTCCGGATCCACAACCGCCACACCGTTCACAATGTGGATCGCATCAAACGGACACTCCGTTACGCAGGCGCCGTAGCCCAGACAGCCGAACGTACAGATCTTGTCGCCGCCGTTCTGCATCATGCTGACAAACCGACAGTCCCCTGCACCGGTATACTCATAATTTCTCGGTGCAATATCGCAGGTTCCGGCGCATTTGACAAATGCCACCTTCCGGACGCCGGCTCCTGCCTCCACGCCCATGATAGCGGCGATCTTCTCACCCACCGAAGTGCCGCCTACCGGACAGCCGTTCACCGGGGCTTCTCCTTTAGCGATGGCCGCCGCCAGGCCGTCGCAGCCTGCATATCCGCAGCCGCCGCAGTTGTTGCCCGGAAGGCATTCCCGTACTGCCACCTCTTTTTCATCTACTTCTACCGCAAATTTTTCACCGGCCGCTCCAAGGAACAGACCAATGAAAACTCCTACACCGCCTACAATGACTGTAGCGATGATGATTCCTGTTATACTCATTACGCGCCCCCCTTAGATGATTCCTGAAAATCCGCAGAATGCGATGGCCATCAGCCCGGCGGTCACCAGTACGATCGGCGAACCCTTCAGTGCCGGAGAGATGTCATTGTATTCCAGTTTTTCACGGATGCCTGCCAGCAGGATGATGGAGATGGTAAAGCCAACTGCCACTGCAAAGCCGTTCACCGTGCTGGTCAGGATGCTGTATTCCTTTGTCGCATTGGTCAGGGCCACGCCAAGCACCGCACAGTTGGTGGTGATCAGCGGCAGATACACGCCCAGCGCCTGATACAGCGACTGCATGGTCTTCTTTAAAAACATCTCCACAAACTGCACCAGGCAGGCAATGACCAGAATAAATACAATCGTCTGCAGATACGTCATGTGAAGAGGGATCAGAAGCACTTTGTCGATGACGCTGGTTACAAACGATGCCAGCGTGATGACAAAAATAACTGCCGCACCCATGCCCGCTGCCGTCTCCACCTTCTTGGATACGCCAAGGAACGGACAGATCCCAAGGAACTGACTGAGTACCACATTATTGACCAGAGCAGATCCGATTGCGATCATCAATAATTCTTTCATTCCTCTCTACCCCCTATCCCTTTGCGTTCCCGCATTTGGCGCCGCAGGAAGCACAGTCTGAATTGCATCCGCTCTGGATCTTCGATACATCCTTCCCTTTTTTCGCCATGTTCAGTTTGACCTTGTTCTGAAGGCCCGTCAGGAGTGCCAGCACGAAGAAAGCACCCGGAGCCATGACAAAGATGGAGACCGGCTCATAGGAAGCCGGAAGCACTGCCGCCCCGAAGATCTTTCCGGATCCGATCAGTTCACGGACCAGGCCGATGCTGGTCAGGCCGACGGTAAATCCAAGTCCCATGCCGATGCCGTCAAAAAGAGACGCGATCATGGGATTTTTGGAAGCATATGCCTCTGCACGGCCCAGAATGATACAGTTTACCACAATCAGCGGAATGTAGAGTCCGAGACTCTCATTCAGGGACGGAATGTAAGCCTGCAGAAGGAACTGCACGATTGTCACGAAGGATGCCACAATGACGATAAACGCCGGCACGCGCACATCGTCCGGAATGACTTTCCGGAGCATGGAAATGATCAGGTTGGACATGGCCAGAATGACCATGGTGGTCAGTCCCATGCCCAGTCCGTTCATGGCGCTGGTGGTCACCGCAAGGGTCGGACACATACCAAGCATCATTACAAAAGTAGGATTTTCTTTGATAATACCGTTATATAAACGTTCACCTGCTGAATTCATCTATGTATGCCCCCTTTACTCAGCATATTGTCCTGCAGCACAGAGCGCCGCATTGACTGCGCCGGTGACTGCTTTTGTGGTGATCGTTGCGCTGCTGACCGCGTCGATCTCGTTGGGTGCGGATTTTCCGGATTTGGTATAGACGATCTCATCTGCCTGGATTCCCGCAAACTGCGCTTTCCAGTCATCCGTATTTGCATTCATACCCAGTCCTGCCGTCTCGCTGATGGACAAAAAGGAGATTCCCATCATGGTCATATCGTTCCCGACGCCAACGGTCATCTGGATGTTTCCGCCGTAGCCTTCCGGCGTGGTAATATTAATCACATGCCCCACCACGTTGCCGGATGCATCACATGCCTCTGCCACTTCATTGATCACCTGGGATGTATACCCCTGTTCTGCGATATATGCCGCAACGTCCGAAATATCTTCCAGTTCGTTGAAGGATGCGGCCTCCGGAAATACTTCCGCGTAAGCCTTTGCCTTCGCCAGAGCCTCCTGCTCCGCAATGGGAGCCGCCGTCAGCTCATGGACAAAACCAAGAAGCAGGCCGGACACCAGTGTGATCGCAGTCAGAATCAGGGTGTTTTTAATAATCTTATTCATGATTTACTGCCCCCTTTTACTTTCACTTTACCAAATGCCAGCGGAATCGTAAACCGTTCGATCAGCGGAACCAGAAGGTTCGAGAAGATGATCGCATAGGACACGCCTTCCGGGGATGCTCCGAAGCACCGGAAGATACCGGTCAGGACACCAAGGATCACACCGTACACGATCTGTCCTGTGGGGGTGATCGGGCTGGTCACATAGTCCGTTGCCATGAACCAGGCGCCCAGCATCAGTCCGCCGCCGGCAAGCTGCGCCGCCAGATAAGTCCCGTCAAATCCATGTCCGCCGAACAGGAGCATGAATATTGCAAAGGTCACGATATAGGTTCCCGGAATTCGCAGATTGATAACGCCCCTCCATAAAAGATACACGGCCCCGATCAGAATCGCAATGGCAGAAGTCTCACCGATCATGCCTGCGGTCGTACCGGTAACCATCTGAAGCACATCCACGCTCCCGCCGTCTCTTAAGACCGCCAGCGGCGTTGCTCCGGTAAAGGTATCATAGGCATAATTCGTCATACGCCCCGCAAAAGAAATCATCAGGAAACATCTTCCGCCCAGGGCCGGATTCATGAAGTTCTGTCCAAGGCCTCCGAACAGCTGCTTGACCACCAGGATCGCAAAGATACTTCCCAGAACAGCCATCCACCAGGGAGCCGAACACGGAAGGTTCATACCCAGCAGAAGTCCGGTCACAACGGCGCTGTAATCTCCCACCGTAACCGGTTTATGCATCAGTTTTTCATATATGTATTCGGTCGCCACACAGGCTGCGACGGTTACGAGCAGCACAAGCAGCGCATTCACGCCAAAATGGATTACGCCGAAGACAGCTGCCGGCAAAAGAGCGATCACAACGTCCCGCATAATGTTGGAACTGGTCGCTTTATCTCTGATATGTGGTGATGAAGATACATTTCTAAGATCACTCACACGACTCACCTCTTTCTCTATTCACTGTTATTTTTTACGGTTGGCCATGACCATACGTCTGACATTCTTGATCATCTGTGCCAGCGGTCTCCTGGCCGGACAGACATAACTGCAGCATCCGCACTCCACACATTCCATGCCGTGCCATTTCTGAAAGGCTTCCAGGTCGAATTTCTCAGAAAACTGGGAAAGACGGGCCGGAATCAGTCCTTCATCACAGGCTTCCACACACCGCCCGCAGTTGATGCAGGCGGTAGTCGGTGATTCAGATACCGCATCCGCCGCCAGACAGGTAATGGCCGAGGTGGTCTTTGTCGTGGGCACTTCCAGATCGAACATGGCAAATCCCATCATGGGACCGCCGGAGATGACTTTTTTCGCCTCCGTCTTAAAGCCGCCCGCCGCTTCGATCAGTTCCGCCACGTTGGTTCCCATCCTGCATTCAAAATTGGACGGATTTGCAACCGCTTCACCGGAGATCGTGACCACTCTGGAGATCAGCGGCTTTCCGAGAATCACGGCGTCATAGATGGATGTAATCGTATCGCAGTTGTCCACCACACACCCCAGATCCGCAGGAAGCATGGTGGAGTTCAGATCTCTTCCCGTCACCGCATGGATCAGCATACGCTCTGCTCCCTGCGGATACTTGGTCTTTAAGACTTTCACCTGAATACGCGTCTCATCTTTACAGGCCTTCTGCATGATCTGAATCGCTTCCGGTTTGTTGTCTTCAATACAGATACACCCCTGCGCATTGTCAAACAGTTCCAGAACCACCTTCAGGCCGCCCACCACTTTCTCCGGACGCTCTACCATAAGGCGGTAGTCTGACGTCAGATACGGTTCACACTCGGCGCAGTTCACCAGTACATAATCGATCTGATCCGGTTCCTTGGGAGAAAGCTTTACATGGGTCGGAAAGCCTGCTCCGCCCATACCCACAACGCCGGACTCCTTGATGATGCCGATAATATCGTCTCTGGACAGTTCTTCAAACGGTTTGACGGAAAGGCCGGGCGCCTCTTCATACAGTCCGTCATTTTCCACCACGATGGAATTGACCTTTGCACCGGTAGATACAAAATGCGGTTCAATCGCCTTTACCGTACCGGATACGGACGCATAGACCGGTGAGGATACAAAGCCTCCCGCCTCTGCAATCTTCTGACCCACCAGAACCCGGTCGCCTTTTGCCACAAGCGGAGCGGCAGGCGCCCCAATGTGCTGAGAAACCGGATAGATCAGATCCCCCTTCGGCTGATACGGAACAATCGCCTTGTCTTTGGACAGTTCCTTGCCGTCATAAGGGTGCACACCACCCTTAAAAGTTAAAGTAGCCATAAGAATCCCTCTTTCTTATATTTCTCCGGGAGTGTGTGAAAATTTCAACAATCCCTTTATACTAACAGAGGACATACGGACGATGTCCGCATGCCCTCGTGCTGATTCATGATAATATTTTATTCGTCCATATGATCTGCGTCGTCTGCATACATCTCCAGGGCCTTCATGCTCAGGCTGATCTTACGGTCTTCCCCGTTGAAATCCACGACTCTGGCAGTGATCTCCTGTCCGACCTTCAGCACATCAGACGGTCTTTCCACATGCTCTCTGGAAATCTGGGATACGTGAAGCAGTGCATCCACACCCGGCTCCAGCTCTACAAACGCACCAAAATCCGTCATACGCGCCACAACGCCGTCTACAATATTGCCGACTGCATATTTTTCATCTGCGGTCAGCCACGGATTCGCGTCGTCAAACTTCAGACTCAGCGCGATCTTCGTCTCCTTGATCTCCTTGATCAGAACGTTCAGCTTATCGCCGACCCGGAACAGCTTCTTCGGATGGTCAACCCTGCCCCAGGACATCTCGGAGATATGAAGCAGACCGTCTGCTCCTCCAAGATCCACAAATGCACCGAAGTCTGTTACATTTTTCACAACGCCCTCGACAATATCTCCTTCACTGATCCGTGCAAACAGCGCTCTCTGAAGCTCTGCCTTGCGCTCTACCAGAAGCTGCTTCCTGTCACCGATGATCCTTCTTCTCTTCGGATTAAACTCGGTGATCACAAACTCAATCTCCTGATCTGCATACTTGCCCAGATTCTTCTCGTACGTATCGGATACCAGGCTTGCCGGGATAAAGATCCTCGTCTCATCCACAACAACGCTCAGACCGCCGTCCAGCACCTGTGTTACCTTTGCAGTCAGTACTTCCCTATTTTCAAAAGCTTCTTCCAGTCTCTTGCTGCCTCTCTCCTGAGCAACCCTTCTGTAGGACAGCTGAACCTGTCCTTCTCCGTCATTCACTTTCAGAACTTTTACTTCCATCGTATCGCCCACGGAGACCATGGTCGTCAGGTCCGCATTGGGTACATTCGTATATTCATTTCTGGATACGATACCATCGGATTTATATCCGATGTTCAAGATGATTTCATCTTCTTTGACGTCAATGACCGTACCTTCTACGATTTCTCCTGTTCTGATAGTTTTTAATGAATCTTCCAGCATTTGTTCAAAACTTAATTCAGACACCTTGTTTGAACCTCCTCAATAATTTTCTTTGGGGTGGAAGCCCCTGCTGTAATACCTATAAGCCCAGTAGATCGTAATACTTCTAAATTCAGGTCGTGGACAGTCTGTATATAGTAAGTATTCCTGCACTCATTTCTGCAAATCTCAAACAGCTTCTGCGTATTCGAACTGTGGCTGCCGCCAATCACAATCATGGCGTCTACTTCTCCTGCAATCCGGCGGGCTTCCGTCTGCCGTTCCTCCGTCGCATTGCAGATCGTATTTACAACAACTCTATCATACTTCATTTTATCAATAATTTCAACTAAATCTTTAAATTTCTTGTAGTTAAATGTCGTTTGCGAAACTACACAAAGTGAAATCGGTTCCAGAATGCGGAGTTTTTCCGCCTGTTCTGCGGATTCGATCACCACTGCCGGCGTGCTGCACCAGCCCTTGATTCCTTCCACTTCCGGATGCTGATCATTGCCGATGATAATGATCTGCTTTCCTGCCCGGCTCTCCTTCTCCACCGTCCGGTGGATCTTCTTCACAAAAGGACAGGTAGCATCCACACAGTGAAGTCCTTTCCGCTCGATCCGCTCGTAGATCTCCTTTCCCACGCCGTGGGAACGGATGATGACCGTCCCTTCCTGAAGCGCTTCCAGCTCCTTTTGGCTGTTTAAGACCTTAACCCCTTTTTCCTCCAGATCCCGGACTACCACCTCATTATGGATGATCGGCCCAAAGGTATAGATCGGACGGACTCCCTTCTCCACCTGTTCATAGACCGTGTCCACCGCCCGCTGGACACCGAAACAGAAACCGGCGCTTTTTGCCACCCTTACCTGCATAGCGACAAAATCCTTTCCACCACTTCGTCAATGGTCATATCCGAGGAATCCACAAGCACCGCGTCCTCCGCCTGACGAAGAGGCGAATGCTCCCGGTGCATATCCCGGTAATCCCGGTCTATAATGTCCTGCTCGATCTGCGGCAGCTCTGCCTTCTCTCCCTTTTCCAGAAGTTCCAGATACCGGCGCTTCGCACGGGCAGCGCTGCTGGCCGTCAGATACACCTTCACATCGGCATCCGGCAGGACCACAGTCCCGATATCCCTGCCGTCCATGACCACATCCGCCTTTGCTGCCAGTCTCTGCTGCAGCTCCACCAGCTTTTCCCGGACTGCCGGCACTGCGGAAGAATAAGACGCCATGCTGCCGACCTCTTCCGTCCGGAGACAGGCATTCACATTCTCGCCGTTCAGAAGCACCACCTGCTCGCCGTCCCGGTATTCTATGGAAATGTCAGCTTCCCCACAGACCTTCGCGATCCGGTTTGTATCGGCCGGGTCGATTTCTCTTTTCAAAAGATACAGCGCCATGGCACGGTACATGGCCCCCGTATCCACATAGATAAAATTCATCTTTTTCGCAATCTTTTTCGCAATCGTACTCTTCCCCGCGCCTGCTGGCCCGTCAATCGCTATATTGTATCCTGTCTTCATCCATATCCTCCTGCTTCCTGTTCTGCACCATTGCCTTCAAACAGCAGCCCGCCAGTGTTCAGCCTGCCGTCAAACACTCCTCGCAGCCGCTACCGCCGTCGACCAGGCGATCTGCAGATTGAATCCCCCGGTCACTGCGTCCAGATCCAGCACCTCTCCGATAAAATAAAGTCCCGGAACCTTTTTTGATTCCATCGTAGCCGGATCGATCTCCTTCACAGACACACCGCCCTTCGTGATTACAGCTTCATTATAACCTCTCAGCCCTGTAATGGTCAATTCCAGTTCTTTCATTTTTTCCAGAAACCTCTGCCGCTCCGCCTTCGTGATCTCGTTTACCCGCTTATCCGAAGGAATCCCGCTTAAGCTTACCATCACCGGCGCCAGCCTGGCCGGAAAAAACACAGACGCCGCATTAGCGAATTTTTTATTCTTTGCCGCCTCAAATTCCCGCAGAATCCGGGCGTCCAGCTGCTCCTTTGTCAGCGCCGGCTTCAGATCCAGAAGCAGCCTGAGCTCCTTTTTCCGAATCTTCTTCGCGCATACACTGCTGGCTGTCAGGATCACCGGTCCGCTGACGCCGAAATGTGTGAACAGAAGTTCGCCAAAATCTTCACAAAGTACCTTTTTCCCGTCCAGAACCCGGACGGCTGTGTTTTTCAGCGCCAGTCCCTGCAGATCCTTTACAAATGCTTCCTTTATCTGGAAAGGAACCAGTGACGGACAGCAGTCGGTCACCTGCAGTCCCAGTTCCTCTGCAAAGCGGTATCCGTCTCCGGTAGAGCCGGTACTCTCATAAGAGAGGCCGCCGGTAGCCACGAACACCCGGTCTGCCTCCGCCGTTTTCTGCCCCTGCAGTTCCAGGAAAAAACGGTCTCCTTCTCTGCGGATCCGCTCCACCCGACTGTGCAGATGCACCTGCACGCCTGCTTTTTTCATGGCACGGCGCAGGGTATCCAGCACGTCCGCCGACCGGTCGGACTCCGGAAATACCCGCATCCCCCGTTCCACTTTAAGGCGCAGACCTTCCTTTTCGAAAAAATCCATGGCGTCCTGGTTGGTGAAGCCGTAAAAGGCGCTGTACAAAAACTTCGGGTTGCTTTTCACACTTCCTAACAGCCCCTCCATATCGCAGGCATTGGTCAGATTGCATCTGCCCTTTCCCGTAATATACAGTTTTTTCCCGGTCTTCTCATTTCGTTCGTACAGATCCACGGCGATGCCTTTTCTCGCCGCAAATACGGACGCCATCATCCCCGCCGCTCCGCCGCCTATGATCGCAAGCCTCATATTCATACCTTCTCTTTCTGTTTCCCGCTCAGACGCTTTGCCAGTTTCGTATTCCGTCCGGATGTCACCTCATTTTTAATGGCATACCAGACTGCCTTTTTTTCTCCGATCAGCACCAGAATCTTCTTTGCCCTGGTCACCCCGGTATAGAGCAGATTTCTCTGCAGCATCACAAAATGGCTCATGGTAAACGGCATAACCACAATCGGATACTCCGATCCCTGGGCCTTATGGATCGTCGTGGCGTAAGCCAGAGACAGCTCATCCAGTTCACTGACATCGTAGAAAACCTCCCGCCCGTCAAAATTTACCGCAAGTTCCCGTTCTTCCGTGTCCACTTTGGAAATGGTGCCGATATCTCCATTAAATACCTCTTTGTCATAGTCGTTGCGGATCTGCATGACCTTATCCCGCAGCCGATACTGGATCCCGCCCCGGTGCAGAAAAATGCTGCATGGATTCATGGCTTCTTGCAGTACCCGGTTCAGATTCGCCGCGCCGCAGATTCCTCTCTGCATGGGCGTCAGTACCTGAATGTCCTGCAGCGCGTCCACATGATAATAAGACGGCAGGTTTCTGGTACAGTACCTGACCAGCGTATCCACCACTTCCTCGTTGGTCTCCTTCTTTGCAAAGAAAAAGTCCGCATCTTTTCCGCCGCGCAGATCAATGGCTTCGCCTCTGTTGATCCGGTGGGCATTCATAATGATCCGGCTGCCCTGTGCCTGCCGGAAGATTCGGTTCAGGCGCACCACGGGAATCCGTCCGGAAGCAATCAGATCTTTCAGTACATTGCCGGCGCCCACGCTGGGCAGCTGATCCGTATCTCCCACCATAATCAGCGTCATATGCTCCGGAAGCGCCTTCAGCAGATTGTACATAAGAATCACATCGATCATGGAGCATTCATCCACAATCAGCACATCCCCCTCCAGGGGATTCTCTTCTTTCTTCTGATAACCTTCCGGCGGCTTATATTCCAGTAACCGGTGGATCGTCTTCGCCTCCATGCCTGTAGCCTCGGACATCCGTTTTGCCGCCCTGCCCGTGGGCGCTGCCAGAAGGATCCGGCACCCTGCCATCCGGTATGCCTGCAGGATTCCCAGAGTCGTTGTTGTCTTGCCGGTTCCGGGTCCGCCGGTCAGAATCATCACTTTGGAGGATACCGCTGTTTGGATGGCTTCCATCTGTATCTCGTCATATGGTACCGCCGAACGGCTCTGTACCTGCCGAAGAACCGCGTCCGCGTCGATCCTCACCTGTCGTTCTGCCAGAAGCAGCTGCCAAAGCCGCCTGGCGCATCCGGACTCCGAATAATAAAAAGGCGGCAGGTAGATGGCTTCCTCCTCCCGGATCACGTCGCCGGTCCGGAGCATCTCATCCAGCGTAATCTGAAGCTCCGGCTGTTCCACCTCCAGCAGTTTTTCTGCCGTCCCGATCAGCTGTTCCCGGACCGCATAGCAGTGTCCGCTCTCCGACAGTTTGTTCAAAGTGTATAAAATCCCGCTCCGAAGCCGTATAAAACGTCCCTTTTCCATACCCATCTTCTCTGCGATCATATCCGCCGTCCGGAATCCGATTCCCCAGATATCATCCGCCAGACGGTAGGGATTTTCCTGCACCACCTGAATGCTGTCACTCCCGTAGGTCTTGAAAATCTTTGTGGCGTGGGCGGTGCTGACTGCATGGCTCTGCAGAAAGACCATGATGTTCTTGATCTCCCTCTGTTCCTGCCAGCTCTTTTTGATCCGCTCCACCCGAACCCTTCCGATTCCCTCTACCCGGATCAGCGCATCCGGGTTCTCGTCGATCACATCCAGCGTATCCTTCCCGAACTCCTGTACGATGCGTCTGGCAAATTTCGGGCCAACCCCCTTGATCAGCCCGGAGCCGAGATATTTCTCAATGCCGTATACGGTGGCAGGCAGCGCCTCTTCGAACTTTTCCACTGAAAACTGTCTTCCGTATCTGGCGTCCACCTTCCAGCTGCCTTCCAGCAAAAGAACAGAACCCACATGGGTATCCGGCATGGTACCGACAACCGTCACCAGGTCATTATAGTTTTTCGCCGCACATTTCAGCACCGTATAGCCGTTTTCCGCATTCTGATAGGTGATCCGCTCTACAACACAGCGCAGATGTTCCATATGTCTCTCCGTCTCCCCCCGATTCATCTTATGTATAAAATGATTATACTATAATTGTCTCTGCTTCACAATAACATCGTTGCTGTTGCATTCTGCCATTGTATAGTGATTACTGTTCACTCCTTTTCTGCCCCGGACGCCTGCCATGGGCATATGTTCCCTCCAGACAGGCGATCAGGACTCTCCCCACTGCGTGGGTCCCCCCTCATCGCAAATCCCGCTTGCGCTTAGTGAAGGGCACACTTCTGTTCACAGTCCATACCATTCAGATAAGGAAAATCCCCCCGCCATAACAGCGAAGGGATCTTTTATTCCTGATTTTTTTACACGGGATAAGCTCCGTTCTCGGTATCTGCAACCGTTGCATCCACCTTTGTCTTCTGTGCTTCCCTGTATTTGAAGAAGTCCATGGCAACCTGCGGGAACAGTGCGTAGGATAATACGTCCTCATCCTGCTCCTTGTACTGTGCCATCTCTGCTTCCAGCGTATCCAGCTCGTTGCCCACCAGATCCGCCGGACGGCAGGTAATGATCTCTTCATCTCCGATGCACTTCTTCTGCACCTCCGGGTTAAACGGCTTGACGGTCTTGCCGTAACGTCCGGACAGGACTGCCTTGGTCTCCTTGGTCACCATCTTGTAACGCTCGCCCATGAGTACGTTGAACACGGCCTGCGTACCGACGATCTGGGAAGACGGGGTAACCAGCGGGCACTCGCCCAGGTCCTTACGAACCCGCGGCACTTCCTCAAGCACTTCGTAATATTTATCCTCTGCATGCTGCTCTTTCAGCTGAGAGGTCAGGTTGGAAAGCATACCGCCCGGCACCTGATACAGAAGCGTCTTGATGTTGACGCCCAGGTTCTTCGGATTCAGGAGGCCGCTCTCCAGCGCCTCGTCGCGAATCGGACGGAAATAATCTGCGATCTCTGCCAGCAGATTCTGGTCAAATCCGGTATCATACGGCGTACCCTTGAAGGTCTCCACCATAACTTCCGTAGCCGGCTGAGAAGTTCCCAGTGCGAACGGAGACATGGCACAGTCGATCACATCCACGCCTGCCTCCACTGCCTTCATATAGGTCATGGAAGCCACGCCGGACGTATAATGGGTATGAAGCTGGATCGGAATCCGTACAGCCTCCTTCAGTGCAGTCACAAGCGTTGTCGCTTCATACGGAAGCAGAAGGCCTGCCATATCCTTGATACAGATGGAATCCGCACCCATCTCCTCGATCTCTTTTGCTATATTCGTCCAGTACTCCAGCGTATAGGCATCACCCAAAGTATAGGAAAGCGCGATCTGCGCATGCCCGCCTTCTTTGTTGGACGCTTTCACTGCGGTCTGCAGGTTCCGAAGGTCATTCAGACAGTCGAAGATACGGATGATGTCAATGCCGTTGGCAATGGATTTCTGTACGAAATATTCCACCACATCATCGCCGTAGGGACGGTATCCCAGAATGTTCTGTCCGCGGAACAGCATCTGCAGTCTGGTATTCTTCGCTCTCGCTTTGATCTGACGGAGTCTCTCCCACGGATCCTCCTTCAGGAAACGAAGAGAAGCGTCAAAAGTAGCGCCGCCCCAGCACTCCAGGGAATAATACCCCACCTGGTCCAGCTTCTCCACAATGGGAAGCATCTGCTCCGTGCTCATACGGGTTGCGATCAGAGACTGATGCGCATCACGCAGAATCGTCTCTGTAATCTTAATGGGCTTTTTCGCCATATCACTCATTCTAATCCTCCTATCAGAGTTTTACTCTGTTCAATGTTCGCCGCTGTCAGCCTGCCATGAACCGATGTTTCCAGAAAACATCGGCGCACGGCAGGCGTCTGTGCCCAATGATATCTTACATCACACCAAAAATAGCCATAAACGTACCGGCTGCCACAGCTGTTCCGATGACACCTGCCACGTTCGGTCCCATTGCATGCATCAGCAGGAAGTTGGTCGGATCCGCTTCCGCACCGACCTTCTGAGACACACGGGCCGCCATGGGAACTGCTGACACGCCTGCAGAACCGATCAGCGGATTGACCTTGCCGCCGGTTACCTTGCACATCAGCTTTCCGAACAGGACACCTGCCGCCGTACCGAAGGAGAATGCCACCAGTCCAAGAACTACGATCTTGATCGTATCCCAGTTCAGGAAAGCCTCTGCGCTGGTAGTCGCGCCTACGGAAGTACCCAGAAGGATCACGACGATATACATCAGCGCATTGGATGCCGTCTCTGTCAGCTGACGGACCACACCGCTCTCCCGGAACAGATTTCCAAGCATCAGCATACCTACGAGAGGAGCCGTTGTCGGAAGAATCAGGGATACGATAATGGTAACAATGATCGGGAACAGAATCTTCTCCAGTTTGGATACGGGACGAAGCTGCTCCATCTTGATCTTCCGCTCTTTTTCCGTGGTCAGAAGCTTCATGATCGGCGGCTGAATGATCGGCACCAGAGACATGTAAGAATATGCAGCCACCGCAATGGGACCCATAATTGCCGTCTGCTGCAGCTTACCTGCCAGGAAGATGGACGTCGGGCCGTCTGCACCTCCGATGATCGAGATCGCTGCCGCCGCCTTGTCGCTGAAGCCCAACGCCATGGCGCCAAGATAAGCGGCAAAGATGCCGAACTGCGCGGATGCACCAAGCAGGAAACTCTTTGGATTCGCAATCAGCGGTCCAAAGTCTGTCATGGCGCCGACACCCATGAAGATAAGGGACGGAAGAATCGCCCACTCATCCATTAAATAGAAGTAATGAAGAAGACCGCCTACGCCGTTGGCAGAATCTTCAATACTGAGCATAATATCCGGATAGATATTAACCAGAAGCATACCAAAAGAAATGGGAACCAGCAGAAGAGGTTCGTATTCTTTTGCAATAGCCAGATAAAGGAACACACACGCAACGGCAATCATCACATAATTGCCCACAGTCAGATTAAAAAACGCTGTCTGATGCACGAGGTTTCCCAATGTATCAGCAATATAACTCATATTGTAACCTCCAATGATTTATTCACGTATCAGCCAACTGTCAGGATTAATTCAGTGTAGCCAATACATCACCGGATTCTACCGCATCACCTACCGATACATCGATGCTGGCAACGGTTCCGTCTTCCGGAGCAACTACAGGGATCTCCATCTTCATAGCCTCCAGAATAATAATCGGATCGCCGGACTTTACGGTCTGTCCGACACTCGCCTCCACCTTGAATACTTTGCCCGGAACAGAAGCGCTCACTTCAATCGAGCCCGCATCCCCTGCCGGAGCCGGAGCCGGAGCTGCAGCCGCCGGCGCCGGAGCAGGCGCTGCCGGAGCCGCTTTCGGTGCTGCCGCACGTACCGGTGCGCTTCCTGCGCCGCCTTCTTCTACAGTTACATCATATACAGTGCCATTTACGGTAATCGTATAATTTTTCATCTTTCATATTCCTCCTGATTAGGGTTTTGCGTTTATAATAATAGGGGTCAGGCTCTTTTCCATGTGGATGCTTCTGCACGTCTGATCGAACGGACCACAAAGCCATCGGAAGAAGTGCCTGTGTATGCACAGATCGCCGCCGTGATCGCCGCCACCAGTTCTTTGTCGTCGACCAGATTTTCTTTCGGCTGTACCGCCGGCCTCTGAGCCGGTCTTTTCGCCGGTCCTGGCTTCGGAGCCGGTTTTGCTTCCTGCTTCGGCGCCTCATTGCCGGGAATAAAATTAAAGCAGTAAATTACAAGACTGATAAAGATCAGAACGATAAATACGGTTCCCATTCCCAGGATCGTATTCATACCTGCTTTCTTTAAAATCTCTCCGGTACTGTATTTCGGGTCCAGAGTCACAGACTCCACGGTTCCTCTCCTGTTAAAGACCAGGGAAAGCTTTGCCGTACGGTTCTCATAAGTCAGATCTGCCACAAAAGTAACCTCATCTCCTTTTATCTCCGGTTCCTCGTAACCATCCGTAGAGACATATGCCCCAAGCTCTTCCATGGAGCCTTCATAGCCTGCAAATGCACTGATAAATGAATCCCCCGTAAACGGGAGTCCATAGGCGTCGATCAGCATCTGTGCATCTTCTTTGTCCATGGACGCATACTGTGCGATCTCTTCCTCCGGCATACTCGTCCAGAGCGTGATCAGATAATCCGCCACCGACTGGAGCTGTTCTTTGTCATACATGCTCTGCTCTTCCACAGAAGCTGTATTTCCGCAGGCGGTCAGTCCCAGAACAGATACTGCGAGAACCAGTGCCGCAAGAACTTTTCTAATATTCTGTTTCATATGGTTCACCTCGCTCTAAACTGTTCCATGCTTTTTCGCCGGGCGGTCTTCCCTCTTGGTAAACAGCATCTCAAATGCACCGATCACATATTTTCTTGTATCCTGCGCATCGATTATCGTATCCACGTAGCCTCTCTTCGCTGCCGAAGCTATATTGTTCTGAAGCTTTGCATATTCTGCCGCTTTTTCCTTCTGCTCCTTCGCATCCGCGCCTGTATACATGATCTTCGCCGCAAGCTTTGCATCCATCATACCGATCTCCGCCTTCGGCCACGCATAGACAAAATCTGCTCCCAGGCCTTTGCTGTTCATGGTCACATAGGCACTTCCATAAGCCTTTCCTGTCACTACGTTTACTTTGGGCACGGAAGCGCTGGCAAATGCATACGTAAGCGCCGCCGCCGCTCTGGCGATCTTCTTTTCTGTGCATTTGGAGGCCTTGAAGCCGGATGCATTGGTCAGAGTCAGCACCGGAATATTGAATGCGTCACAGAACTTCACAAATCCTGCCGCCTTGTCGCAGCCCCTTGCAGACAGCTCTGCGTTAAACTCTTCCGCTTTGTTTCCTTCCGCATCGTATAACACGGTCCGGTTGGCCACTGCGCCGACCGTCGTGCCGTTCAGTCTGATAAATCCGGTGACCATATCCTTTGCATAATCTGCCTTTGTCTCAAAAAAGATGCCGGAATCCGAGATCATCGGAAGTGCGATCGCCGGATCCGCCGCAGAGATCTCAAGATCTGCGCACACCCGGTTCAGGTCGTCCTCACAGTCCATATAAGATAGATCGTCTTCATTATTTGCCGGAAGCAGAGACACCAGCTCCCGAATCTGCGCGATCAGTTCCGCCTCCTCTGCCACTGCATCCACGATGCCGGCTTCCTCACTCTGGAAAGCTGCAGATGCCGTATCACATTTTGACACCTCGTTTCCTTCCAGTGCATTGGGAGAATTCACAAACAGTCTCGCTTTTTTCCCTTCCATGAATGTGAAGTCAGACATGGCGGACGCCACTGCCATACCGCCGCCGCAGTTGCCGAACACAGCCGTGATCTGTGGAACCACACCGGAAGCCATGGACTGTTTCAGATACAGTTCGCCAAAAGCATTCAATGCATCGGATGCTTCCTGAAGCCTCAGACCTGCACAGTCTACCAGTCCAATGACCGGAGCTCCCATCTTCATCGCCATGTCATAGATCCTGACAATCTTCTTCGCATGCATCTCACCCATGGAACCTCCCAGTACGGAAGCATCCTGACTGTATACATACACCAGACTGCCATTGATAACACCATATCCGGTAATCACACCATCCGACGGTGTATCCGTGTTGTTCATGTTGAAATCCGTTGCGCGTGCCGTAACTGCCGCACCGATCTCAACAAAGCTGCTCTCGTCAAGTAAGGCTTTGATTCTCCCACTTGCCAGGCTCTGTGCCGAATTACTCATTTTTCGTCCTCCATTATATTTCATTAAAGTTAAACCAAGGTCTGCCGATTCTAATTGTAACACACTCTTTCCTTTTTTCAAGTGATTTTTTTTATTTAAATCTAAAGTCTGACAATTTTTTCACATAATAAACAAAATCTTTACACAAAATGGACATTTTCTCTCTTTTTCTTTTGGACGGATGTGATATAATGGGCTTCGACAGAAAGAAGATTAAGAAAGGAATCAAAAAGCATGTCCGTCACTGAATATGTAAAAGCGCGCAGAAAAGCGCAGAAAAATTATCGTGCACAGCTTTTAAAGGGAACCTACCCTTACCTTCAGGCTCTGGATGACATTGTATCCTTTGCCGAGATATCCTCAGAGACAGAACTGGGTCTGATTGAAATTCCGCTGAATGCCATCGTCGGTACCAAAACTGCGGGAAGAAAACAGGCCTTTGCCAGCAACTTCATGCCTCTTCTTGAAGAAAACAGTGAATTTGCCCGTAAATGGATAGCTCTTTATAATGCTCATATCGAAGAAGGAATCCGCGACCCGGTCAAAGCCGTAGAATTTATGAACCGGTTCTATGTGGTGGAGGGAAACAAAAGGGTCAGCGTACTGAAATATGTGGACGCCGTCAGCATTCAGGCAGAAGTCACAAGACTGGTTCCTCAGAAGACAGACACAAAAGAGAACCGTATCTACTATGAGTTTATGGATTTTTACCGGTCAACCGCCATCAATTATCTGGATTTCAGTCAGGAGGGATGCTACGCCCGCCTGCTTGCCGCACTGGGAAAATCTGCGGATGCATCCTGGACGGATGATGAAAAGATGAACCTTCACTCCGCATATATTCATTTTCAGGATATTTATGAAGAAAAGGGCGGGCGAAAGCTTCCGCTCACGGTCGGAGACGCGTTTCTGACCTATCTGGAGATCTACGGGTACAAAGACATGGTGGAGAAATCTCATCGGGAACTGCTCGAAGAGATCCTCGCCATCTGGAAAGACTTTGAGATCTATCCCGCCAGAAGAAGTGTAGAGCTTGTCATGGCGCCGGAAAAAGAATCCGGGGAAAAAGCGCTCCGCACCCGGATCCTTCCATTATCTTCCAGTCCGCTCAAAATCGCCTTTGTCCATGACCGCACCCCCGAAGAATCCAGCTGGACCTACGGTCATGAACTGGGACGGCACTATCTTGAAAATGCTCTTGCAGAAAAGGTTTCCACCTCCTTTTATATAACGGACGGCAATCCGGAGGAAGGAAGCGAATGGATCAAAAAAGCGATTGACGACGGCAATACCGTTGTCTTCACCACCAGCCCGAAGCTTCTGAATGCCAGCGTCAAGGCAGCCCTGAAATATCCTTCCATCCAGATCCTGAACTGTTCGCTGAACTCCTGTTTCGGGCACCTGCGCACCTATTACGGACGGATGTATGAAGCAAAATATCTGACCGGCATCCTTGCAGGCATCTTAAGCCCGGATGACGCCATAGGCTATGTGGCGGATTATCCGATCTACGGCTCCACCGCCAGCATCAATGCATTTGCGCTTGGAGTAAAGACGGTAAACCCGAATGTAAACGTATGCCTGGAATGGACCTGTGTAAAAGATAACCGTTTCCAGGAACATTTTGCTGCGCGGCATATCTCCTATGTATCGGGGCAGGATCTTCTGACACCCTACCGGGGTTCCAGACAGTTTGGCCTGTATGACATCCGTGACGGGCAGATCACCAATGTGGCAATGCCGGTCTGCCACTGGGGCAAATTCTATGAACGCATCGTCACAACTATTCTGAACGGTTCCTGGAAAAAGGGCGTCACCCGGAGCAGGGAGAAATCCATCAACTATTTCTGGGGGCTTTCCTCCGGTATGATCGATGTGATCTGCTCCAAGCATGTGCCTGCTGCAACCGGGCATTTTCTGGAGCTCATCAAGCACAATATCAGCTCCGGACAGTTTCACCCGTTCTCCTGTGAGATCCACTCTCAGGACGGAACGCTCCGGAATGAAGCGGATACGGTTATGCCGGCCGGACAGATCGGCTCCATGGACTGGCTCCTGGACAATATCGAAGGCGCTTTCCCTTCTGTCTCCTCCATGACGGAGGAAGCGAAACGGATCGTAAAACTTCAGGGAGTGGGAACCTATCCGGAGCAGAGTGAACCGTCATGAAGATTCTGGTACTGGCAGACATGGAATCTCCGTATCTGTGGGATTTTTTTGAAAAAAGCAGACTGGAGGGAATCGATCTGATTCTCTCCTGCGGAGATCTTTCTCCCCACTATCTCTCTTTTCTTGCCACATTTTTCCAGGGACCGGTACTCTATGTACATGGAAACCATGATGGCTGCTACAAAGAGACTCCTCCGGAAGGCTGCATCTGCATTGACGGAAAAATCTATGAGCATGAAGGGGTCCGTATTCTGGGACTCGGCGGTTCCATGAGGTATAAAAACGGAGAGCATCAGTATACCCAGCATCAGATGAATCTTCGGATCCGGAAGCTCTTTTTCTCTCTCTGGCGCAGAAAAGGCTTTGACATTCTTTTAACCCACTCTCCCGCCTGGCAGCTCAATGACGGAAAAGACCTTCCCCATACCGGTTTTAGGGGTTTCCGGTACCTGCTGGACAAATACCGGCCGCGCTATTTCGTTCACGGGCATATCCATCTTTCCTACGGACGCGGCGCTGTGAGAAAATGTTCCTATCAGAATACAACTGTGATCAACGCCTACGAACGCTACATCATAGAACTGTAACCGGTCCTCTGATTCTGCACCCTGTCATTCGCTTTCGGCAGGCGCCGCATTACAGAACTATAACCCCAGGTTCCCCGGAAACCAGCGGTTCATGACCTGTTTCAGACACCATTCATAATCAATGGCCGGACAGCTGTCTTCTATACAGACCGGAAACAGGTCAAACACTTCTCCGTTCAGATAATAAATGACCGTACCGACCATTTCTCCTGCTTCTACCGGCGCCGGAAGGGAATCCGGCGCCAGAATATCCATTGAAAACCGGTCGTCTTCTCCCATCAGAAGCTCCCTGCTTTCCACCGGCGCCGCCGTCCGTACCTGTTCTACCTGTCCATTCTCAATCCGAATCGGCTCCAGCGTCAGCGACTGCTCTCCCACCGTCTCCCTGTGAAAATTTTCAATCCCGTAATTCATCAGTTTTGTTGTGTCTGACCATTTCCACGTTTTATGATTCGGCCATCCGCAGGCAAGAACCACCGCAATCAGCCGCTTCCCGCCCCGCTCCAGCGCCCCTACATAGCAGTAGCCGGCTCCGTTGGTAAAACCGGTCTTCCCGGTCAGCGCCCCCTCCATCATGTTCAGAAAAGCATTTTTATTGTTGACGGTAAAGCTTCTGGTCCCGTCCAGATCCGAAAAACTCCAGGAGGGTTCTCTTGTGATGGATAAAAATTCTTCATTTTGCATACAGCTTCGCATAATCCGTGCCAGGTCCTGCGCCGTCGTGGAATGCGTTCCGTTCTCATCCTGCGCATCCAGCCCGTTCGGCGTGATAAAATAAGTATGATAGCACCCCAGGTCCCGCGCTTTCTGGTTCATCATGGATGCAAATCCCTCCACACTTCCTCCCACATGCTCCGCGATCGCCACTGCAGAATCATTATGAGACTCCAGCATCAGCGAATAACACAGGTCCCTCAGCCGATACCGTTCCCCTTCCCGGATATTGAGCTGTACGTCCGGCATGGAAGCTGCATAGGCAGATACGTTCACTTCCCCTTCCAGATCCGCATTCTCAAGCGTGACCAGAAGCGTCATGATCTTCGTCGTACTCGCCATCGGCATCTCGCTGTCCCCGTTTTTTTCAAAAAGAATACGCCCGGTATCAGCATCCATAAGCACTGCTGACTGGGCGTACAGGTCATCCGGCGCCCCCTCCGCCTGCACCATGGTTCCCGGAATCAGTGCAGCCAAAAGAATCGCCAGACAGTTCTTCACATATTTTTTCATAATCCACCTGCATATGGTCCTTTGGTTCAATCTATGCAGAAATCTTCCATTCTAATACTCGACCGGCCTTTCTCCTTACTCAGAATTATCCGAAGATTCCGTTTCCGTCCCTGGGTTCAGGTTTTCCTGCTGTCTCCGTTTCCGGATTCAGAATTTCCTGCTGTTTCCGTCCCTGGGTTCAGGTTTTCCTACAGATTCAGCTTCAGCTGGACTTCTTCTTCCGCCTGGCTCTTCATCTCCTCCACAAGCTCCGGCTGGATCGACGGCAGATCTTCTTTGGAGCGGACGCCAAAATTACGCAGGAACTCTTCTGTGGTTCCAAAGAGGATCGGACGCCCTGGTGCATCCAGCCTTCCGGCCTCTCCCACCAGCCCGTACTCCACCAGACGGTTCAGCGCATGGTCCGAATTCACACCCCGGATCTTCTCAATCTCCTGCCTTGTAACAGGCTGCTTATAGGCAACAATCGAAAGCACTTCCAGCTGGACGTCTGTGAGCACATATCTTTTTGGCTGTTTCGCCACCTTGATCAGCGCTTCGTAATATTCCCGCCTTGTGGCAAGCTGAAAGGAATCCTCCAGTTCAATGATCTCCATTCCGCCTGCCCGGCTGTTATACCGGTCCATCATCCGGCGGACGATCCTGCGGGTCGTCTCTGTATCATGTCCAATCGCCGCTGACAGCTTCTCCGTCTCCACTGCGTCCCCCATCGCAAAAAGTACCGCCTCTATGGTCGCTTCTATCTTTTCCAGTTCCAAAATATTTCCTCACTTCCGTTCACTTACAACTGTGCCACAATCAGCATATCGTCAAATGGATGCTCCTGGATCACCGACAGTTCTCCCGTCTTCATCAGCTCCAGGATTGCAAGAAATGTAACAATCATCTGAATTCTGCTTTTCTGTCCCTCCATCAGGGCAGAAAAACGAAAACGCGGGTTCTCCGCCGCATACGCCCTTACGGATACCATCTTCTCATCCAGACTGACTTCCTCCTGCTCAATCCTTCCGAATTTACTGCGGATGGGATCGATCTTATCCGTCTGCCGCTTCATGATGGACTGAAAGATCCGATCCAGCTGCTTCAGGGTCAGATCCCCTACCAGTTCTTCCAGATTTACCGGAGTCTCATATTCTGCCACTTCCTCCGGAATCGTCGGAGGCTTGTACATGGTTTTGCCGGACATGGACAGCCGGTCTCTGAGTTCGAAAGACATATACTTGTACATTTTATATTCCAGAAGTTTCTGTACCAGATCTTCCCGGGGATCGATCTCTTCCCCTTCCTCATTCACTTCCACAGGCAGCAGCATCTTCGCCTTGATCTCCAGAAGCGTCGCAGCCATGACCAGAAACTCACTCATGATGTTCAGGTCCTGCGTCTCCATCGCCTGCACATACTCCATATACTGCGCCGTGATCTCCACGATCGGAATATCAAAAATATTGAATTTATTTACATCGATCAAATGAAGCAAAAGGTCCAGAGGGCCTTCAAAGCTTTCAATCTTTACAGATAACGCCATCTTTAACCCGTTCCTTTTATGAGAATGCCGATCAGCCAGGGCGGGTTGCATATCCGGAAAGAAATCGTATGCTCACCCAGCCCTGGACTGACCACCATATATTTTCCGTGTTTTTCATACAGTCCCCGGTCATATCTCGGAAACAGTCTTACCTGCGGCGTGATCACGCCGCCTATCCCCGGAAGCCTGATGATTCCTCCATGCAGATGTCCTGCCAGCGTCAGATCCGCCCCCCATCGGGCATAATGCCTGAAATAGACCGGATTATGGGCAAGCAGTATATGAAAGCCTTTTTCTTTGGGCCTTCCAAGCTTTTGATACAGGTCCTTCCCGTTATACGGCTTTACCCAGAATTTCTTATAGTATTCCAGAGGCATCTCATAACCATGAATATAAATCGGCATGGAGCAGTAATCCGCTCTGCATGTTTCATTCACCGGTATCTGTACTCCCAGATTTTTCAGCTGTTTTGTATAAGACCCGTACTGTGTCCCATAATGCTCCGGCCTCTGTCTCATCCGCGATTCATGATTCCCGTTGCCTGCAATGACCGTAAGCTCTCTTTTCGAAAGTCCTTCAAACAGCCGAACCGCCTGTTCCATGCCGGCATGCTTCCGTCCCAGCACCATATCGCCGGCACACAGAACCATATCCGCAGAAAAACGGTCCACCGCATCCAGAAGCTGCTGCTGCCCGGCTCCCCACAGCCGGTTATGCAGATCTGCCAGCAGCAGAATGCGAAGCGGACGTTCTTCTTTTTTTAATTTATCTGTTGGAATCTCATAGACCCGTGTCTCCAGATGTTCCATAATGCCTTCTTTCTGCAGCATCCTGTTTGCAAACTGCCTGCATATCATACCACAGATACCGGTTCTTCTGCAATTCTTTTAAAGTAAAAACATATGAAACGCTCTTTGTATATAATCCCCATAACCTGCTTTTTCTACATTCCCCGCTGCCAGAATCGGAGATTCGCCGATCTCTTTTCCATTCAGGATATAGGCAACCCTTCCTACTGTACTCCCTTCTTCCACCGGTGCCGGAATTTCTTCCGGAAGCTCCAGCGAACGTTTCATATCCGACAGATTACTCCCGTCTGTAGATACATAGGAGAAATCTCCTGCATATTTCAATGGTACGCGGTCCTCTACCCCTCCGGACACCGGCAGGTCCGAAAGCGCTACCCGATTCTCATCCTGATACAGGCTGCAGCAGGCAAAACCGCTGTTCAGAAGCGTGATGGCATCCTGAAACCGGCTCTTGCTGTCTGCTCCTCCCATAATGACCGCAATCAGCTCAATATTATCTTTTTTCGCACTGGCGGACACACAGAATCCTGCCACGCTTGTATACCCGGTCTTCAGCCCGGTGGCGTATTCATACTGTTTGATCAGCTTGTTCGTATTGGTCAGTCCGAACTCAAAACTTCCCTTCGCCGTGGTATGTATGATATTTTCCATCCAGATGGTACAGTACTCGTGAATCTGGGGATGATTCAGAAGCAGCTCTCTGGACATGAGCGCCACATCTCTGGCCGTCGTCAGATGCTCGTCATCATCCAGACCGCAGCAGTTGACAAAATGCGTGTTCGTCATCCCCAACTCCGCCGCCCGTTCATTCATCCGCCTGACAAAATCACCTTCGCTGCCGCTGATGTGCTCTGCCATGGCTACACATG
>ERZ778516.140-NODE-140-length-61032-cov-11.691802_pt1 | contig 61032 bp, 52 predicted proteins | sample MGYA00510342_ERZ778516 | MGnify/ENA primary metagenome ERZ778516 (study PRJEB29527, sample SAMN07138961) | mouse gut metagenome | material: feces | host: mouse | place: China:Nanjing | collected 2016-01-25 ...
ATTAGAAAGTGCCTTGTGCGTTATTTTATTTTTCAAAAAGTTGTAAAGTGGTGTAAAGTATTACTCCGGCGGTTAAATATCGCAGAATTTTATGCAGAATCAATTTTCATCTGCAAGGCGGAAGAATGAGTAGCAGCCCTCGCTACGTTGACTGAATTTGGCAGAAATCTCCCGCAAATTAGGGGATGCAGATGGCGGGAATGAATTTTCAAACACGCTCTGGAACTCACTGGATTCCCACGTTGTCCACGGCCGCTTTCCCGCTTTTCCCTGAAAAACGTATGGTAACCTTACAGATTTTCCCCTGATCTATGCCTGCAAAACTATCTGCCGGGACAGAAACCGTTTGGAATTGGTGCTTATAATCTGCATCCCCCCACAGGTACTGCAGCTTATTGAGCCGTACCAAAAACGAAGGGTACACCGTGCAGTATTCCCCAACATCCACGGCTGCTTCCCTGCCGCTGCTGTCCTCCAGCACAAGTTCCATCCCAAGGAGTTCTGCTTCCTCCTCGGAAAAGCCCTCCTGCAAGTCCATCACGTCAAACTGCAGGGCCTTCCCCTCCAAATCCATTTCCGGCATGGAAAATGTAAGCTCTGGCATGGCAGCTTCCTGCCCTGCCATCTCTCCGGCTTCCTGCCCCTCTGTCTGTCTCCCTGCCTCCCCTTGGCTCCCTTCTGAACTCTCCTCCTGCTCCCACCGCAGGACGGCCGCATGGTTTCCCCTGGGCTCGCCGTTGGAAAAATATAAAAGCTGCTCCCTCCAACTGTCCACATGGCTTGCCGTTACCCGGACGCCCGGGGCGGTTCCCGTTTCTAACCGCGCATCTTCCTCAAAATTGCACAGCGTTTCCATGCTGGAAGACTGATAGGACTGCACATACAAGGTCCTTGGCAGGATTTCCTGGTACTTCCTGTAATCTGTAAGCAGCCCTTCCAAGGGCTTCCGGCTGCCGTTTCCTGAACTGCCCGCCCCTGTTTCCACACTTGAATCTCCCAAGGGTTTCCGGCCGCCGTTTCCTGAACTGCCTGCCCCTGTTTCCACATCTGAATTTTCCTGCTGGATGTTGCATTCTAAAGTTTCATCCAGAAACGCACGGAGAAATAACTTTGCGACCTGCTGCTGTTCCTCCTCTGAAATAAAATTTTTCACATTCAGCGCACGGTTTACCGGCTCCATCAAATCATACTTCCCCCACAGGGAATTGAACTGCCCATGGTTGGCGCCTGCAAGGTACAGGGAAGCTTTGATACAGTCCTTTTTCCCGGTGAAAGCAACATTTTCATACTGCTCCATCCCCATAAAAGTGAAAACATCCTGGTCGTTCGCCCCATGGAGGACCAGGTAATTCACGTCCTTAAGCTCCACATCCCGGCCGGAAGGGCGGTACTGCCCACAAGTAGGCGCAATGGCCGCCAAAGATTTTATGGAAAAATGGTATCGGAACGCACAGTTCCCATTTTCCGGGTAATAATCCAAACCGTTGAACAGATAGGCCGTGGCAATGGCCTCCCCTCCTCTGGAATGGCCCGCAAGGGCAAGGTTCCCTTCGTCTATTTTTTTGTACAGAGGGCTGCGCTCCTGCCGGTTATAGCGCTCTATCTGCCGGATATTTTCTAACAGCAGCACCGCCCGCCCATCGTTTTCATTGGACAGCCCGTTGCAGGCATTTTCATCCACCGAAACCACCACATAGCCATGGGACGCCAGATAAGCCCCCAGATACCCGTATCCTAAGTAGGAATCCGTAATCCAGTTATGGTTGCCATGGACAATAAACAACGTGGGGCAGCGGAAAACCTCCTTGGGATACCAAACCATGCCGGACAGGGGGACTTCTGTCAGTGGATACCCCTGGTATCTTTCTTTCAGGAACCCGTCAATCCCTTCATTCTGGGCAAAACGGCTGATATTTACCGTACCGGAACCAAGGGCGTCCCCGCTGCCCGTCCCATATGCAGCAGCCACTACGGTATATGGGCCATCTTCCAGTTCCTGCAAAACCCCTGCTTTTTCCTGCGCCGTAAGCTGCCCCAGGCCTTGCTTTCCTGCTTCCACGTCCTTTCTGCCAGCCCTGCCAGAGCCAGCCCTTTGCTGCGCGCCCATCTCCAGGTATGTATTAATGTAGGTATCCTCAAATCCCTGCCCTGCCAAAAAAACCACTGCCGCAAATACAAAAGCGCCTGCCAGCAGCAGCACAGCAGCCACCGTCTTTGTCCTTGCCTTATGGCAAAAGTATGCCCATATGCTTTTGAGCAGCAACGCAAATACAGCGCTGCACAGTGCGGCGGCAGCAACAGCCCCTGCCACATTCCCTTCTGGAAGGCAGACAGCCAGCAGGACGGTGCAGACAAACCAGAGCAGCAGCCAAGACAAAAATTCCGTGATCCCATTCCGCAGGAGCAGCCGGGCCAAATGTTTGAAAAGCCACAGGGCCAGCATGGCAAAGGGGACTGCCAGCAGGGAAACCAACAGGCTCCCTGCCCAATATGGCCGCATAAATGTCCCTGCCATCATTCCGGCGCAAAGGCTGAATAAGAAAATAGCCGCCCAGTATACGGGTGTGCCTGTGTCTTTCCAATTCCGCTGCCAGTAGGCTGAGAAACGGCGTTTTATGTTTTGGTATGAGGTTTGTAAATGCCGTTTCGTGTTCCGGCACATGAGATGCAACTGCAAATAATATTTCTTAGCTTTTTTCATCTTTCATCCACTCTTTGCCTTAAAATGCGCTGGGTATCTCAAAATATTCATTAATATTAGAACCCCTTCTGCCTAGCGCGTGTCTGAAAATTCATTCCCGCCATCTGCACCCCCTAATTTGCGGCATATTTCTGCCAAATTCAGTCAACGTAGCCCGCTACGCCTCCTTCATTTGGCAAAAATCTCCCACAAATTGTAGAATACATCTGTCAGAAAGCAATTTTCAGACACGCTCTAGTCTCTCCACAAAATTGGATTTTCCGCCAGCATTTTCCCCAACAACAACTGCTGTCTTTAAAATACCGCACTTTGGCTCCGCTGATACATAAGAACCGGGAAACCTGTTTTTTCTTCCGTATCCGGTGCAAGCATAGAAAATTCTGCATGTTCCCGGAATGACATGAAATTTTCAAAATTATAATTTAATACCATATTCCTGTCCCCCTGCGCTCCTCACCGGTCCTCCAGCAGCGTTTCCGCCAGCCCGCCATACCCATAAAGCTTCATCGCATCCTGAATGCCTTCCGCAACTTCCTCCCGGGAAAAATCATGGCTTTCCAGAAAATCATTGTCTTTCCCATTGAGGTAACTGTAAAATGCCAGGGCCAGCTTTAGGTTTTCCAAATCCCCCGGTTCCGCCCCTTCGGATTCCAGTTTTTCATACAGCATATTTTCCGCCTGGTTGATCTTCCCTTCCTCTGCCAGAAGGCACAATTGCTGGTAAAAATCCCTGTTTGTCCCTTCTGCAAATACAAATTCTTCTTCCGTCCCTTCCTCTATATGGAAAATCAGTTTCAGCACAGTACGCACCATTTCATGGATGATGCGCATAATATAGTCTTTTTCTACCATAAAAATCCCTCCATTTTGGGCAAAAAGTCTCTTAAAAATATGTATGCCAAAAAGTCAAATACCCCGCAGCAAGCTGGCGGAGCGCCAAACGTCCTGCATTGCCCGTGCATGGTACAGGGAGGGCAGCCATTACCGGAGGTTCCCTTCCAAACCTTTTTCCCGGAACATCATAAGAAATACTGCAAAAAGCAGCAGGCTGGAAATCCAGATTGCCCGCTCCCTGCAGATACCTGCCAGGACTCCCCCGAACGCCGCGCCTACAATGAAAATTCCGATAAACCCATAGTACAAAAGGCTTTTTTGGCGCAGCCCCCTGTCCCCGGTGGAACGGTAGCTGCACCAAAGTTCCGTAGCAGTGCGCAGGTTGCCAATGCACATGGTCGTTGCATAGGAATTTCCATTTAGCTTACGGAAACTCTGCACCTGCATAGCGCATACAAAAGAAACCAGCATATTTGCCAGCATATTAGTTTCCTGCGGAAGAAAACCAACCCCAAACAGCAGGAAGGCTTCTGACAGGGCTACTACCTGCCGCCAGTGGATGCGCCGGGACTGCCTAAGCCCCCTGCGGATTTTCTCTGCGGCGTAAATCCCCACCGCAAAGGCCAGCACCGGCAAAAGGTAACGCACCCCTAGCTGCCAGTTCCCCATGGCGAAGTTCTGCCCCATCAATACCATGTTCCCTGTCTGGGCATTGGCAAATACCCCATCCCTGCAATTAAAGGTATAGGCGTCCTGAAACCCGCCTGAAATACACAGCATTGCAACCACTGCCGCTGATTCTGACATCTGTCCCTTGCTTCCCATACGGTCCCACACTGCTTATGCCTGTTTTTTCTTGTCTGCTTTGGCCTGGAATTTCGTTTCTTCGATAATGAAACGCTCGTGGAGCCCTTCGCCGATTTTCCCTGCCCCGTCAAATGCAGTAATGGAAAATGTCAGTTTCCGGCCCTCCACCTCTGTCAGCAAGGACTCGCACCACACCTTCATCCCTACCGGCGTAGGCGCAAGATGCCCTAAATCCAGTTTTATCCCCACAGTTCCCATGCCTTCCTCCAGTTCCCCTGCCACGCTCCTCCAGGCAGTTTCCTCCATCAGGGCAGCCATCCGGGGCGTTGCAAGGACGTCCAAGGTACCGCTCTTATGCGCCTTTGCCGTATCCCCTTCTGCTACTGTCAGTTCCTGATATCCTTTGATTCCTGCTTCTAACATCCTAATTCTCCTTTTCTGTAAGCTTTGCTCCATTTGCTGTATTAGATCATACCATTTTGTTACTTGCCGCGCAAGGGAAAATAACTGCTACTGCAGCCGCGCTTCGGCGCGAGAGTCCGGCAAGCCGGAATCTTTGTTTTATTTCCGCGAGCAATGAGCCAAGCAGCCGCGCTTGCACGGATATTTGGCGAATACCGCGAGGGTAAGTGCCCTGCGGCTGCAAATACCCCGCCCCTTGGGGCGGAAAGAACAAGCCAGGCCAGGCCCCGTAGCTTGCTGCGGGGTATTTGACTTTGCTAAATATATTTGCCTATTATCCGCCGAACGGAAGGAAGGTAGGAAGATCCAAACAAATTCAGGTGGTTCAGCAGATGGTACAGGTTATAAAAATCCCGCCGTTCCCCATACCCGGGCTGCAAAGGCGCGGCTTCCCGGTAAGCGTCATAAAACCGCTGGGGAAATCCGCCGAACAGTTCCGTCATGGCAAGGTCAGCTTCCCGGTGCCCCACAGAAACTGCGGGGTCGATAAGCCATGCCTTCCCGTCATTTCCTGTCACCACATTCCCGGACCACAAATCCCCATGAAGCAGGGACGGGTATTCCGGTTCCGGCAAAATCTCCGCTGCCCGCTCCAGAAGCCTGTCCACTTTCTTCCCCATCCCGCCCAAATAATGGGAAGCCCAGCGAAATTGGGGCCTTAATCTGCAGTCGCGGAAAAATTCCGCCCAACTGCCATACGCCGTATTTATTTGGCTGCTTGCACCAATAAAATTATCCTGCCAGAAGCCATACTTCCCTTTTGCCCGGGGGCTGGCGGGCAACGGCCCTTCCATAGCCGCAGGGCCGCCATTGGCTAAGGCCTGCTGCAAAGGCTTTCCGCCGCCAACAAAGCGTTCTGCCGGCGCTTTATGCATCGCCGCTAACTGCTGGGCAAAGGTTTCCCAATAATGGGCTCCCGGAGCCCTGCGCTGAATATATCCCATCAGCAGAAAGGAATATCCCTCCCCGTCTTCCCCGCAGCAAAATACTTCCGGGGTGCTGATTGCACCTGTCTTAGCAATGGCATCCAGCCCCGCCGCTTCTGCGGCAAAAAAAGATTTCCCTTCCCCCCTGTTTGCCTTCATAAATACATGCTGCCCATTTGCCAGAGAAAGCTGGTAAGCTTCGTTGATATCGCCGCCTGCTTCCCTGCTTGCCCCCAGCACCTTCACATTGCTCCCAAAAAATGGCGCAAGCGCCTGTTCCACGGCTGCAAAATTTGCTGTAACTGCCATCCTTTTCCCTCCTATGTCCATTAAAACAAGGCGTAAGCTATCAAAACTTACGCCTTGCTTTGCCTATTCTTCCAGCCCCTGGAAAATCTCAGCCAATGTTATTACGACCTGCGGAAATGCCTTCAACGCAATGGCGGTTTCTGCATTATAATCTTCTTCTTCCTGATCGTCCTGCAGGATATAGCTTTGGTCCAGCACATATTTCCCGTCTTCCAGGTAATAAATTTCCAAGGAACCCTGGGGCGAAACAATCCAGTATTCTTCCACGCCTGCCTGTTCGTAAATCTCTTTTTTCACAGTCTTATCTTTTTTTGCTGTGGAAGGGCTCAGTGTTTCTGCAATAAATTTGGGGACGCCGCTGTAAGCCCCTCCTTTCAGGCGTTTTCGGTCACAAACTACCATAATGTCCGGGCATACATAATCGTCGTTGGTATCCGGATGATATTTGAAATCTAAATTTTCCATGAACACAAGGCACATGCTGTCTTTCAGATGATACCCAATCATCCTGTTTATATTGTTATTTATAATCCCATGCTTAAAATTCGGCGATGGTGACATATCATAAATGACACCATCTATTTTTTCATCCTTTTTACGCTCTAATTCGGCTAAGCCCATATTTTCACACCTTTCCATGTTCACAGCGCCATGCTGAAATTCTTTCCGTGCCCCAATTATACCATGCCTGTATTCCTAATGGAAGGGAATTTCACATATTTAACCGCCTGAGTAATAGCAAACGCCTGATTGCAGGATGGCGTCCTCCGGACATGGGCGCCATGCCCTTTCACATGGCGAACATCCCCCACTGCAGGATGGTATCCTCCGGGATGTCCTCTTTTGCCCGTCGGCCCACCAGCTTCCCCAGTTCCTCCGGGGAAATCCCCGTTCCCGGCCGTTTGTAAGTCAGCATCCCTTCTTCCACAATGACGCCTTTTTTGATTTCCCCTGCGCTGACCAGGGAACGCCTTGCATTCCTCCTGGCATTTTTTTCGCTTTCCAAAGGCTTAATTTCATAGCTGCCCCGGATTTGTTCCAGAAAGGCAATCCCATCCAGTATACCCCTTGCGTCCTCTGGATCCATGGCATGGTAATGGTCGTTGCCGGGGATTGCTTTATCCAGCGTAAAGTGCTTCTCTATCACGTTTGCCCCCAGATTGTATGCCGTCTTTATGACGTCGGCGCAGGCGTCCGGCTTTGTATGGTCGGAATAGCCCACATCCAGGCCGGGATAGCGTTCCTTAAGGGAACTAATTTTATTCAGGTTTGCATGGCTGTAAGGGGTAGGATACTCCAGAATGCAGTGCATCAGCACAATTTTCTCTTTGTTATGGCTCCGTATGCAGGCAATGGCCCGGTCGATTTCCCCTGCTTCGGAAGCCCCTACAGACAGGAGGATGGGTTTGCCCTTTTTTGCCTGGTACTCCACAAAGGGAAGGTTGTTTAAATCTGAGGAGGATATTTTATAAACTTCCATCATCCCCTCCAGATAATCCGCAGATGCGGTGTCAAATGCCGTAGACAGGAATTCAATCCCCTGCCCCCTGCAGTACCAGGCCAGTTCCTGATATTCCTCCGCCCCAAAGGAATCAAATTTCTGGAACAGCTCATATTGGGAGGAAGTGGGCTCCTCCGTGGTATCCCAGTAGGCGGGGGAATCCTTTGCGGCAAGCGTCCTTGCTTTGTAGCTTTGGAATTTTACCGCATGGACGCCTGCCTTCTTTGCCTCCCGTACCATTAATTTTGCCGCCTCCATGTTGGAAATACCTTCTTTTTTCGCAATGTCGTAATAGTTGACGCCAATTTCAGCAATCAGCACAAATTTTCCTTGGTTGATACGTTCCATAATGCAGCTCATTCCGGTTCCCTCCATTTATGTATACTTATCCAGCGCAAATTCTGCAGCAAGATGTTTCCTCCGTTCCCTGCTTCCAATCTCCCAGACTCTGTTATCTGTCTTTCAATATAATGTCCAGCACCCGCCCCGTCCCTTGTTCCAGATGGTTTTTCAGCATTAAGCTGCGCATTTCCTCCCGGATCTGGGGCGTGCGGGCAAGCCATTGGAAAGTGGAAAGGATGGTTTCCTCCGTCACCTCCGCGCCAAGCCCAAGGTTTAGGAACCCATTTTCCATCTGGGCAAAGGTGTGCAGCCTCTCCCGCTCATTCTGGGCAAGGACGATGGCTGGGACTCCCATGGCCGCCAGCTCAAAGACAGTCCGCCCCTGGGAGGTGAAAGCCAAATCTGCCTGCCCCATATGCTCCGCCACATTTTTCACATCAATATGTATGAAAATATTCTGTTCCGGCCTGGTAAAAATGCCCTTTTCTGCCGCAGGGTATCCTTTCCCCAAAATAAAATGGATTTCCGGCCCGGCAGCCGGTTTTCCGCCATCCCGCAGATGTTCCCATCCAAGTCCTTTCAGGCATCCAAGCAATTTTTCCGCCATCCCATAGATTTTCTCAGTCAGGTTAGATGGGTCTGTGCCGCCAAACATCACCAGCACATTCCGTATTTCACTGGAAAACCCTTTGGGCCTGTGGATGAAAAATTCATCCCGGATGCACACATAGTCTGCCCCTGCATAGTGGTTCGGGCTCGGGGCCGGTTCATGGTAAAGCGCATTTACCACCGCGTCCGCATAGCAGGCTCCTTCCCCCAAATCCTCGATGGTAACTACTTTCCCAGCCAGCCCTTTCAGGCGCAGGACATGTTCCCTAGTGGTATTCAGGCAGTCGTTCACCACCACATCTGGATGGTAGCCTTCCAGAAATGTATAAAATTCCTCCTCCTGTTCTATGGCATGGAGGGGGAAATAGCTGTCCTTTAGCCGTTCATAGCCCTCCCTGTGCCTGCGGTTTGTCACAAACATGATTTCATGCCCAGCCATCCGGTATGCCAGCGTCAGGCAGTGGTAAATATGCCCCATGCCCAGTTCCCGGTAGCCGTCTGCCCGGAACACCACCCGCTTCCTTTGCAGGGTATGCTCGCAGGCCGCCCAGTCCCTTGGGGTATCGATATCCACCGCTTCTTCCTCCCCGATTTCATAGATGGAAACCGAAGCCCCGATCCGGTTCCGGGGAGTGATGCAGCTTCTCTTGGTAATCAGGAACGCTCCTGCTTCTACGTAATGGGGCGGAAGGCTCTGGCGGTTTTTGCGCTCCTGATAATGCGGGAAATACTGATCCCCTTCCTTCCCCCAGGACAGGTGGGCTTGGTTAGAAGCGCTGATATAAGTGTCCTTGCCGCCCTTCTGGAATTCCTCCAACGCACGGGTTAAGGTACTCCCTTTTAGCAGCGGGGAGGTGGCCTGGAGGGTAACGACCGCGTCATAGGTGCAGGTGTTTTTTTCCTCCATTTTCAGGAGGGCGTCATAAACCACCGGGTCCAGGGTTACGTGATCCCCAGCCAGGGCTGCTTCCCGTGCAATGGCGTCCGCCCCGTAAACCCTTGCAATGGAAATGGCTTCTTCATCGTCCGTCGTTACCACGGTATCCGTAATCAGGGGGCAGGACTGGGCATTCTGCAGTGCGTAGGCTATCAGTGGCTTTCCTGCCATCAGGCGCACATTTTTCCGGGGGATCCCTTTGGAACCGCCGCGGGCTGGGATTACTGCCAATATTTTCATTTGTCTGTCTATTCCTTTCATTTACTCAGGGACTATATATAATATAAAACCTAGTCCCCTGGTGCCGCCCCATAGTTTTATGCTGCATAATAACATTCCGCATTCTGGCACTACAAAAAACTGCCAAGGCTTTCCACATGCTTTACCATCATTGAAAAATATTCCTGCATCATCCGGTAGGCGTTTTTTATCTGCAAAAAATCCGACTGGTAAAGGTTATTCAGGTAATCGTCCACCATCTGCATCAAATATTTATTTGGCACCGTGCCAAGCGTCGTAACTATGCGCTCCCCTTCCTGCGCAGCTTTTATGCCAAAATCATAAGCAGCAATATGGGAAAGGCCAAGGGCCCCATTCACCCCTGCGCCCCGGGCATCTTCTTCTATCAGGACAGAAATGTTCCGGCGGCTTAAATTATAGATATGGGCATGGACCCGGAACCCCAGATGGAGGTCGCAGTTATCATAAACGGAAAACCCTTCTTCCCCATAGCTGATGTCTACGCACTGCGCCCCGGCTTTAGCGCACTCCTCCACAGCCCAGCGAATCCTCTGGGCTGTGTGCTGGCCTGTATAGCCATCCGCCTCCATTCCCCGGTGGAACACCACCGTCCGCTCTGCTTTTGGAAATATCAGGGAAACATAGGCGGCCAAATCCACCAGATATTCCATGGAAGCGGCATTGGCTGGGTCTGAAATGCAAATTTTTTTCACATCATACGGGTTTGCAGAATGGAATGCCGTTTCTTTGGCAAACGCCAAATTGTACCATGCAGGGCAGCCTGTCATTTTCCCGGAATAAATCCCATTGCTGCGGAGCACATTGACGCTGTACCAGTCCCGGCAGCCCAGGATCTCCGTGTCAGCTTCTATCCGTTTCAAAAGCTGCAGGGTGGTTTCTGAAAATGGGTAATGGTACACGGCTTTATTGGCAATGCTGCTGCCAAACCATCCCAGCCCAAGGGCAAACATAGGGGCCTGGATACGCCCCAAATCCTCCACCAGCGGAAAGGCTTCCGGGTAAAGATGGGGCAGGTATGCAGGCCCTCCGCAGAATACCATGGCATCCATCTGGTTCAGCTCCTCCAAATGTGGCTCCATGGAGGCGCTGCGGCTGAAATAAAAAAACTCCGCCCCCGGATAAACGTATTCCAGCAATTCCCTGCTCCTTTTTACAATCAGGAAATCCCCGGCATTTTTCAATGCCCCCGACATCATGGCAAATCTTAATTTCTTCCCTGTTCCCATCTGTTACTCCTTTTCCTGTTGCTGTTCCTGCCCAATTGCCATAAGGTTCTCCTCTGCAAAATCCCGGAGCAGCACTGCGCATTGTTCCAACATTTTACTATATTTCAGCCCCTGCACTGCCACCTCCCGGCTCCCTTCCATGGTATCCTTCTCATATAAGCTTTCACTTTTCACAATATATTCTGCTACCGCCATGGTAGCGGACACCATTTGGTACATATGCCTTGATTCACATGTTTTTGCTGTTTTCCCTACCTTTTTCAGCAGCTTTGCCACAGCTTTTGTATCCATGCTGCCTGACTTGCAGATATTCATAATTTTACGGTAGAACCGCTGCAGCTTCCTGGCGTCCCTGCGTATTTCCTCCAATTCCCCTGGCACGGAATGGATGTATGCAATTACTTTGCTGCGTTCTTCCCCGTTAAATTCCGGCTCCATCCTTTCTATGTAAGGCCCATAATCCACTTCCTTTTGGCATGTTTCCCGGATGGCGTCTTTTAACTCCATCAATTCCGTATGTTCAATAAAAGCGCCGCCAGCGGTTGCGTTGATTACCCGCATATCCCGGTGCTTCTTTGCCCCTTCAATATACATATTGAACCAGTCGCGGAACACTTTAAAATCCCACCGGGTTGGGAGCGTTTCTTCATAATTTCCCTTTACCCGCATCATATGGCTGGTATCTTCCTTTGGCATAACCTGCTGGAAAGTGCCGTCCGCATGGGATTTCCCCCCGGTATACGCCAAATCCTGCCCCACCAGAATAATGGTGCGGAAGCCCATTTTATAAAGCAGTGAAAAACCGCTGCAGGCTACCGACCCTCCGGTAGATACCTCCGGAAATACTTTCCCTGCCGCCATATAAGCCATACATGGAAGGATATGCCCATCATAATAGAAAATTTTTTTGCCCCTCTGCTCCTTTAAAATTTCATAATTGGCCGTAACCGGGGCAATCACCGGGACATCCTTAATCGCGTCGGTTTCTACCAGGCTGACTACTTTCTTCGTATCTATGGTAATAAAGGCATCCGGCAATATCCCTGCATGGATTAATGGCTTTACCGCTGTGTCCACCGCCAAAATAAAGGCTTTGTGCTTCGCCTGTTTCAGCTCCTGGATATTTTTATTTAAGGATGGGCCTGCCGATACCAAAACCGCCGGGACGTCATGGGGGATTGCGTCTGACAGCCGTTTCGTATTATATCCTTCGCAGACATACTGCATATTCAAAATCTGGTTCTTTGCGGAATGGGTGGAAAACAGGACGCCGGTTTTCGAATTGGAAATTAAAAACCCCGTCCGTTTTTCAATTTTTTTCACTGCGCCCAGCAGTTCTTCCGGGAACAGTTCCTGATAATTTGGGTGGATTTCCTGTTTCAGGAATTCCATTGTTTCCAAAGATATCAGCTTTGTTATCACCGGCTCCAATTCTGTTTCATTGATCCCTTTTACAATAAATGCAATAGGCCGGCTGCTAATTTCCTCCGAAAGGTCCACCTCCTCCAGCATACGCAAAAAAATGGAGGCAGAGGGTTCATATACTACAACATTCACCGTTTGGTGGGTATGCCCGATGATTGCTTTCAGGTACTCCCCGCTCCCTGCCCCAAGCAAGAATACCGGCGCATATTTATGGATTTCCCCCATCCTCTCCACCCATATTTTTATTGGCTTTTTCACGTTCCGTTTCCCATTCAGGTACAGGCGCCGCTCCCCTGCCTTAACCCTGAAAACCAGTTCCCCATCCCCGGAATATTCCAGTTCTGTTTCTATGCCGTCTTTTTCGTAATTCCCATTTCTGATCAGCTCTGCAAACGGGGGATACCATTTTTCCATGGCTTCTAAATTTTTTTCAAAAATTTCCTTTCCCATCCGGTCCCTCCTTTGCGTCTTCCCTTCCAAAAATATTCAGCAGTTCCCGCAGCCCATAGTCCAGCACATCTGCCATCAGCACCATGTCCCGCTGCACGGAAGCTTCTACGTAATCTTCCAGCACTTGCAGGACATAGTTCTGGAACCCTGCCTGCTCCGCTTCCTCCAGGCAAAATACGTTCCCTTCCAGCAATGCAGACGCAAACTTCTGGATTTGCCCTGACAGCCCAATCCCTCTTTCTACCGTGTCTGTCTGTTTCAGATAATGGCGCCGGATACAGATATCATTGATCTGATACAGCAATTCTTTTGCCAATGCTTCCATTTTTCAGGATTCCTTCCCATAAAACAAGGGGCACGAAACCCGTACCCCTTGCATATTATTCCTAAGCTTATCCCAACAAGGACAATACGCCCTGTGTAGACTGGTTCGCCTGTGCAAGCATAGACTGCCCTGCCTGTGCAAGAATGTTGTTCTTGCTGTATTCTACCATTTCAGATGCCATATCTAAGTCGCGGATACGGGATTCTGCTGCCTGAGTATTCTCTGCCACGTTGTCTAAGTTTGCGATGGTATGCTCTAACCTGTTCTGGATTGCACCAAGCGCAGACCTTTGGGAAGATACTTTATTGATGGCATCCTGAATTGCAGTGATGGAGTTATTTGCTATTTCATAGCTGTCCACAGCTACCCTTCCTGTTTCGCTATAGCCGGATACTGCTTCTGCTTCGGTTGTGCTTGTAGTCACATAATCCTTGAAATTGTTGTTAATTGCATTTGTCATGATGCTGACAGCCCTTCCCTGGTCTATGGATATAGCAGCAGAAAGCGTACCAACTTTTTTCCCATCAATAAGCGTCATGTAATATACGCTCCCATTGTCATTGTATTGAGGAGTGTAATTTGCTGACGTATATTTACCTTTTACCCCTGACGTAAACTTTGAAATAGCTGCCGCTTTATTGGCATCTAAATCTGCCCCTGACGCTACTTTATAAGACATCTCCTGGCCCTGATAGGTAACCTTAATCGGGGTTGTTCCTCTCTGCGGGTCATTTGTTATATTCTTTTCCACGCTCCTGAGGCCCAATGTCTGTGCGTTCATATTGCCAATGCTGATGGAAATTTTCTGGTTTGCATTTGCGCCCACTTGGAGGTTTTTATCCTGGAAGGAACCATCCAGCAGGTTCTGCTTATTGAACTGGGTTGTAGTGGAAATTCTGTCCAATTCTGCAGTCAATGCATCCAACTCCTCATTGATTGCTTCACGGTCAATGTTTTCATTGGTATCATTTGCGCCCTGTACTGCCAGCTCGTTCATCCTCTGGAGGATGGAATGGGCTTCGTTCAATGCGCCTTCTGCCGTCTGGATTAAGGATACGCCATCCTGTGCGTTGGTAGACGCACGTGTTAAGCCCCGCACCTGGCTTCTCATTTTTTCAGAAATTTTTAACCCTGCCGCATCATCCCCTGCGCGGTTAATCCGGTAACCGGATGATAACTTTTCTGAAGATTTTGCCTGCGCGTTGGTAGTAACGCCCAACTGACGGTTAGAATTCATTGCTGTAAGGTTGTGTTGTACGATCATTGCCATAATATTTTTCCTCCTTGTTTTATGGTCTTTCCTGCCTGCCGGATTGTTGTCTGGAATTGCAGGCAGCTTCGCGCCAACTGCTTTGCAGATGGCTGGCAAGCAAATCCGTTTGCTCGCAAATTTTTATAATAAGCAGAAGCCCTAGGTTACCCCTGCATTATTACCTGGAATGGGTTAGATGCAGCATAAGCGCTGCCTATGCCCGGGCAGCCCGCTTAGCCTTCTTCCGCTCCTCCATAAGGATGGCCTTAATCTTTTCTTTTGCCTCGGGGGAAAGCTCCCGTTCCTTGTGGTGCTTTACTTCATTCCCCGGCCCTGCCGCCATCCCATATTTTTCCAAAGCGGAACTGCGTACCACATTCATGGATTTTGGGGCATCCACCAGTACGTGCAGGCTGTTTGCGCTCCCTCCGGTAAAAACCAGCTTGATGTTCTCCCCTACCAGCAGGTATTCGCCTGCCTTTACGGTTAATTTCAGCATAGGAACCTCCTTGTTTCCTTCCGGCGATGTATGGCCGCCTTTGGGTGGCTGGGCGCTCCGCCGGATCCATCTCCTAATGAATTTTGCCATGCAACATTTCGCGCCAAAATGTTGCATGGCAAAGATGCAGCCCGGAATGGCTCCCTTACAGCCACTTTTCATGAATTTCCGGGAAATGGATTGCAAAACGGGAAAAAATGTAATAATCTGGACTGCACTGGCAGAAATTTAGCAAGAAGAACTAGAGCGTGTTTGAAAATTGCTTTCTGCAAGATTCCGTCCCAGTTTGCATCAGATTTTATGCTGGATTTGGGAGGTGTAGTGGGCTACATTGACGAAATTCAGCATATAATCCGGTGTAAAGTGGGGCGGAAAATTGTGGGAATGAATTTTCAAACACGCTCTAGAACACATAGGAAGAACTAAGAAACAGGAGGTTACACATGAGCACCACACAGCCTATCCGAAGCATGGATGAAATTGAGGAACTGAAAAACTATTTTTATCTGGAAAAACCCAACTTAAGGAATTATGCATTGATTTGCCTTGGCATGAATTCTGCCTTAAGGATTGGCGATTTGCTTTCCCTGAAATGGGAGGACGTCTACCACTTTCCCGGCCGCTGTTTTTTAAAGCACATCTCTATCACAGAGCAAAAAACCGGGAAACGGACGCAGATTGCCCTAAACCAAAGCGCGGTGGGAGCCCTGCAGGTCTACCAGGAGAGCCTTGGGCAGTTTGGGCCAGCAGATTACCTGTTCCCAGGAAAATATGGCTTTACCCATTTAAGCCGCTCCCAGGCCTTCCGCATTATCAAATCGGCGGGGCAGGACCTTCATTTTGAAACGGACATAAGCTGCCATTCCCTGCGGAAAACCTTTGGGTACCATGCGTGGAAATCCGGGGCGCAGCCTGTGGTACTGATGAATGTCTTTAACCATTCCTCATTCCAGATTACGAAGCGGTATCTGGGGATTGAGCAGGACGAGAAAGACAAGGTTTTTCTGGATACGAATTTGTAGGAAGGAACCCTAACCACATAAGAGGAACGTTCTTCCTGCCGCCGTAATATGCAGGGAGAGGTGTCCCGGATATGCAAAAAGGGCTGTTGCAAAATGCAGCTTATATACAGGATATGGATGGGATTCTTACATCCCGGATACCATACTTTGTATATAACAGCCATTTTGCAACAGCCCTTCCCTATATCTTGTTTTTGGAAAAATCTGGCTGGGGGAATACTAGAGCCATCCCTGCCATATAACATGCAGCTATGTTCTGTTTCAGGAGTTTCTAGTGCAAAAGCTTTTTTTCTTCCAAGGCTTTTTTCGCTTCTTCCAAATCACTTTCTGAATATTTTTCTAATATCCTGTCCTCTGGAATATCAAACCCAAGCATATTAACAACGGCAATGATGCGTTCTTTTTTCGCCCCGTCTTCAAATATCATTCGGCCTACTTTTGTCATGCTGATTTCCCTCCTTATTGCTTCTGCTTCTGATTTCCCAATGAATTTATCGCTTATTACCAATAACCCTGCAAATACAAATTTCTGTTCTTGTTCATTCCCAATGTGCTTTGCAAGATTAATCACCCGTTCAACGCCCCGCTGCTTAGCGTCTTTTCCTCTTTCGGCCAAAGGCAATATAATTAACTGCATCAGTTCCTGTTCTGTTAATTTATCGCCATTGCCCAATTTACGCTTTACAGTATTGTATATTTCTTCCGCTGGAATGTCACCTACAAATACCTGTTCCATGGACAGAACCATACACCCAACATCCAAGGATGGCTTGGCCGCCGCAACATCTCCTGTATAAATGACAATCATACGTATTTCTGGTATATCCCCATGTTCTTCGTATAGGCGCTTTGTGATTCTCGCAATATAATTCATATATTTTATACGGTTCTTCACATTATTTGCCGACTCATAATCTACCAGCGCATAAGTGCCATCTTCCAAAAGAAACAGGTTATCCATACGTAATTCATTTACCGAAACCATGGGCAGGTTGGTCGGCAGCACCTCTTTAATCTTTGGTAAATCCAGGCCATATGCCGCAAAAGATTTCTCCTTGAACACTTCGCTCAGAACTTTAAACTCTATATCTTTATTTTGATATGCTATCCCTTCTGACATTCCGTATCCTCCTATGTATCACATTATAACATTGCAGCTACAGCAGCACAATACTGCATTCACTGGAAAGAACCCCAAAACTTTTCATAACTTCCCATTTTCTTTCCCCAAATGCTGAAAAATCCCCTAAGCAAAAGATATGCCGCTTCTTTTTCTGCTGGCTCCACACAGCCCAAGAAGCCCTGCAAACAAAAAATTTCCAGAAAACCTAAATTTTTTTATTTCTGCTGTTAAGTATTTTACATTTGGTTCGATATATATGTTGTAAACGGGATGCAACATTTTGGCGCGAAATGTTGCATCCCATTTCTAATTATGCACCATATGATGGAATTTTATCCCCCATTTTTATGGAATATCCCAAGATCACCCCAGCCGTCCGCTGCACTCTCTTAGGGTTACGCTTTTCTGGAATAACATCTCAGCACGCTACAAATCCACCACCGTAATCCGGTACTGCCGCATCCACGCATCTACCTGCAGCAGATACGCCAGCATCTGCGGCCCTGCCATAAGCTGCCCATACCATGGCTTCCCATAGTCGGAAGTCTTTGCAAGGAACCTTTCTACTTTTCCCTTATCCAGAAACTGCATCACCGGGGATCCCCCGCCCAAAAGCATCTCCTGCACCATCCCTTTCAGAATGCCCTCATACTGGGGATCATACGTTTTGGGGTAAGGGGATTTCCGGCGGAACAGCACTTCTTCCGGGAGCAGGCCGCGGCCAGATTCCCGGAGCAGGCTTTTTACCACCCCATCCTTTGCTTTCAGTTCCCAGGGCACATTCCACACATACTGGACAATTCTGGTGTCCGCAAAAGGAACCCTGGCTTCCAGCCCGCTGTACATGCTGGTTCTGTCCATCCGGTTCAGCAGCGTCTGCATAAACCACCTTAAATTCAGGTAGGCAATTTCCCGCCGCCTTGCTTCCTCTTTGCTGTCCCCTTCCCATCTGGGCGTTTCTGCCACGGAACGGTGGTAACGCTCCAAGACATAATCATCCATCTGCAGGCAATCCAAAAATTCCTCCGAAAGCAGCTCCTTCCGCGGGGACAAATCCATGGTCCATGGGAACATTCCCGTTTCCATGCACTCCTTTTTATGGAACCAGGGGTATCCGCCGAAAATCTCGTCGGCACACTCCCCGGTCAGGGTTACCTTATATTGTTTGCTCACTTGGGAACAGAAATAAAGCATGGAAGAATCCACATCCGCCATAGCAGGCAAATCGTGGGCTTTCACGGAATCGTAGAGCATATCGATTTGGTTTTGGTTATTACACTCCAGAAAGGTATGCTCAGAACCGATAAATGCAGCCATCTGTTCCACATAGGGCCTGTCTTGGGAGGGCTGGAAATCATTTGCTTTGAAATTTTTCTGGTTATCTACGAAATCAAAAGAAAATGTGGCAAGCCTTCTGCCCTGCTTTTTCAGCTCTGCCGCGCAGACTGCCGACACCAGGCTGCTGTCCACGCCCCCTGATAAAAACGTGCAGATTGGCACGTCTGAAACCATCTGCCGCCGGATGGCGTCCTGTACCAGAAAGGAAACCGTTTCGACGGTTTCTTTCTCATTATCCGTATGGGGATGGCTCTCCAGCTTCCAGTAAGCAGACTTCACAAGCCCATCCTCCCTGCTGCAGCGGATCCACTCCCCTGGGCGCACCTCATGGACGCCTTTTAAGACGCCGCACCCCGGGCTCCTTGCAGGGCCAATCCCAAAAATCTCATTTAAGCCCTCCCTGCCAACCTCAGCTTTCACCAGCGGGTGGGCCAGCATCCCCTTAAGCTCCGACGCAAAGATAAGTTCCCCATCCTGCACCGTATAAAACAAGGGCTTTACCCCCATTGGGTCCCGGAACAGATGTAGGGTTTCTTCCTTGGAATCATACACTGCAAATGCAAAAATGCCGTTCATCTTAGCGGCAAATTCCGGGCCAAACTCCATAAAGCCCAGCAAAATCACTTCCGTATCGCAGTCTGTGGCAAACACCCATCCCCGGCTTTCCAACAGCCCACGCAGCTCCTTCCCATTGTAAAGCTCCCCATTATAGGCAATGCCGCATGTTTTTCCCCCTGCAGTGCGCAGCATGGGCTGGTGGCCCCCGGAAATGTCAATAATGGAAAGGCGGCTGTGGGAAAGCCCGCAGTGTTTCGCAAGGTATATGCCAGCGTCGTCCGGCCCCCTGCGCCACAATTCCTGATGCATCCGCCCAAGCAGGGAACGGTAATGCTGTTCCTGCTCCCCATAGTCCCTTTCCCTATGATAAAAACCTGCAATTCCGCACATAGAAACTCACTCCTAATTTTTACATTAGTCTAATATATCGCGGAATTGCCGAAATTATGTCTGTTACCATCCATTGCCCTGCCATCTGCGCACCGGAAAAAACAGCGCGTCCCCCTGTCCGGCCAAACCCCTTTTACAATTTTATCTGGTTCCGGTTCCCATGCAGTATCAAGTCCCGGTCGTAACTGTTGATCCCCACAATGCTCCCTTTCCTGTCATATTGGGTCAGCAGCTCCGTGTTCCTTGCAAGGCGCTTTTCCCCATTGTTGGAAAGGAAGGATTCAATTTCCTTCTGGTTGCCCCGGCGGAATAGCTGGCGTATTTCTTCCTGGGTGTAAATGGAATCTGCAATCCGGTCTGAAAGCCTGCCTGCCGGCCACCCCTCCGTCTGCCCTGCCTCCCCCTGGGGGCTGCTTATGGCATTGCTTACCGCCAGCCCAGTTTCTTCGGGAATCCCATCTTCCCCGGACATTTTGTCCTCTAAGATTTCCGGGAACTGCATTTCCTCCGTCTTGGGATGGTCATTCCAGATTTTGTCCCAGACGGATTTCAGGAAATCCACGGCGATTGCCGCAATTTTTTGCACCTGCTCTGCCAGGGAAGCCCTCTGCCGCTCCCGGGCAGATTTCTCATAGCCTTTGCTGGAAATTTCTACCTTCACCCCTGCGCTGGCTGCCGTGCCGGATTCCTGCCCCTCCGGCTCCATAGCGGTTTCCTTTGGCTTGGCCGCTTTTTTCTGCTGGCCTTTTTCGTATATCACCCCTTCCTTCCCCATATTCAGGTTAAATTCAGAGGCTTCGGTACTTTCCCGTTTCTGCTGGTTTACCTTGGCATACTCATAATATTTCTGGTTATTCACCCTATCTATCATACAGTCACTCATTCCTTTCCGTTCTTACTGGTTATATCGGATGGTTGCCCTGGCTGTTCCATACCTAAGCTTTATAATTAGAAAAAAATATGTAGTTACTGTACTGGCTGATTTTTCCCTTGCAAATACATTTCCGTTGTGGTAGAATATCCCGCAGGCAGGCATTCCAGCCTGCAGGGCACAGCAAAACAATTGCATCAGACAGTTCGTGACCATCCTGTCTTTAAACAAAACTAGGGATTTAAAGCGGAAAGATTCTGCATTAATTTTTGTGTGAGGAAAAACCGTTTTATGTTATGGGCACGTTCTGCGTGCCCTTTTTATTTCATTCAAAAAATACGAACCAGAAAGGAACTATTATGGAAGATTTTAACCCAAACCGCTATGCGGTCATCCATGAAAAAAATCCCCGGGAAATCGTAATGCTGCGGGGCTTTGGCTGCTCTTGGCGCCGATGCCGCTTCTGCGACTACCATCTGGATTTTTCCCCGGACAGCAGCGCAAATTTTGCACTGAACCGGGAACAGCTTGAAAAAGTTACTGGCATCCACCAGAAACTCGAAGTGATTAATTCCGGCAGCTTTGTGGACTTGGATGAGGAAACCCTTGCCCTGATTGAAAAGGTTTGCAAGGACTGCCATATCACCCAAGTGCATTTTGAGTGCCACTGGAGGCACCGGGAGGCAATCGCCCCATTCCGCAGGCGTTTTGCGTCTCATGGGATTGAACTGAAAATAAAAACCGGCGTGGAAACCTTCGACGCCCTATTCCGGGAAAGCTATCTGGATAAAGGCATTGATGCCCGTTCCCCAGAGGAATTGGCGGAATATTTTGACGAAGTCTGCCTTCTGCAAGGCATCCCCGGCCAGACTGCGGAAAGCATGGACAGGGACATCCAAACTGGCCTTGCCCACTTTGAGCGGGTCTGCATCAACATTATGCAGGAAAACAAAAAGCCCATCAAGCCAGATCCCTGTGTCATTGAAATATTCACCAGGGAACTTTACCCAAAATACATAGAAAACAGCCGGGTAGATATTTTAATGGAAAATACTGCTTTCGGCGTAGGAGGAGTTGTAGAACATGCAGAATGAAATTCTTTTACTGGTATCCTTATTCCTTACTTTTTCCACAGTCCTGTTTCTGTTCTGGCTGTTTCAGGAACAGGGGCTGTATTTGTGGACCGTGCTGGCTACCATTGCGGCAAATATTGAAGTGCTGATTATGGTAACTGCCTTTGGCATGGAAATGACGCTTGGCAACATCCTGTTTGCATCAACCTTTCTGGTAACGGACATTTTAAGCGAACTTTATGGGAAAAAAGCCGCCCAGACCGCGGTTTACCTTGGGATTGCAACCTCAGCCGTTTTCATTTTCTTAAGCCAGTCCTGGATGCTGTACGTACCAAATGAAAATGATTTTGCTTCCCCGGCCATCCGCACAGTTTTTTCCAATACCCCCCGCTTAATGGCGGTAGGAATTATTGTATATGTCATTGTCCAGCTTTTTGACGTGTGGGCATACCACAAATGGTGGGCGTTCACCAGAAGCACGTTCGGGGACTCCAGGAAATTCCTGTGGCTTCGGAACAATGGTTCCACGCTGGTATCCCAGCTTCTAAATACAGTCCTGTTCACATGGGGCGCATTTTTGGGCACCTATGATACAAAGACAATGGTTTCCATTGCTATCGCCAGCTATATTATTTTTGTGGCCACAAGCATTGCGGACACGCCCTTCGTATATCTGGCACGGTACATGCACCAGAAAAAACAGGTAGCCCCGCTTTAAGCGGGCGCTACCCTAATTCCAGCATCCGTTCCAATGGCTTAGACGCTGCGAGCCGCTTCCCTTCCTCCAGCTCCACCACATTCTCCATTTTTTCTAAAGCATCCGCTACCTTTTCCAAAGTGACACGCTTCATATCGGAACACTGCTTCTGGCCTGCGTCGTAAAAACGTTTCTTCGGCTTTTTTAACTGCAGTTCATACAGTACGCCCATTTCCGTGCAGACGATAAATTCTTTGTTCCTGCTCTCCGCCACGTAATTGATAATGCCGGAGGTGCTCCCCACATAATCTGCCAGCGCAATTACCTCCATGGTACATTCCGGGTGGACCAGCACCTGCGCCCTGGGGTGGATGCCCTTCACAATATTCACATTTTTGGCAGTGATGCTTGTATGTACATGGCAGTACCCATCGTTGAAAATAAAGTGCTTTTCCGGTACTTTCGATGCAATATATCGGCCAAGGTTCTCGTCCGGGATAAAATAAATATGCTGGTTCGGCAAGGATTTCACAATCTTCATTGCGTTGGAGGAAGTCACGCACACATCGGCATATGCCTTTAGCTCTGCAGTAGAATTGATGTAGCAGACTACCGCCAAATCCTTGTATTGTTCCCTGGCTTCATTGATTTTCCGGATGTCCGCCATATGGGCCATCGGGCAGTCCGCACCCATGTCAGGCAGGATTACCGTCTTTTCCGGGTTTAAGATTTTCGCGCTTTCCCCCATAAAAAATACCCCGCAGAATACAATGGTCTTGGCCTTTACCATTGTGGCAATTTTACTTAAATAAAAGGAATCCCCCACATAATCTGCAATTGCCTGCACTTCGTCGTCCACATAATAGTGGGCCAGAATCACCGCGTCACGTTCTTTTCTCAATTGGTTAATCTTGTCTATGGTTGACATATCTGCCCCTGCCCTCCTTCTCAAATACTTCCTATTCTGCTTACTATCTCACAATATTCCCTTCCTGTCAAGCCCCGTTCTGTCTGAGTTTCCCCATTTTTTATAATAGCCTATACTATTGAGCCAAAAGGTTTACATTGCAAAGCAATGCAAACAAAATGCACAAAAAATATCTGGGGAAGCTAGCTTCCCCAGAGTAATTTTGTGCATTCTGTCTTTGCCGCATAAGCGGCAAGACCTTTTGAACAAGTAACTATATTCGTGCGGCAGCCCCTTTTGGCACTATAAATTACAAAATGGGAAAACTCAAACCGTCCTGTAAAGCTGGCAAAACCGTTCTTTCAGGGAACACGCCAAAGGCACCCCTAGCTTTTCCAAAGTCTGCCCAAGGGCGTCCATGGTTTCCGCCATGTCCTGGAAATTAGCGTTTGCGCCCATATGTCCAATACGGACGACATGTCCGGCAAGGCTGCCAAAAGAACCTGACAGCATAATGTTATATTCCTTTTGCATGGTTTCCAAAATAGCTTCTGCGGTAGTTTCCCCTGGCACGTCCAATACAGTGACTGTATTGGAAAACCCCTGCTCCAAATGCAGCTTTAGCCCTGCGTCTTTTACTGCCTGCCTGCAGGCCTGCCCAAGCCTTGCATGGCGCAAAAGCATCCCGCTGTCCTGCTCAATATTGCTGAGGGCTGCCTGCAGGCCGTAAATATCGCTGATTGGCATTGTATACGGGAACCATTTTTTCTCATAATACCCCTCAAATACCTTTAGGTTGGCGTAAAAGGATGCAATGGGCGTCTTCCGCTCCGCCATAGCCCTTTTTGCATCCCCGCTGATGGTGACAAAAGCCAGCCCCGGCGGTGCGGAAACTGCTTTCTGGGAACCGCCGCATAGAATATCCGCCTGGGCTTCGTCCACATGGACTTTTTCCCCAAACATGGCGGACACCGAATCCACCACCGTCAGGATCCCATATTTTTTCAGCAGCGGGCAGAGGGTATGGATATCGTTCAGGATGCCGCTGGGGGTGTCGCAATGGACCAGCGTAGCATATTTAAACCCATGGTGTTCCTTTAGGTATCCGTCCAGCACATCGGGGTCTATGGGGTTCTTCCCATCCACGGTGTAAAGTTCCGGCTTCCCGCCATATATGGACACAAAATCTGCAAACCCTTTCCCAAAAATCCCATTGTCCAATAAAAGAACCCTGTCCCCGGGTTCCGTCAGGGAAGCGCAGGCCGCTTCCAAGCCTAAAATCCCCTCCCCGCCCAGAATCAGCGTTTCGTTGCTGGTATGGAGCAGGCGGCTAAGCTGCCCGCAGGTTTCCTTATAAAATTCCAAAAATTCCCCGTCCAAATCCGGGTTGGTACATTCCCTTGCCCTTGCCATGCGGACATTTTCCTTTACCTGGGTCGGGCCGGGCGTCATTATCTTATACATGTGCGTCCCTTCTTTCTGTTGCATTTTATCTTGTAATTGCAGGAGTAATCATAAACCTTTGGGGGGAAATTTCATAGAACCAGTTCTTTCTTTTTTTGTAATGCCAGAATTGCCCGGATGCAGAAACAGCCTTGGATTTTGCTTTGTAGGGTGCAATTTCCAATAAGGTAAAAAAGGAAAAGCACAGCCACCCGGCTATGCTTTTTCCTTTACAAAAACATCTTTTCCAAGCCCGCACCATGGGCATACCCAATCCTCCGGCAAGTCTTCAAACGACGTGCCTGGAGCAATTCCGTTGTCAGGGTCTCCCTCCTTTGGGTCATAGATGTATCCGCAGGGTTCACAGAGGTATTTGTCCATTGTTTTGCTCCTTTCGTTTTTCAGTATAAGATTAGGGCGCGACGTATTCTTTTGGCACCCTAATCAGTATAAGCATATGGGGAAATTTTTATACAGGGAAAAACTTATTATCTTCTTTATAAAACAGCTTTCTCCCGGCATTTTTCCATTAAAATTTCCGCTAACGCACTTCCGCTGCTGGTATGGCACCTTACTACCTTTGCCTGGGTTTTTTCTGCCTCTGCAATGGCGCAGCGAACCATTTTATGGGAAACTGTATTGGTAAACAGGACGACTAAATCCGGGCTGCCTATTTTTTCCTTCAAATTACCGGACATTTGGGTAAATACCTTGGCTTTACATTTATACTCCTTGCAGATTCTTTTATATTGGCAGGCCATCCGGTCGTGGCCCCCGATAATGACAACGCTCATGTTCCTTTCCCTCTTTCTTTTTCATTTTAATGACTTTCAATTCATCAATTGGTTAGCTACTTCTTTCTATAGTTAGGATACGCTAACTATAAGGACAGTATACACGGAATAGGAAAATTTTTCAAGCCCTGTTTTTTATTCTTGACTACATCCTGAATCTTTAATATAATCTACTTATATAACTCAATTATATAACTAAGGAGGGAACGCATGCCAAAGCAGAGAATTACAAAAGAAATGGTCGTCAGCGCCGCCTTTGAAATTGCAAGGGCCGAAGGCATGGAACAAGTCATGGCAAAGACGATTGCAGCCAAAATCGGATGCTCCGTCCAGCCAATCTACAGCTACTGCAAAAATATGGCGGGCCTGCGCCAAGACGTAGCTGCGCAGGCAGGCAATTTTATCCGGGAATATGCCGCAAAGCATGTTGACAAAAACGACTTGTTCCGCAGCACAGGCAAGGCCTATATCCGGCTGGCAGAAGAAGAACCGCACCTGTTTAAAATCTTTATCCTGCACCAGCGGCAAGGCATCTCCTCGCTGCAGGATTTGTATGAAGCAGAAGCCGGGGCGCACACTGCGGAATTTATTGCCGACAGCCTGGACATCAGCATTTCACAGGCACGGCAGCTCCACATGCACATGCTGGTGTACACCATCGGCCTTGGCGCCATATTTTCAGTAACAACGCCGGGGATTCCCATAGAGGAAATCTATGCCCAGCAGGAGCAGGCTTATGAAGCGTTTTTTTGCGCTTCCCACAGCGCAGCCATGCCCAGGACATTTAAGGAGGGATTTTTCAATGGAACCTAAAATTCTTGTTATTTACAAAAGCACCACCGGCTTTACCAAACGGTATGCCCAAATGCTTTCCAAGGAGGTGGCCTGTACGCTTGCCCCCTACAAATCCGCAACCCCAGAGCTTATGTCCGCCTATGAAACCGTGGTCTTTGGGAGCCGGGCCCATGCCGGCAGGATTGATGGTTATCCGAGAATAAAAGAAATGTACAAAAAAAGCAGCGCACGGAAATTCGCCCTGTTTGTCACTGGCGCAATGCCTGCCGCCGCAGAAGATACCATCTCTGCATTCTGGGCGCAGAACCTGCCTGGGAACGAACTGCAGAAAGTGCCCCATTTCTACCTGCCAGGGGGCTTGTGCTACGAAAAAATGCCTTTTGCCGACAGACTGATGATGAAAGCAGCCATGGCAATGGTGAAAAAAAAGAAACACAAAACAGCCGAAGACCTGGAAATGGAACAGGCTATGGCATCCTCCTACGACATTTCAGACCCGGCATACTTAAAGCCTCTGGTTTCCCTTTTAAAGAAAGCAGGGGGATGATCCGCTTTTTTCCGGCAATGGGGCTGCCTTGCCCCGGCAGCCCCATTGCGCATTTGGAATACGCTTCCCTGTTCCTTTTTTACCTGGCTCCAGCCAAGCCTTTCATCTTCCACATGCTCTTTTCCTTATTGGGGCGGAACAGAAGCCAGAGGAACCCTGCCAACAGGATAAGCGCCACAACCGTCCCGAGGCCAAACGTCCCAACTGTTACCCAAGTCCCAATCTGGAAAATGATAAGCGCTGCCACATAAGCCAGCAGGCACTGGTACCCGATGGCAAACCAGAACCACCTGATATTGTTCATCTCCCGCTTGATGGCGCCCATGGCCGCAAAGCAGGGTGCGCACAGCAGGTTGAATACCATAAAGGAATATGCCGCAACTGCCGTCATGGAGCCAGCTAACATCCCCCAAATTTCCTGCCCGTCCTCTGCTACTTCTGCAAAGCCGAAAATAACGCCGAAGGTACCGATTACGTTTTCTTTTGCAACCAACCCTGTGATGGCTGCAACTGCGGATTTCCAGTCGCCCCAGCCAAGAGGGGTGAAAATCCATGCAAATGTATTTCCAATTGCCGCCAAAATACTGTTGTCAATTTCCATCTGGTCCAGCATACGGAAGCTTCCGTCCACCCATCCGAAAAATGTGGTAAACCATACAAAAATCGTAGACAGCATAATGATGGTTCCTGCTTTTTTGATAAAGGACCAGCCCCGTTCCCACATGCTCCTTGCCACATTCCCAACGGTCGGCATATGGTAAGCCGGAAGTTCCATCACAAAGGGAGCCGGATCCCCTGCAAACATCCTTGTTTTCTTTAAAATAATCCCAGAGCAGATTACTGCAGCAATCCCTACAAAAAACGCGCTCCAAGACACCCACCATGCATTTCCGAAAAATGCCCCTGCAATCAGTGCAATAATCGGCAGCTTCGCCCCGCAGGGGATAAAGGTGGTAGTCATAACCGTCATTTTCCGGTCCCTGTCATTTTCAATGGTCCTAGACGCCATAATTCCCGGCACGCCGCAGCCTGTGCCAATCAGCATGGGGATAAAGGATTTCCCAGAAAGGCCAAACTTACGGAAAATGCGGTCCATGATAAAGGCAACCCTTGCCATATACCCGCAGGCTTCCAAAAATGCAAGGAACAAAAACAGCACCAGCATCTGGGGCACAAAGCCCAGTACCGCGCCTACCCCGGCCACAATGCCGTCAACTACCAGCCCCTGCAGCCAAGCAGCGCACCCAACGGCTTCCAGCGCATTGGAAAACAGTTCCGGGATTGCAGGCACATGGATGCTTTCTATGCCTAACAAGTTCCAGCCTTCCCCGAACACGCCGTCATTCACCCAGCCAGTCGCCTGATCCCCCACCGTAACCACGGAAACATAATAGACAAGCGCCATAACCGCTGCAAAAATCGGCAGCGCCAGTATCCGGTTGGTGACGATTTTATCAATTTTATCAGAAACGGTAATTTTCTCCTTCTGATTCCTGGTACAGCAATCATGGATAATGGAAGAAATGTACACATACCGCTCATTGGTGATAATGCTTTCCACATCATCGTCCATCTCTTTTTCTATCGCCTCAATTTCGGCTGACACATCCGGCACATGCTTCATCTGTTCTGCAATTTTCCCATCCTGTTCCAGCAGCTTAATTGCATAGAAACGTTTCTGCTGTTCTGGTATTTCGTTCCCCAGCTTATCCTCTACAGCCCCTAGGATTCCTTCCAATTCTGGGGAAAATTCATGCGCTGCCTTTTTCACTGCCCGGTTTTGGGCAGCTTTCAGCGCCTGCTCTGCCGCAGCTTTCACGCCATCCCCTTTCAGTGCCGAAATTTCCACCACGGGGCAGCCCAATTTCTCACCCAACTTCTTGGTATGTATCTGATCCCCGTTTTTGGCAACCACATCCATCATGTTTACAGCCAGAACCAAGGGAATCCCCAGCTCCATCAATTGGGTGGAAAGGTATAAGTTCCGCTCAAGGTTCGTCCCGTCCACAATATTTAAAATGGCGTCCGGCCGTTCCCCAATCAGGTAATTCCTCGCAACCACTTCTTCCAGCGTGTAAGGGGACAGGGAATAAATTCCTGGTAGGTCCATAATTGCTACGTCTTTGTGCCCTTTCAGCTTCCCCTCCTTTTTCTCAACCGTAACGCCGGGCCAGTTCCCCACAAACTGGTTGGAACCGGTCAGGGCATTAAACAATGTTGTTTTCCCACAGTTGGGGTTTCCTGCTAATGCGATTTTCATTGACATTCCAAAACTCTCCTATTCTTCCATTTTAAATGGCTCTTGGGCTTTCTTCTGCCCTCACCCTTGCACTTGGCTCCGGCCTTTCTTCAGCCTCATCCCTGCACTTGGCGTTTGCTCCTATTCTACTTCTATCATCTCTGCGTCTGCTTTCCGCAGGGATAACTCATAACCCCGGACAGTCACTTCCACCGGGTCCCCCAGCGGGGCAACTTTGCGGATAAATATTTCCACCCCCTTGGTAATCCCCATGTCCATAATCCGCCGCTTTACAGGGCCTTCCCCATGCAGCTTCATGACTTTCACTTTGTTCCCACAAGGGACCTGCCTTAATGTCATCGTATTTCCCCTTCCTTATATTATAATTTTATTAGCCATATCCCTGTTAAGGGCAACCCTGGATTCCTTCACATTTACAATCATGCTGCCGCTCAGTTGGGACACAACGGTTACTTGCCCGCCGGTTACAAACCCTAAGTTCTCTAAAAATTTCCGGGTTTCACTTTTGCCGCCAACCTTTTTGATGGTGTTGGCTTCCCCTGTTTTTGCCATAGTTAAAGGCATACTGCTCACTTCCTTCTGTTTATTTGATAATGATTATCATTTACGTCTCTGTAGTTAGTATACACTAACAATTGTTTGGTGTCAATAACTTTTTTCAGGCCAAGGGAATTTTCTTGGTATGCCCGGCCTTCCGCTCCCTGCAAAAACCTGTCCCCTGCCCAGAAAAAAGATTTGCTATTTTCCATCCCCTTTATTATACTAAGGGCATGGGCAAAGGAGGGCGCACTACTATGAAAAGCAATGAATCTGCTGAAAATTATTTAGAAACAATCCTGATATTAAGCCGGCGGCTGCCTGTGGTCCGTTCCATTGACATAGCGGCAGAGCTGGGGTTTAAGAAGCCAAGCGTCAGCGTGGCAATGAAAAACCTGCGGGAGAAAGGCCACATCGGTGTTTCCAGCGCAGGATATATTACATTGACAGAATCTGGGAAAGAGATTGCAGAAATGATTTTTGAGCGGCACAACTTCCTCTCCGGCTGGCTGAAAAGCCTGGGGGTGGATGAAAAAATTGCGGCAGAAGATGCCTGCCGCATGGAACATGTCATCAGCCGGGAAAGCTTTGCCGCTATCAAAAAAGCGGTGGAAGGTAATTTTTCCTTATGACCTGGGCGATACCCGACAATATCAGACGGGGACAGCAGCCACGCTATGGCAGGTTTTCCCCATAGCGCGTCCGCTGTCCCCATTCTTCTGGCAGTTCCACCCTGCTGCTGGAAACCTGTGCCAGCGCAAGGCTGCTGCCTGAAACTTATCTCTTTACTTTTTCGTCTTTACAGATTTTGACTTAGACCAGCCGGAGTAAAACTTTTTCGTTTTCCCATTTACCTTAGCATTTTTATAAGTACGGATCCTGACATAATACTTTTTCTTTGCTTTCAGCTTGGAGATTGATCTTGAAGTAGTCCTGCTGTTCTTGACAGTAACCGTCTTTGTCGCCTTTTTCGTAAATTTGCTGCTTGTGGAATACTGTATTTCATATCCCGAAGTCTGGCTGGCCTGCCTGTTCCAGCTTATGGTAAGGCCTTTTTTCTTTGCTTTCAGCTTGGACAGGCTGGTGCCCTTTGGATCAATGGTAAAATTCTTTTTCTGGCTGCCTTTGTAATCGCCTTTGAAGATGACAACCACTGTTGCCTGCCCAACATTGATATTGTTCTGGTAAACAAGCTGGTAATTCCGGCTGCTAATGATCCGGCCAAGCCTGTCTGTTACCTTCACGGACGGCTTTTTGCTTTTGCCATTATAAACCATTTCGCTTTGGGACAGTTCTGCCTTCTTAAGCTGGTAAATGGCCTGCTGTTCCAAAATTTTGCCGCAGCTGCACTTTTTCATCTTAACACCGTCTTTTTGGAAAGTTGCCGGCTGCAGTATTTGGACGTATTTATGGGTATGGGTTTCCGGGTCGAAAGGCGTCTGGCCAGAAGGCGGCGTTACTGGCGGCTTCGGTTCTGGCGTCCCCGTGGCTCCTGGTGTTAAGGTAGCCGGGGGCTGGGCCGGCGCCCCTGTCGGATCTGGCTTGGGCGTCCCTGTGGCTCCCGGTGTTAATGTAGCTGGGGGCTGGGTCGGCGTCCCTGTCGGATCTGGCTTGGGCGTCCCTCCCGGTGTTGGCGTAGCTGAGGGCTTTGGCGTGTCTGTAGGCCCTGGTGTTGGCGTGATGGAGGGCGTTGGTTCTTCTGGCAGTTCTGGTTTTGTTTCTCCCTTAGAGGAATTCCAGAAAATGATTTGTTTCTCAGCAATCACTTTATCCTTTAATGCCTTCACGTCTGCTACTGTATCTAAATTGCCTTGATAATAATCAGATAAAAACAGGAAAGTATAATCGCCTGATTTTGCACCTTCATCAGCGCATAAGTAATACCTGTCTGGGATTCCGCCTTCCCCAACTATCAGCCTAACCGTGTTTGCCCAATCTATTTCCTGAAGGATGTCTGGGCTGTCCGTTTCCCAATACTCCGTCTTTATCCCCACTACGTAATCCATTTGGTAAAGCATAAGTTCCTCTGCTTCCCCGGCGCTAAACGGTTTTCCATCTTCATCATACCATTCAAGCTCAAAATAAATATCTTTATCTTGGATTACTGTATCATCGCCATCCATAGGAAGCTCAATTTTGCTTACATCCACTTCCCTTGGCGCATATTTAACAGAAACACCTTTTACCTGCCTTGAATCAAAATTCCCCCCGGCTGTTTGCCACATGCCATTCTGGTATTCCAGTTGGAAGTCATTCGAAACGTACCGATCATGCAGGGCAAAATTATCTTGTTCAGATTTATCGGGATTTGCAGAAATATACTCTTTCCCTGCATAAAGCATCCCAGATCCTTGATTATTCCCTGTACAGAATATCGTAGTTCCTGTAACAGTTCCCTGAATCCCTACATGTCCATCCTTATTTAAGACAAGTATCCCTTGATTCTCGTCAGGAAGGCTTACACCTGTAAAATCACCCTGGATCTGCGCATTCGTTACCTTATTTAGGTTCAGGCATCCCCCACTTTTCAGCGTAACATTTTTCAAAACATCTGTTTTGGAGATTAATTGCCCATTACTTTCTATCACAAGGTTCCCAATCCCATCCACCGTTGCATCTTCAATGGAACAATTCTTTAAGGTAAAAGTGGTAGCTTCGTTTCCTTTAAACTGCTTCGCCTTGGCATAATCAATATCTCTGGTGCCAGAAACCTGAATTTCTGCCCTGCTGTTCAAGCTGGCATCCACAGATTCCCGGACAATTGCCTTTGCATCCAGTTTCAACTCTGCAGCGCCTTGATAAGGAACATCGCCGTCAATAGCTCCATGCCCCATATAAATTGCCTGAAACATCGTTTCATCATTGGAATTTTGAACCGTCAGGGATGCATTACTCCCAATTGGCGAAGTCCCCGGATATGCGCCTGCATATATGGTAGGCAGCAATTCTTTCTCCGTCCCGCCCAACGGGCCAAAACTCCCATCTCCGCCATCCAGAAAAGTCTTCACATTGTCCATTGTAAGGCTATAGCCTGCCAGGAAGATCTCGCGGTGCGGAACACTATTCAATGCATTGGAAGATGACATTACAAGTTTCATATTCCGAAAAACAACCCCATCCCCGCCTAATTGAATAGGGCTTCGGCAATTCAAAGTATTGTCGTTGGTTGCCCCCTGTATCACAGTCCCTGCTGGAATAGTCACAGGAAGCATCCTGCCACTGCTTTCCGCCCCATTTACTATGGTAATTATATTATTTCCTATGGTAATCGGGCTTTTCTTCTGTTCCAAGGCAGCCATAAATTCTTCCGTACTAGTTACTGTTACCCCACTCCTCTGCTCCTGCGCCTCCGCAGGCACATAAATCCCCCACAGCAGCAACGCCGCTGCCAGCAATATGCTTAACTTCTTTTTAATCCCTTCTCCCATTTGCCGTTCCTCTTGCTGTACCATACAGCATCCTTTCTATTCCTTGTTGTGAAACCCCAGCCAAACTTAACGCCTTCCGGCAGAACTCCCGCATATTTTTCCTTCCGGCATCCAGCGCCGCAGGACCCTTGCAATCTCAGGCATTTCAATAGGCTTTGACACAAAGTCGTTCATGCCTGCCGCAAAAAATTCTTCCCGCACCCCTTGAACCGCATCAGCAGTCAGCGCAATAATCGGCAGGCTCCTGGCGTATTCAGTCCCCAATGCACGGATATTCTTCGTGGCTTCCACCCCATCCATAACCGGCATAAAATGGTCCATAAATACAAGGTCGTACTGCCCCTGCCTTACAGAATCCACCGCTTCCTGCCCATTGGACGCTATGTCAATCTGCATCCCAAAGGGCTCCATCAGGGCTTCCGCAACGCATTGGTTCACCTCATTGTCATCCACCAGAAGGACTTTCGCTTCTGGCAGGGTAAAGGTAAAGACATTTGCTTCTTCCTCCTGCTGCTCCTTTACTTCGGAAAAATCGCCGACACATTCTTCACTCCGGATCCCTTCCCAAAGGGTAAAATAAAATTCACTCCCTTTCCCATACTCGCTGGTAACGGAAAGCTCCCCACCCATCAGCTCCACAAGCTGGCGGGAAATAGCAAGGCCAAGCCCTGTTCCCTCCTTTCCCATATTTTTCTTAATGTCCACTTGGGTAAATGCATCAAACAGCCGTTCCAAATCCTGCTGCCGGATGCCCTGCCCTGTATCTTTGACGGAAAAATAAAGCTGAACTTTTTCCTTTTCCCGTTTCTGCAGCGCCACCTTTACCGTCACGGAGCCTTCCTCCGTAAACTTGATGGCATTGTTCATAATATTGATAATAACCTGCCGGATGCGCAGCGCGTCCCCATATAAAAACCGGGGGATTTCCTCCGCCACGTCCATCTTAAGTTCCACCTGCTTTTCCCCAATCCTGGTACTGCCAATCACCTGGATGTCCCTAAGCATCTGGCCTATCTCATAAGTGTCCTTGGAAATTTCAAATTTCCCGGCTTCTATTTTGGAAAAATCCAGCAAATCATTGATTAACTTTAACAAAGCCTTCCCGGAGCTCCGGATATTCAGAAGGAATTTCTGTTCCTCCGGCTGCCACTCCTTGCGCAGCAGCACTTCCGTAAGGCCGATAATGGCGTTCATGGGCGTCCGTATTTCATGGGACATATTGGACACAAACGCCGACTTGGCCTGGTTTGCCGCTTCCGCCTGTTCTTTCAGCCCCTTCATGATTTCCGCCTGTTCCTTCATGCTCTGGGTATGGTAATAGCCTTCCGTAATATCTTTCAGCAAATACAGGCGTCCATAATACGTATGGTTTTCTTCCAGCATATGGCTGGTTACGGCATAAACCCTCCGGTCTTTTAAGATATGCTTCTGGCTTAAAATACGTTCGTTCATGTCCTCCAGGATTTCTTCTGTCTGCCCAGTGGAAATGCCCCCGTAAATCTGCTCCGCCTTCCGGTTGGAATAAATCACATGCTCCCCGCTGTCCACTACCACAAGGCCTTCCGCCAAATCGTCTACCGCCAAGTCCTTTGCAAGGGTCAGGGTATCGAAAATCTTGCTTTTGAAAATGATTTTATACAGTAAAATCACGTCAATCAGGTATGCCAGCAGCGTAATCTCATACCCTTGCGTCACGCCGGTCAAATAAATGGCAAAACCCAGCACAGCCACCAGATTAATCACCATCAGGTACCAAAACTGGCTCCGCTCCACCGGGTTCTTCGCCTCCTGGTAGCGGGACCAGCATACGGCTACCATGGCAACGGCATACGCCACCAGCACCATGCTGTAAAGGTTATAAACCAGGCCGCGCCCCAGCACAAGGTGTGGGAAAAAGCCATTTTCCGTAAACTCTATGCTGCTGTAAAACAGGGAATGGCTCTCACAGGTCAGCACCAGAAATACAATGGCCGTATGCAGGCATGCCAAGGCCCGGACAAGGTTCCGGTGGATGTTTACCCGGCAAATCTGCATGGTAAACAAAAGCTGGAACAGCACAATATAGGGCTTGCCCAGATACTGGGATTTTACCGCCATTAAGGCTTCCTGCTTTGTCCCTGCCTGCAGTTCCAAAAGATACCCCACAAAATTAACGCACAGCGCAAATATCAGGAAGGTAAGGTACTGCTGCTGCTTGGAAGGGCGCTGGCCAATCACATAGGCAGCCTCCACAAGCAATATGAAAATCCCAATATACTGAATGATAATAAACAATGTATGCATACAATTACCCTCTTTTACCCAGCCAAATATCCACGGCAGCCAGCCTAGTGTGCTGACACCCTAACCCTAATTATAAATGTGCCAGTACACTAGAGTGTGTCTGAAAATTCATTCCCGCCATCTGCATCCCCTAATTTGCGGCATATTTCTGCCAAATTCAGTCAACGTAGCCCGCTACGCCTCCTTCATTTGGCAAAAATCTCCCACAAATTGTAGAATACATCTGTCAGAAAGCAATTTTCAGACACGCTCTAGAACTCCACAACCTTCTCAAATTCTTCCACCGGCATAGGTTTTGCAAAATAAAAGCCCTGTATCATGTCGCAGCCCTGTTCTGCAAGGAACTCCACCTGATGTTTCTGCTCTATCCCTTCCGCCACTACCTGCATATTCAGTTTCTTTGCCAAACGGATTGCTTCTTTTATGACAATTTCCCCTCTTTGGCCCATATCGTCCCCACGGAAGAAATCCATGTCCAGCTTCAGCACGTCCACTGCCAGATCCTTTAGGGAATTCAGGGAAGAATATCCCGCCCCAAAGTCGTCCATGGACACCCGGAACCCATACATTTTCAGTTCCCGGATAATCTTTTGCAGCAGTTCCTTGTCGCCGAAAAAGGCGCTTTCCGTCACTTCCAGTTCAATGTAGGCATGTTCCGCCCCATAGGCGTCCACAAGCTGGCAAATATGCTGGGCTAAGTTTTCCTTTGTGAAATTTGCCCTTGAAACATTGACGGATATGGGAATCAGCTTTTTCCCCTGCAATTTCCACTCCGACTGCAATTTCGCCAGCTCGGAAACCATATAGTCGTCCAGCCTGGTAATAAACCCATTTTCCTCAAAAATCGGGATAAACTGCCCCGGGCTGATAATGCCGTCCTCCGGAGAAACCCACCGTACCAAGGCTTCTGCACCTATCGGTTTTTCAGTTACCGGGTTGTATTTGGGCTGCAGGTAAATCTGGAATTCCTTGTTCAGCAGCGCTTCTTCCATAGTACTTTCCACCTTATTCTGCCAAAGCTGCTCCTGTAAAATCTGTTCGTCAAATACGCCGATATACTGCCCGTCATCCCCTTGGAGGTTCCCTCTGGCCGCATTGGCATAGTGGTAAAGCTGTTCCACGTCAATCTGCCTCCGGTTCTGTTTCCCGCTGCCATGCTCCATGGGAGGGATTAAGTACACCCCGCCACGCCAGTCCAGGACCCTGTCCCTTTCCAGCCCTGTCAGCTCCGCCAGCATCCTCTTCATCCGCTTCCTGCACTGCTCCATGTCGCTGCACTGGAGCAGGAGCCCGAAATCTGCCTTGGCAAACCGGGCAAACGTTTCGCCCCGGCCCACATTCATCTCAAGGAACCCCTGGATGCTCTGCAAAAGCTCCTCCCCGGCCTTATTCCCATAACATGCGCAGAATCCCTGGTAACGTTCCATATGCAGGTTGACGACTGCATAAGTATTGCTGGAATGGAAGAACTGGCATAAAAGCTTTTTGCTGCGCTGAAGGAAATACTCCCAGTTTCTGCCCCCAGTCACTGTATCCAGATACAGCAGGTTTATCGTGCGCCGCTGCATCACAATAGAGGTTATTACATTAATAAAAAGCAGGAGGATCGGAACCAGCAGAAGCGCAACTTCCACTAAAACCGCCATTACAATAAATACAATGTTTTTCTGCAGCAGCTTCACCGGCGCTTTATAGTAGAGCCGGTACCCTTCCGCCTGAACTGGAATTTCAATCCAGCAGGGAACGGAAAATATGGTTTTTTCCATCCACTCCCTGTCCTCGTCCATATCCCACTTCCCTGGCAGGGCGTCCACGCTCCGGGACAGAATTTCATCCACGGGCATCAAAGGCCCTCCGGCTCCCTGCTCCCAGCCGGAATCTGGAATCAGCGTATAATCCTCAATCATTTCCAATGTAAACTGTTTTCCAAAATCCGGGGCTGTTTCCCCAAATTTGCCCAGGGCCCTGCCTTCCTCGTCCGTCACGCAGACGTCCCGTTCCTCCCCCAGATATTCTTCCAGATAGGCAACCGCATCCAGCACTGTTTCATTTTCCATATGGGAAGTAATCATCCGCCCAAGGTTTTTTGCTTCTTCCTGCATGTTCCCTATCTTGGCTTCCACAAAATATTCCTCAAACATATAGACGGATGTGTAAAACATTACCCCGCAGATACCAAGGAAAATGAAAAACAGTGCTATGGACGGCCAGATTCTTTTCCTGTAAATTCGTTTTATGTCTTTTTTCTTGTTTTTCTTCATGGCACTGTAATTGCCTTATACGTGGGAAATATCCGTAAATTCTGAAATCTCCCTGCTGGTGGTGCACAAATCTTCCACAGACAGCCCATGGATATCCTCATGCCCGGTAATCCGTGCAAATGTGCGCAGTTCCTCCCCAGAACATTTCAGGTAATTTGCTACCCGCTGGGCGGCCGCGTCCATATGGAGCCGTTCCCGCAGCTCGGGATCCTGGGTTGCCACGCCTACCGGGCACATCCCTGTCCCGCAGATGCGGTATTGCTGGCAGGCTGCCGCAACCATGCCTGCAGACGCAATTGCCACGGCGTCCGCCCCCATTGCAATTGCTTTTGCAAAATCAGAGGATACCCTAAGACCCCCGGTAATTACTAACTGGATATCGGAATGCACCGCGTCCAGATACTTCCTTGCCCGGTACAGCGCAAACACCGTAGGCACGCTGGTAGAATCCCGGATAATGGCCGGGGACGCACCAGTTGCGCCGCCCCTGCCGTCTATGGTAATAAAATCAGGCCCTGCAAACACGCAGTATTCCAAATCCCGCTCAATCCGTCCTGCGGCAATTTTTATCCCAATTGGCCTGCCTTCGCTGCGGGCGCGCAGTTCGTCCACTAAGTTTTTCAAATCTTCTTTCGTGTCAATTCCCGGGAATTTCGAAGGGCTGATAACGTCCTGCCCCAAAGGCTTGTTGCGGATTTTTGCAATTTCCGGCGTTACCTTGCTCCCCGGCAGGTGCCCGCCCATGCCCGGCTTCGTCCCCTGCCCGATTTTGATTTCAATGGCATCGGAGGATTTCAGGTTTTCATCGGTAACGCTGTATTTGTTGGGTACGTACTCAAATATGTATTTATAGGCTGCCGCCTGTTCTTCCGGCAGGATTCCCCCTTCGCCGCTGCACATTGCAGTGCCTGCCATGGCGCTTCCTTTGGAAAGGGCAATCTTTGTTTCCTTGGACAGCGCGCCGAAGGACATATGGGAAATATAAACCGGCAGTTCCAATTCCATTGGCTTTTTGGCATGTTTCCCAATAACGGTTTTTAAGGAAACCTCCGCATGTTCCTCCAATGGAGGCGGGTTTAGCTGTGCGCCAAGGATCAGGATGTCATCCCAATTTGGCATGCTCCTTTGGGTCCCCATGGCTTCAATTGCGGACTTGCCAGTGACTGCCATTTCATGGATTTCCTTCATGTAACGGTAATTGCTGTCGGTACGCCTTGTTTCTTTTGGGTAATTTAAGTTGGGCTCTGCAGATCCCTGGGCAGAATCTGCAAAAGGCCCCTCCTGCAATGCCCCTGCCTGGGCGCCTGCTGGGGATGGCGCATCCGTGCCAGCGGGGGATTCTGCAGGTTCCGACGGAATCTGTTCAAACTTTTCTATGGGCTGCTTGCACATAGGGCATTCGGTTAATTCTGAAAATGGCCTGCCCTGTTCCTTTTCATCAAAAATGTATCCGCAGATACTGCATTTGTATACCATGTGTACCTCCTTGCGTTTCCTTTGCTTTCCTCTAAAGTGAAAATATGCCTAAGTATAATTGCATTGTAATTTTTCTAATTATATTTGTCAAGGAGAAAAAAGTTTGAGTTTCCCTATTTTTTATAATAGCCGATATGATAGTGCCAAAAGGTCTTGCTGCCTTTGGCAGCATAGACATCTTGCATAAAAAATGTACCTGTTTTTTAGAAATGCGTGTACAATATAGCTTTATTGGGGCAGATTGTATGGGAATGAGGATTCGGATCAGGGGGGATGGGCTATCCACCTTTTATATCCTCCAGCATTTCGCTGTTGGGCAGCACCCAGGCCCATCCCCTGATAAAGCGGCGCATCAGTCCATTGGCAGTTCCAAAAATTCTGTTCCCAAATAGGATGAAAGCAATAGTTTCAATTCCTGCACTCCGATGGGAGCCTTCTGTACAGCCAATGCAAACTCTGCAAATATTACTGCTTTTACATATTCTTCCCCTTCAAAATGAGTTGAATTTATAAGGTGAAACATCACCTTTTCGCAAACCTCCGGCATATACCCTTGCATGATAAGCTGCAATGCCTGCTTTTCAAATAAATTTGCACCAGAAGCAATGTAATTGCTAAATCCCTCTATCCCTTTCCGTTCAAATTCATATTTCAGCTCTGTCAACTGGCTTATATATGGGACCAGTCTTTTCCGTTCTTCTAAAGTGCAATTTTCTATTTTGTCCCAATTTATAAATCGCATCGTCCTAAGCCCCTCTGTTTTTTGCCTATCTGGAATATCCCTATGCCTTACGGATTCACCAATCCCTCACTCCCCCAAAGCCATCCGGTAAATCTCCAGCATGTCCCTTTCCTCCAGCACCTTCGCAGACCCTTTCTTCCCCCCTGCTGCAGCGCTGCACATATGCGCCATGGTCCTTAATTCTTCTTCCGAAGGCGCAATCCCCAGTTCCTTCATATTCGTAGGCATTTCAATACTGCGGAAAAATTCCTCCATAGCTGCAATCCCCTGCAGGGCAGCCTCCCGTTCCGTACCTCCATCTGCAATGCCCATCACTTTCCTTGCAAAACGGGCAAACCGCGGGGTGCAGCTTTCCAGTACGTACCTTGCCCAGCTTCCCCAGATGGCTGCAAGCCCAGCCCCATGGGCTACGTCGAACATGCCGCCCATCTCGTGTTCCAGCCCGTGGGTGGCAAAGTCGCCGCCGTCGGTGCCGCATCCGGTCAGGCCGTTGTGGGACAGGCTGCTGGCCCACATGACTTCTGCCCTTGCATTGTAATTCTGCGGGTCATCCCGGAGGATAATTGCCTGTTCCATTACGGTACGCATCAGGCCTTCGGCAATGGCGTCTGTCAGTTCCATATTCCCGCCATTGGTAAAATAGCGTTCCATGGTATGCATCAGGATATCGGTGCACCCGCAAGCCGTCTGGTAAGCTGGCAGCGTCATCGTCAGTTCCGGGTCCATAATGGCAAATACCGGGCGGCAGAAATCGCTTTTATAGCTGCGCTTTGCCTTTCCGTCTTCTTTCGTAATGACGGAACTTCCGCTCATTTCACTCCCGGCTGCTGCAATTGTAAGCACCACGCCGATCGGCAGGCACCCTTCGGCCTTGCGGGTATGCTCATAAAAATCCCAGACGTCCCCTTCATTTGCCACGCCATAGCCAATGGCTTTTGCAGAGTCAATGACGCTCCCGCTGCCATAATGGAGCAATACCTTTTTGCAGTGGGCTGACGCAGCCAATTCCCCAGCTTTCCCTTCCGCCCCTTTCCCAAATACTACCCTTGTTGGTGCATAATAATGAAAACCAAACATCTTGTCCCTCCTAAATTCCATATTCGATACAAATCTTGAAAACAGCCTGAACCCAAACATAAATTTCCCCGCTGCAGGCACTTTCCCTGCCCATAAGCCTGAAAACAGGTAACTATGGGCAATGTTAAGTGCAAACAGCGGGAAACCCTATACAATTACACTAATATCTTATCCAGCGTATCAAACAGCACCTTCACATCTATCGGCTTCGCCAGATGCCCGTTCATCCCAGCGTGCAAAGCTTCCTGCCGGTCCTCCTCAAAAGCGTTGGCTGTCATAGCCAGGATGGGGATTTCAGCCAGTTCTTTATTTTCCAGGCTGCGGATCGCCTTGGTGGCTTCGTAGCCGTTCATTTCCGGCATACGCACGTCCATCAGCACAAGCTGGTAGTACCCCGGCTCAGAGGATTTCAGCATTTCCACCGCAATCCTCCCATTCCCTGCAACCTCTGTGGTAAACCCAGCATCCCCTAAGATTGCCCTTGCAATTTCCTGGTTCAGCTCATTGTCCTCTGCCAGCAGGATGCGGCCCGTATACTGCTTTTCTGATTTTTCCGCAGTTACCTGCCCATTCCCCTCCTCCGTATCCACAATGGAATGGAGGCAGCTGCGCAGTTCCGACAAAAACAGGGGCTTGCTGCAAAATGCCGTAATCCCGGCTTCCTTCGCTTCCTCCTCAATGTCCAGCCAGTCATAGGCTGTCAGGAGGATAATCGGAACATCCTCGCCCATTTCCTTGCGTATTCTGCGGGTGACTTCAATGCCGTTCATATCCGGCAGCATCCAGTCAATCACATATACGGTGTAAATGTCGTTGCGCATAACCGCCTGATGGGTCCGGAGCAAGGCTTCTTTCCCGGAAAGGGTCCATTCTGCCCGCATCCCTATCTGCGAAAGCATATACGTTACGCTGTCGCAGGTATTGAAATCGTCGTCCACCACCAGCGCCCTGCAATTTTTCAAGGCTGGGATATCCTGCGGTTCCTTTGCCCCGGCATGGAGCCGGAACGTAAAGGAAAGGCTGACCTCCGTGCCTGTCCCCTGCTCGCTCTTTACCTCGATGGCCCCGTTCATCATGTCCACAATATTTTTCGTAATTGCCATCCCAAGGCCGGTCCCCTGGATTCCGCTGTTGGTGCTGCTCCGCTCCCGCTCGAAAGGCTCAAAAATTCGGGACACAAATTCCTCGCTCATGCCAATCCCCGTATCCTTAATATTAAACACGTAATTCCCATACCCGCTGGGGGCGCCTGGTTTTTCCATTACCCGCATACTGACAATGCCCCCTGTGCCCGTATATTTCACCGCATTGCTTAACAGGTTTAAGAGCACCTGGTTCAGGCGCAGCTTGTCGCAGTAAATTTCCTCGTCCAGCACGTCCACGGCGTCTATATAAAGCTCCAGCTGCTTTGCATGGATATCTGCCTGTAAAATATTGCGCAGCCCATGGAGGATATCCGGCAGGCGGCAGGGATTTTCGTCCAAATGCATTTTTCCGCTTTCAATCCTGCTCATGTCCAGTACGTCGTTGATAAGGCTCAGCAGATGGTTCCCGGACGTCATGATTTTTTTCAGGTACCCTTCCACCTGCTCCCGGTAATCAAGATGGGTGATGGCAAGGGTCGTAAAGCCCACAATGGCATTCATGGGGGTGCGGATATCATGGGACATATTGGAAAGGAAAATGCTTTTCGCCTTGTTGGCCCGGTTAGCCTGCATCAAGGCATTTTCCAGCAGGTTCTTTTTCTCCATCTCCCGGCGCGTTTCCTCGTCCACGCTGCGGAAGCCCAGCACAATGCCATGCTGCCTGCCCCATTCCCCTATGCGCACTGCTTTTAATTGGAAATACTTCACTTCCCCCTTGGCATAAATGCGGTAGTTGGCATGGTACACCTTCCGGCCTGCCATCTCTTTTTTCAGGTTTTCCGCGGAGGAGAACTGCCGCAGCATTTCCTTGTCCTCCTCATGGACAAATTCATGTATGTAGCGTTCCATGCTGTCCTCAAAGGAAATCTTCCCATCGGGGCTGGATACAAATATATGCCCGTCCTTCTCGTGGTTGCGCAGGAGGATGCCATCCCCTGATTTCAGGTCGAAATAGCAAATAATGCTGTAGTCAATACCCAGCGCCTGAATCAGTTCGTCATGCCATTTTTGGTTTTCTTTTTCTTCCAGCTTCCTAGCCGTGCAGTCTAAAAGGAAGCGTTGGTAAAACCGTTCCCCATTTTCCTCCAGCAGCTTGACATTGCCCATTACATGGAGGACTGTCCCGTCCTTATGCTGCACCCGGTATTCCGTGCTTACGCTGTCCCCGGGCTTTTTCAGTTCCTGGATGCAGAGCTTCAGCTTTTTCCGGTCCTCCTCATGGACGCTCCCTGCTACCAGGTCAAAACCGTCCGTCATCATTTCCAATTGGGAACGGTACCCTAAAATATTCAGCGCAGCCTGGTTGATGCTCAAAACCCGGGTGCCGTCAAGGGAATGGCGCACCACCCCGCAGTCAATGGTGGTAAACATTTTTTCCAGCGTCTGGTTTTTCTGCAGGACTTCCTGCTCGTAAGCCCGCTCCAGCGTCACGTCGATGCCAATGCCGGCCGTCCCCATTACGCTTCCGTCCAAGTCGTACAGGGGGGATTTGTAAGTCATCAGCGTCCTGAGCCCTGTCCCTGTCTGGATAATTTCCTCCGAAACGCAGGTTTTCCCTGTTTCCATTACTTCCCGTTCTGATTCTATGCAGGCCGGGTCGTCATGCTCCACATCCCAGATATAGGCATGCCGCTGGCCTTCCACCTGCTGCCTTGTCTTGTTTACCGTCCGGCAGAAGCTGTCGTTGACTTTCTCGTGGATGCCGTCCTTGTCCTTATACCAAATCAGGTTCGGCACGCTGTTTAACGTGGTTTCCAGATACTGGCTGGCCTGCCAGAACTCCTTTTGCATTTGGCAGGACTGCTGCCACCGGGAAAAACGGAAACGCAGTTCTTCCTCCGGCATCGGGCAAATCCAGATATCTTTAACCCCTGAAAAATCCTCCAGCCCTCCCCGCTGTTCCTGCCCAATAAGGAAAATTAGTTCTGCCCCTTCTTTTTTTTGCGCCGCCAGAAGCTGCGCCCAGCCGCCAGCCCCTTCTCCACGCAAATCCGCAAGGATTAAATCTGCCTTTTTTGCCAAATCCTCCTGAAATTCCCCGCTTTCCAGAATTGTATGGGTAAAATGCTGTAACGGCTCCATCCCTTTTACCGTTTCAAACATGCTGCACGGCTGGCCAAGCAGATAAATCTGCAAATGGCAATGATACATAGCATTTCCTCCTATTCTTTCCCATTCCAACAATAAGTGCAAAGCTTGCATTTTTCCAGCCCAGTTGACTCTAACATGTCATCCAGCCGGTTAAACCGCAGGGAAGTAAATTTCTGCTCCTTGCGCATTTCTTCTACCATTTTTCCATACCGTTCCGATTCCGGGTCTGCGTACTCCTCCAGTATTTCCTGTGTGACGTTCCCATTTTCCAGCTTGTCAATTACCCGGCGGGAAAACAAATCCATATCCGAGGTGGAGCGGGAGAAATTCAAATACTTGCAGCCATACAGAATCGGCGGGCAGGCCGGACGGACATGTACTTCCGTAGCCCCGCTCTGGTATAAGAATTCCACGGTTTCCCGCAGCTGGGTCCCCCGCACAATGGAATCGTCAATTAAAATCATGCTCCTGCCCTGAATCAGGTCCTCCACCGCCAAAAGCTTCATTTTTGCTATCAAATCCCGCTTGCTCTGGATAGTCGGCATAAACGACCTGGGCCAGGTAGGGGTATATTTAATAAACGGCCGGGTAAACGGTATGCCGGATTCGTTGGCATAGCCAATGGCATGGGGAACGCCGGAATCCGGGACGCCTGCCACAATGTCCGGCTTCACGTCGTCCCGCTGCGCCATTTTCCGCCCGCAGTTATAACGCATCTGCTCTACGTTCATCCCTTCGTAGGAGCTGGCTGGGTAGCCGTAATACACCCATAGGAAGGTACAGATTTTCATTTCTTTCCCGGGATCCAGCAAAGTCATGCAGCCCTTGTCCGTCACCAATGCAATTTCCCCCGGCCCCAATTCCTTATAGTCGGAATAGCCTAAGTTATGGTATGCAAAATTTTCCACGGAAATACAGAAGGAATCTTCTTTTTTCCCTATCGTGACTGGCGTCCTGCCATACTTGTCCCGGGCGGCATAAAGCCCTGCCTTGTTCATCAGTATCAGGGACAGGGAGCCTTCCACTGCCTCTAAGGCATAGTGGATGCCTTCGATTAAATTTTCTTTCTGGTTAATCAGGGCTGCCACCAGTTCCGTGGCGTTGATTTCCCCGCCGCTCTGTTCCATAAAATGGGAATGGCCGCAGTCGAACAACTGCTGCAGGAGCTGCTCGCTGTTGTTCAGCTTCCCCACTGTCGTTATCGCATAAGTCCCATGGTGTGACCGTATCATCAATGGCTGGGGTTCATAATCGGAAATGCATCCAATCCCAAACCACCCCTTCATCTCACCGACATCCTTATCAAATTTTGTCCGAAACGGTGCATTTTCTATGTTGTGGATTGCCCGGTTAAACCCTTTTTCCCCGAAGACCGCCATGCCGCCGCGCCGTGTGCCAAGGTGGGAGTGGTAGTCTACCCCGAAAAACAAATCAAATACGCAATCCTGCTGTGATGCCACGCCAAAAAAACCGCCCATTCTTCTGTCCTCTTTTCTTTCTGTCCCAATCATGCTGTGTGCAGATGGTAGACATTGCTTTTTTTTATTCCAGACTTATTATACATGGTTGGTGGGGGGTTGTGCAATGATTTGGGGAGATATTTTTGGAAAAATTGGGAAGATGGCTGGAAAGATTAAATGCTAGCAGGTGCAGCACACCCTTTTGACACCCTAACCCTATAAGGAAATCCCCCACAAAAATTTTCCCAAACAAATATTCCCATCCCCCTGTACAAACTGCCCCATTCCGGCTATAATAAGTACAGCCAAAAAAGGAGGTAACAGCCACACCATGTACCAACAAATCACAGAATATTTCCAAACCAGCGGCGCCAGGTTCGTTGCCATGCTGTCGGCACATGTAAGGATCAGCCTTTGCTCTTTGCTCCTTGCAGTCCTGATTGGGGTGCCTGCTGGGTTCCTCTGTGTCCGGTTTGGCCGCCTGCAAAGGCCCCTTACCATGTTTTTTGGAATCCTGAGGATCATCCCAAGCCTTGCCATCCTGCTGCTGATGCTGCCAGTGATGGGCACTGGGGCAGCCCCGGCTACTGTGGCGCTGGTGCTTCTGGCCATCCCGCCTATTTTGGAAAACACCGTGGCTGGGTTCCAGGGAGTGCCGCCCTTTTTGCTGGAAACCGCAGAGGGGCTTGGCATGACGCCAAAGCAGGTATGGGGCAAAGTCCGTTTCCCCCTTGCGCTGCCCTTAACCCTTACGGGGATGAAAACGGCGGCGGTGGAAATCATTGCAAGCGCGACGCTGGCCGCCCGGATAGGAGCCGGAGGGCTGGGGGACCTGATTTTTACAGGCATTGGCCTGTTCCGGACAGACCTGCTGCTGATTGGGGGCGGATCTGTTGCCCTTTTGTCCCTTTCCACCGGATTTTTCTTTTCCTTGCTGGAAAGAATAGTATTAAAACACAAAAGAATTTAAAGGAGAACTGATTATGGAACACACAAAGTGGATAAACCTATGCCAGCTTCCCAGCGCTGGGCAACACCGCCTTAGCGGCGCAATGCTTTCTGCGCGGGGGCGCATCCTGCTGTTTGCCATGGCTTTCATGGCTGCATGTGCATTTATCTTTTCCGGCTGCGGGGATTCCGGCAAAGGCACCATACGGGTAGGGTCTAAGGATTTTACGGAAGGGCTGATTGTTGGGGAACTCTATGCGCTGGCGCTGGAGGACGCAGGCTACAAGGTGGAACGCAAAATGAACGTAGCCGGCTCCCTTGTGCACACTGCCATCACCGGGGACGATTTTGACCTTTACCCGGAGTACACCGGGACGGCGCTGCTGTCAATTTTGCAGATGGAAATGGACAGCGACCCGGACTCTGTCTACAACAAGGTAAAAGAGGAATATGCCAGGCAGTTTAGCCTGACATGGCTGGATTCCACGCAGGTAAACGACCGGAACGGCATTGCCATCCGCACCGAAGCCGCCGAGAAATATGGAATTTCCACCATGTCGGATTTACAGGCGAATGCAGACAAGCTTAAGCTTTGCTCCCAAGGGGAATTTGAACAGCGGGAGGACGGGCTGCCCGGCCTTGCCAAGGTTTACGGGGAATTTAATTTCGCATCCATCAACCTGTATGACAGCGGCCTGAAATACCAGGTGCTGGAAACCGGGGAAGCAGACGTATGCCCCGCTTATTCTACCGATGCACAGCTTGTCAACAAAGACAAATTTACCTATTTAGAGGACGACAAAAAATTCTGGCCTCCCTACTATATGGCTCCTGTGGTAAGGGACGACGCACTGGAACAATATCCGGAAATTGCAGAAATCCTCAATAATGTCAGCGCAAAGCTGGATACGGAAACTATGATTGCCTTAAATGCAAAAGTGGATATAGACAAAGAGGAATACGACGACGTGGCAAAAGAATTTTTTGAAGCAAACTGCAAGGATTAGGAGGTATCCCAGTGGTACACGCAATTGATTTCCAAGACGTGGCTAAGGCATTCCGCGGGTCTGCCCTTAATGCCGTCGACCATGTGTCTTTTACCGTAGCAGAAGGGGAATTTGTCACAATCCTCGGTTCCTCCGGCTGCGGGAAAACGACGCTCCTGAAAATGGTAAACCGCCTGTATGAACCGGACAGCGGGAAAATCACCTTGTTCGGCGAGGACATCAGCAGGGCGGATGTGGTAAAACTCCGGCGGCGGATTGGCTATGTCATCCAGCAGGTAGGCCTGTTCCCCCATATTACCGTAGGCGGCAATATCGCCATGGTCCCAAACCTTTTAAAATGGGACAAAGCCAAAACAGAAGCCCGTACCGAGGAACTCCTGGCGCTGGTGGGCTTAGACCCTGCAGAATACAGGGACAGGTATCCCGCCCAGCTCTCCGGGGGCCAGCAGCAGCGGGTAGGCCTGGCGCGGGCATTGGCCGCCGACCCGAAAATCCTGCTGATGGACGAGCCCTTTGGGGCTATTGACTCCATTACCCGCACCCGTCTTCAGGACGAGCTCCTGTCCCTGCACCGGGATATGGGGAAAACCTGCCTGTTTGTAACCCATGACATTGAAGAAGCCTTTAAAATGGGGACAAAAGTTATCATTATGAATGAAGGGAAAATCCTCCAATACGATACCCCAGAGGGGATTATCCTGCACCCGGCAGATGGGTTTGTGTCCTCCCTTGTGGAATCTGCAAGGGCAAAAGAAGCATTTTGGGAAAAATTTAAGAGCTGAAAGCAGGAGAACTTTAGATGGCAGAATATTTCATAAAACACTATGACGACTTAATAAAAGCAACGCTGGGGCACTTGCAGATTGTCCTTCTGGCGCTGGCAATTTCCCTGGCTGCCGCCGTGCTCCTCACGATACTCTGCAGCTATTCCCAGACAGTTTCCAAGCTAATCCTTGGGCTGCTTTCCATGGTTTATTCCATCCCAAGCCTTGCCATGTTCGCCCTGATGATTCCCTTAACCGGGCTTGGGCAGGCAACGGCAGTCCTTGTGCTTGTGATTTATAACCAATACCTCCTGCTGCGGAATTTCCTTGCAGGGCTGGAAGGCGTGGACCATAGCATTACAGAAGCAGCCACAGGCATTGGGATGACCCCTATGCAGGTGCTTGTGAAAATCAAAGCCCCACTTGCCAAAGGGGCTTTCCTTGCCGGAATCCGCATTACCATGGTTGCCACCGTAAGCATAGCCACCATTGCCGCCAGCATCAATGCCGGGGGACTGGGAATTATCCTTTTTGACGGGCTGCGCACCATGAACGTCCCAAAAATTCTCTGGGGCAGCATCCTGTCCGCCCTGCTGGCAATCCTGGTTGACCGCCTGCTTAGCCTTTTATCCAAAGCGGACAAGCCCCCATCCGCCCCCTAACCCCCTCAATCTCCCGGGGTTTGGACGGTTTGCCGCGCCGGACACGGTTCCTCTGGAAGGTACAGGAGCACCTTTGTCACAAATTTCCCATCTTCTTGCTCAAAGGTGGCTTCCCCGCCATACCGGGACGCCGCCTTTTGGATGCTGCCGGCTCCAAGCCCGCCGCCCCTGTCCGATTTGGGCAGCCCCTTGCGGAAACTCACTTTTTTCGTACTTGTATTGGAAAAACGGATAACAGCCTTATTCCCTTTTTGGGCAATATATATGTTGATTTCCTGCTGTTCCAGGCCGGAATCCTCACATCCATGGATGGCGTTTTCAAAAATATTTGCAAGAATGGCTATCCAATCCACATCCCGGATGTTAAGCCCCTCCCCTACCTTCACGTCCATTTCCACCTGGATCCCCTTGTTCCTTGCTTTTCTGGCATAGGCGGACAGGATGCTGTTCACGGCACGGTTCCCGCAGATATATGTAACCCTTTGGTTTTCGATATCCTCGCCATACTGCATCAAATACGCAAGCAGCTCGTCAAATTCCTTTTTCTGGGCATATTCCTGTATCAGCAGCATATGGTGTCGCGCATCGTGGTAAATCCGGGCGGCTTCTTTTTCTGATTCCCGCATCAGTTCCATTTGGCCCCGCAGAAGCTTTTCATTCATTTCCAAAAGCTCTTTTTCTGCCTGGTAATAATGCTCATACCCCAAATGGATGTACAGGTGGAAAATCGTATACTGGAGCACCCCCGCCATAAATAAAGTAACAAAGGCGCGCACCATGTTAAATATGGAAAACCCCTGCAAATTTGGCCAATACGCCACAACCGCCCCTATCATAACTGAAATAAGCAGCGTTACGGCGCTGTACATGTCCATTTCCTCCATCAAAAAATCCACGCCGCCCAAAAACAGTTTCCTGAGCTTCTTCCAGGTAACCAAAAGGATCACCCCAAGGCAGAAGGCCCTTACCAGAATATCTACCCATACATTCCCGCCAAACCACCAGCGGGACACGTCCACGCCGCAGAACACGCATACAGAAAGCAGGTAAAATGCCACCCCCATCTTATACAAAGACAGATAGACGGCCTCCCCGCTCATTGCCCCGCAGAATATTCCCACCACAAGAAGGGACGACAGCCCAGAATACCGCACAAAGCTGGACGTTCCTAACAAATACCAAAGGCTGTAGGCAGCAATCAGGGCGCCGCCGGAACCTATATAACAATAGATGGTTTTCTTCATGGAAAACTTGGGGCGGTCCAGCATCAGGAAAAAGCCCATCATCAGCCCTATGCTTATGGTATTCCTAAGCGCCGCAATCCAAAAAGAACCTCCCAGCATATTTTATCCCTCCCAAAAAACGCTAATTGTGTGTTGATTTGTGCACATTTTGTATCAATATAGCATATAGTGCAAATTTTTCAATATTTTTGGGATGATTTGCAGTTTTTGGGGTACAGTTTGCAAGGCATATTCCATATCCTGATACCCCTTAAGACAGGAACACCTCCCCCTGCAAGTCCGAAATATCCTCAAACGGGATAAAACGGCCTGCCACCTGGATTCCCCTTGCCCTTTCATCCACCTTAGCCACCTCCCCTGTCACCTGCACATACTGCCCATCCTTAAAATATTCTGCCGTAATGATATCCTTCCTGTGGATTTGGCGCAGCTTGGTATCCAGTTCCGCTTTCCGGTCCTCAGACAGGATTTTCCTGGGGATACTGGGGCAGTCCTGCTCCAGAAGGGCTTCCCGGAATCCCTTTAAGGCGTCAAAGGGCATAAACTGCTTGGCGCGGCTGGCCCTGTCCATTTTTGGGAATGTACGGTTCCCTGCTCCCGTGCCTTCCATCCTGCCAAATGCGTCATTCCCCACTTCTGTGCCCTCCAATCTGCCGGTTGCGCTCCATGGCTGTCCCTCCTTCCAGCAAATCCATCCCACGCACAATGGCATTTTTCCCATACTTCCTTTTAATGCCCAGGACGGCCTTCTGCAGCTTCTGTTCCCGTTCTGCCGCCGCATCATCCCCAAACAGGCAATACTGCTTATACTGTTCCTGGGGAATAACGCTGCAGGACAGATTCACCCTGCGGATAGGCCTTCCCCTTTGCACAATGCGTCCATAAAGCCCTAAGACGTAAGGCAGGATAGCCCGGTAGCTGTTAGATGCATCAGGCATGGAAACGCTCCCTGCGGCAGGCTTTAACCCTGTTTCATGGGAATACCCCACCATAAGGGAAAGGGACTGGGCTTCCAATCCCTGGGCCGCCATGTCAAGGCATAGCCCGTCCACCATTTCCTTTACCAGAAGCTTGCACTCCTCAAAATTATAATCCCGGAACAGAGCCTGCCCGCTGGACAGGGAATTGTGCTTCGGCTGGTAGGCTTTAATATCCGCCATTGTGGCGCTTTCCCTGCCCCATGCGTGGTCTATCAGCAACTCCGCGTCTATCCCAAACATCCGGTAAAGCATGGATTCGTCTGCGTGGGCAACTTCCTCCATGGTATGGATGCCTACGCTGGCTAAACGTTTCTGGATACCCTCCCCCACGCGCCAGAAATCCGTCAGGGGCTTATGCCCCCACAAAGTTTCCCGGTACAGCCTTTCGTCTAACATGCCGATATTGCCTTCCACATGCTTTGCCGTAATGTCCAACGCCACTTTTGCAAGGTACAGGTTCGTCCCAGCCCCTGCGGCGGCAGGTATCCCTGTGTTTTCCCGGATATCCGACATAACCCGCCCAGCCAGTTCCCGGGCTGTAAGCTGGTACAGGCCGCGGTAAGGCTCCAGATCCAAAAACGCTTCGTCAATAGAGTACATATGGATATCCTCTTTGGCAAAGTATTTTAAGTAAATCCCATAAATTGCGGCAGAATATTGGATATACAGCTTCATCCTGGGCGGAGCCATAATGTATTGGATATGCTTTGGGATTTGGTAGACGCGGCAGCGGTTCTTTATGCCCATGGCTTTCATGGCAGGGGAAATGGCCAGGCATACCGTCCCCTGCCCCCGCTCCGGGTCGGCCACTGCCAGTTTAGCAGCCATAGGGTCTAAGCCGCGCTCCACACACTCTACCGAAGCATAAAATGATTTTAAATCTATGCACAGATACCTGAATCCTTCCATCTGAAATTTCTCCCATCCTGAGTTCCCGGCAGATTTGTTCTGCGTAATCTGCTGCGATATTTAACCGCCGGAGTAATAGTATCTGCTTTTTCAGGATTATTATTACTGTTGGAAGTTTGGGGAAAGAAGCTTTTTCCGCCGCAATGGGATAAAATCAAAACCACCCTTCCAAAGGGTGGTTTTGATTCAGGCATAAAACGCAGGGGCGCTACCCTTCCTGCTTAAAGCGCAGGTACTGCTCCCGTGAAAGTATGGCTTTCTCATTCCCATATAATTTTGCTAAAATTTCATATAATCACATAATTTTTCATCGCAGTTTCCCTTTTACATGTTTACTACAATTTCCGTCACAAGCTCTTTGAAGGACTTGGCTACACGGTCCGCCGTTTCCTGCACTTCCTTATGGTTCAGCTCCTGCTTGGACAGGCCGGCTGCCAAATTGGTAATGCATGAAATCCCGCAGACTTCAAGCCCCATATGGCGGGCTGCCATGGCTTCACAGGCAGTGCTCATGCCTACCGCGTCGCCGCCCCAGCTCCTTGCCAGCCTGACTTCGGCAGGGGTTTCATAATTCGGCCCGGTAAACTGCACATAGACCCCTTCCCTGAGCCCTATGTTGCACTTAGCCGCACAGTCCCTGATAACATCCTGCAAGCGCTTGCTGTATACCTCGCTCATATCCGGGAACCTGGTCCCCAGCTCATCCATGTTAGGCCCAATCAGCGGGCTTGGAACCCCAGTTGTGATATGGTCCGTAATCATCATAAAATCCCCCGGCTGGTACGTTTCGTTCACGCCCCCGGCCGCATTCGTCAAAAGGATTTTCTTTGCCCCAAGCATCCCCATCAGACGGGTAGGGAGGACTACGTCCTGCATCTGGTAGCCTTCATAATAATGTACCCGTCCCTGCATTACCACTACGGGGGTTTCCCCGACATGCCCAAAGACAAACCTGCCCTTGTGCCCTTTGACTGTGGACACCGGGAACCCTTCTATCTGGGTATATGCAATGGCGTCTGCAATCTTTATCCCATCTGCATAATCCCCAAGCCCTGACCCCAGGATTAAGGCAACCTCCGGCTGAAAATCAATTTTTTCCCTTACGCTTTCGAAACATGATTTTAATTTTTGGTACATCATTTCATCTCCCTTTCTTATTGTACAATGGATAAGGACTACATGATAAGATTAGGATGCCAAAAGCACCTTTGTGCTGCGCTCATCCCATATCTTGTTATTGCAAATCCATTTGCACGCCAATATATGGGATAGAGCAGGTATATCGCACCCTTTTGGGCTCTAATCCTTATAAGTAAATTATACATAATTTCCACTGATTGCAAAACGATACTTGCCATATTTGGTAGTTTTTTAAGAATTTGGTCTTTTTGCACAATTCTATATAGGTATTTTTAACTATTTTCCATAAAGTCTAATGGGACGTCACATGTTTTTCCTATAAAGATCCGTGTGCCAAAAATGGCGTACTATCCCCAAAGGCACAGCACGCCATCTTATGTTATTTATTTTCTGTTTCGCAAACCCAGGCGCCCCTACACCCCAGAGTAAGCGGCAAACCCTGCGTCAATGGGCAGCACTACCCCCGTAATGGCGCTTGCGGCCTTTTCATCACACAGGAAGAACACACCTCCCAGCAGTTCCTCGCCGTCCACAAACCGCCCCATAGGCGTCCCGCTTAAAATCTTATGGGAACGGGCAGTAGGCGTGCCGTCCTCCTGGAACAGCAGCTTCCGGTTCTGGTTGGACACAAGGAACCCGGGGGCAATGGCATTGCAGCGGATGCCCGTCCCTGCAAAATGGGTAGCCAGCCATTGGGTAAAGTTGGAAACCCCCGCCTTTGCAGCAGAATATGCCGGAATCTTCGTCAGCGGCGTATAGGCGTTCATGGAGGAAATATTTAAGATGCATCCTGCCTTCCGCTCCGCCATCTCCTTTGCAAAAATCTGGGTGGGTATCAATGTCCCCTGAAAATTCAGCTTAAACACAAAATCCACCCCATCCGGTTCTAGGTCAAAAAATGTTTTCTGGCCTTCTGCCGCTTCATGCTGGTACTCATTGTCCGTAGTCGCTTTGGGGTTATTGCCCCCTGCCCCGTTAATCAGGATATCGCAGGGGCCTAGGTCCTTCAATACCTGCCCATGGACATTTTTAAGCATTTCAGCGTCCAATACATTGGCTTGGTAGCCCTCGCAGCAATAACCCTCTGCCCTGCACTCCTCCGCAAGTTTTTTCACTGCTTCCTCATTCAGGTCCAGGGCCGCTACTTTCGCCCCCGCCTGTGCGAACGCCCGCGCCATTGTCCCGCAGAGCACCCCGCCTGCGCCAGTTACCACTACTACTTTCCCTGTAAAATCAATCTTCAATGGTAAATCCATAATTCCTCTCCTTTCAAATTTACACGCCAAACCCGAAAAATTCATTGGTGTTATGGAAACAGATGTCCCCCACCAGCTTCGCCAACTGCTTTTTGTCATGGGGGTACTGGCCGCTTTCTACCCATTCCCCTATTAATTCGCAGAGAATCCGTCGGAAGTACTCATGCCTTGTGTAGCTTAAGAAAGAACGGGAGTCGGTAAGCATCCCCACAAAGCATCCCAGCATCCCATTATTTGCCAATTCCGTAAGCTGCGCCCGCATCCCTGTCCGGTTGTCGTTGAACCACCAGCCGCTGCCCTGCTGCACCCGGCCAACCATGCCGTCCCCCTGGAAGCACCCGGCAATGGAAACCAGCGCCGTATTGTCGCAGGGGTTCAGGGAGTAAAGTATTACCTTGGGCAGGCCTCTGTTTTCTGCAAAGGCATTGAGCAGCGGAGCCACATGTTCCGCCCCGGACCGGGGGTTTACCGCATCGTACCCGGTATCCGGGCCAAGCTTCCCAAACTGGGGCTTGTTGTTGTCCCTCAGACACCCGAAATGTATCTGCATCACCCAATTTTTCTCTGCATACTTTTTGGCGCATGCAATTGTTACCATAGTCTTATAGGCGTCTGCTTCTTCCTTCGGCGGGCGTTTCCCTTCCATAGCCATCTGGAACGCCTTGTCAGCCACTGCCTTGTCCGGTTCAGCATACATGCAGTAATCCAGCCCGTGGTCGGCGCAAAGGCACCCATGGGAACTAAAATAGCCAATCCGCTGGTACAGCGCTGCGATAACGTCCTCTGTGCAGCAGATTTCTTTGCCTGTGGCCTGGGAAAGCCTGCCAATATATTCTGCAAACCCATCTTTTTCAATATTCACTGCCTTGTCCGGGCGGAATGCCGGAAGGACTTTCATTTCCATGGCCTGGTCCGCAGCTATTTTTTCATGCCAGCGGAGGTCGTCGCAGGGGTCGTCCGTCGTGCAGACGGCCTTCACATGGAACTTGCGCATCAAATCCCTTGCAGAATACTTGGACAGTACCTCATTGCACTTTTCATAGATTTCATCTGCATTTTCTGAAGTTAAGGGCTCCTCAATGCCAAAGACACGCTTAAGCTCCAGATGGCTCCAATGGTACATGGGGTTCCCAATCAGCCGGGGCAGGACAGCGGCAAAGGCGCGGAATTTTTCCCGGGGGTCCCCCTTCCCGGTAATCAGATCCTCCGGTATGCCGCCAAACCGCATCTGCCGCCATTTGTAATGATCCCCGCCCAGCCAGACCTCAGAAATATTGTTGAATTTCCGGTCTTCGGCAATTTCCTGCGGGCTGATATGGCAGTGGTAATCAATAATCGGCATTTCTTCTGCAATTTCATGGTAAAGCCATTTTGCTGTGAGCGTCGACAGTAAAAAGTTTTGGTCCATAAATTTTTCCATGCTATTTTTCCACCTTGCCTTCCGTTTTTTCCAGCATATCCCAGCAGCCCCACAGGTACATAATCCCCAGCGCCCGGTCGTAAAGGCCATAGCCCGGCCGGCACTCCTCGCCCCAGATATGGCGCCCGTGGTCCGGGCGGACATACCCGGTATAGCCGCAGTCATGGTAAGCCTTCATAATGTCCAGAATCCCGGTATCCCCGTCGCAGTCCCGGTGGGACGCTTCAGTAAAGTCCCCGTTGGGGTAATGGCGGACATTGCGGATATGGGCAAAGGCAATCCTGTCGCAGTAGGCGCGGACAATATCCGCCACATTGTTCTGCCGGTTCGCCCCCAGGGAGCCGGAGCACAGGCACAGGCAGTTGTATTCGTCGTCTACCATCGCAAGGAAGCGCCCAATGGATTCTTTGTCGCACAAAAGACGGGGAATCCCAAAAATATCCCAGGGCGGGTCGTCCTGATGGATTGCCATTTTAATCCCGGTTTCATGGCAGGTAGGCATAATGGCCTCAAGGAAATATTTCAGGTTTTCCCATAATTTTTCCTTTGTCACCGGGCGGTAAGCCTCAAAAAGCTCGTCCAGCTTAGCCATCCGCTCCGGCTCCCAGCCCGGGAAAGTCATGCCATGGAGGTTGTTTAAAATATAGTCCGCCATTTCTTTGTAGTCATCCTGTATCTTGCCTTTTTCATAAAACAGGGCGGTGGAGCCGTCCTCCAGCGGGTGGAACAGGTCCGTCCTTGTCCAGTCAAAAATAGGCATGAAATTGTAAGTAACGACCTTTACCCCAAATTTTGCAAGGTTCTTTAACGTAGTTTTGTAATTTTCAATATACTTGTCCCGGGTGGGCAGGCCAATCTTAATATCGTCATGGACATTGACGCTTTCCACCACCTCCATATGGAACCCTGCGCCCTCAATCTGGCGCCTTGCTTCCTCAATTTCCTCCACTTCCCACACTTCACCGGCCTGCTTTCCATGCAAGGCCCATACAAGCCCGGTTACGCCGGGAATCTGCTTCACCATGTCCGGCGTAATGCTGTCATTCCCTTCGCCGTACCATCGAAATGTCATCTGCATAAAATTTCCCTCCTTTGGAATTTGTTATATTAATCCTGCAGCCATCGGCAGCCCTGTGCTTAAGAAGGGGACATAAGTCACCAGCAAAAGCCCTGCCAGGATAGCGGCATAGTACCACAGCATATATGGAATCGTTTTTTCTAAGGTAGTATTCCCAACTTTAATCGCTACAAACAGCGTATTTCCCACCGGCGGCGTAATATTCCCAATGCAGAGGTTATACACAAGGATTAAGCCAAAATGTACCGGGTGCATCCCAAAGGTCTGCACGATTGGCAAAAACAGCGGCGTGAAAATCAGGATTGCCGGGGTTACGTCCATAAAAGTGCCTGCAATCAGAAGGATCACATTCATAATCAATAAAATCAGCACATAATTATCCGTCAGCCCAAGCAGCGCTGCGGAAACCGCCTGCGGAATCTGCAAAAATGCCATAACCCATCCTAAAATATTGGAAACGCCAATCAGGAATACCACCATGCCGCTCATTTTCGCGCTTTCCACCACAATCTTCCAGAAAGATTTTACCGTAATGTTCCGGTAAAAAATCCCCAATACCAGCGCATATACCACGGCAACTGCAGAACCCTCCGTAGCGGTAAACACGCCAATGACAATCCCCCCAATCACTATGACAATCAGGGACAGAGCTGGCAAAGCCTGTAAAGTTGCCGTCCCAAGATGTTTCCAGTCATACTTGCCTTCCGTGCCCTTGTAGCCTTTCCGGGTTGCAAGGACGACGCCTACCACGATACAGCAGAGGGCCCAGAGCACTCCCGGGATGTACCCTCCCAAGAACAGTGCGGCTACCGAAGTCCCGCCGGACGCCAGGGAATACGTAATCAGTGCATTGGACGGAGGTATCAGAAGGCCGGAAGGCGCCGACGCACCGTTGGTGGCTGCGCAGAGGGCGGTATCGTAGCCCTGCTCCTCCTCCCCTTCCTTTACCATGCTCCCCACTGCCGCAGCAGCCGCGGAAGCAGAACCGGAAATCGCCCCAAACAGGGCGTTGGCCCCTGCGTTTGTCACAAGCAGCGCCCCGGGCAGCTTCCCAAGGATTGCCATAACAAAGTCAACCAGCCGCTTTGCAATGCCCCCCTGGTTCATCAGGTTCCCGGCTAAAATGAAAAACGGGATTGCCGTCAGGCTGAACTTGCTCATGCCCACAAAGGTCCTTTGGGACGCCGTCACTACAGAAACGTCTAAAGGAACCGTCTGCAAAATCGCTACCAACGCCGAGATGCCGATGGAATATGCAATGGGCACCCCTAAAACCAGCAGCACCAGCAGCACAAAAAGAATCAGGAACAATGATTGGATCGCCATTTATACCGCCTCCTTTTCTTCTGTATTGCCCCGCAATATGTCCGCCATATTCAGGACTGTATAGACCATGTTCAGTACGCCGCACAAGGGCAGCACAATGTAAAAGATGCCAATTGGGACACCCAGCGAAGACGTCATCTGCCCCATTGCAAGGGTTGTAATCTGCACCCCGCCAAACACAAGGATAATGGCGGAAAACAAAAATGCAATCAGTTCCCCAAGACAGAGGAAACCCTTCCGTACGTTTTCGCTAAACCGCTCCACAATAATAGGGATATTCATATGCCCCCGCTCGCAGGTGACAATGGACGCCCCAAGAAGGCTCATCCACGCAAACAGGTATCCCACCAGTTCTTCCGACCATGTGGACGGGTTTTTCAGGACATACCTTGTAAAAACCTGCCAGCAGGTGAGGAGGACCATGGCAAGGAAGCTGATTCCTGCCAGCCCGTTGAGGATTTTGGTAATTCCATTGCGAAATGCTTTCATCTCATGATACCTCCTTATTCTTTTTCCGAAGGATGCTGCCCGTTATGGTCCTGTATTTTATCGTAAATCGGCGCTAAATCAGGATAGCGGCCCAGCATTTCTTCATGCATTGCCTCACAGGTTTCCTGGAAGGGCTTCGTATCCGGGTAAAGGAAGGTTACCCCCTGTTCCTGTTCTGCCCTCTCCTTTGCGGCTTCGACGGCCTTCACCCATTCTTCCCGCTCCACGCTGTTGACAAGCCGGAAACCTTCTTCAAAGATTTCCCGTTCCTCGCTTGAAAGGCCGTCCAAAAACGCGCAGTTTCCTATCAGGATGTCCGGTATCATCTGGTGCATGTCGTAAGAATAATATTTGCAGACATCGCCGTGCCCATTGGAAGTAAGGGCCATTTCATTATTTTCCGCCCCGTCAATGACCTTTGACTGCAACGCCGTATATACATCCCCAAATCCCATAGGCGTAGCGGAACCGCCTAACAAATCCATCATGCGCACATTCGTGGGGGACTGCTGTACCCGGATTTTCAGCCCTTTTAAGTCCGCCGGGGACTCAATGGGCGTAGACACCGTATAAAAATTCCTCGTCCCGGCGTCAATCCATGTGACTGCCTCAAATCCGGCCTTTTTGGTGGATTCAAAAATCGGCCCCACAATTTCCTCATCGTCCATGGCTGCATGGTATGCTTCTGCAGATGCAAACAAATACGGCAGGTTGAACAAGGTGTAATTTTCGGAAAATGTTTCCAGAATGGAGTTGCTTGCCACACAGAAATCAACCGCGCCCGTCTGGGTAAGCTGCACCATATCAGTCTGGGAACCCAACAGCTCGCTGGGGTAAATTTCTATCTCATACTTGTCCCCCAGCCTTTCCTCGATAAATTCCTCAAACTCCAAGAGGGCAACATTTGTGGGGTGGTCCGTGGCCTGGTTGTGCCCAATGCGGACAATCTGCTTACCTCCCGCATCCCCGCCGCAGCCGGAAAGGACCGCTGCCAGCATCCCTGCACAGACTATCACAGGAACTATTCTGCGATACCGTTTCATTATTTTTTCCTCCTTCTCGTAGGGACTATGGCGCCGCCTTTGCTCTCCGGCAGGCGCCGCATAGCCCTGATTTTTAGTTGCTTCTACAGTACAAAACCGGCCTTGTTTCTGATATATGCAGTATACCAAAAAAACCCACCTAAGACGTGGTGGTTCAGGCTTGAAATATGGTGAATCTTGCTATATAATATTCCATATAGCTTTCCTTTTTATGCACTTTTTCTTAAATTAGCAAGGAGTTTTTGTGAAATATGTATAAAGAAAAATTTGATCCCAGACAACATATGACAGAACGGTACTTCGAATTTCACCATACTTATAATGAAACGCCCCCAACGGTGGAATTCCACCAGCACCCCTTTTACGAAATTTTTTTCTTCCTGTCCGGGAACGTGAATTACATTATTGAAGGGAAGAATTATAACCTGCGCCCCGGGGATGTGCTCTTAACCAGCAGCTCCGACATCCACCGGCCGGACATCCATCCCGGCAAGCCATATGAGCGGATTGTCATTTGGCTTGCCGACGATTTCTTTGGGCACTTAAGGGACTTTTACGGGGAGGACTTAACCACCTGCTTTACCGATTCCGCTTTAAAGGACTACCGGCTGATACGGCCGGACAGCCAGAATATCCTCCATTTAAAGCGGCTCTGCGGCAAAATTTCCGAAGCCAAGCACAGCCGGGAGCTGGGGGGCTACGCCCTTGCCTCCGCCTACCTGACGGAATTCCTGGTACATATCAGCAGGGCTTATTACGATGCGCCAGACTCGGTAAAATATGATGTAACAGAGAATGAGAAAGTCAACCAGATGCTGCAGTATATCAACGAGCATCTGACGGAGGACCTGTCCCTGGAGCACTTGGCTGCACGGCTCTACACCAGCAAATATTACCTGAGCCGGCAGTTCAAGCAGTTTACCGGCTTGTCCCTATACCAGTATATTATGAAAAAAAGGCTGATTTTATCCCGGAACATGCTGCGGGCTGGAAGTTCTGTCATGGACGCCTGCTTCCAGTGCGGCTTTGGGGATTATTCAAATTTCTTAAAAGCATTTAAGCGGGAATTTGGGAAAACGCCCCGGGCATACACAAAAACTGTTTTGGAATTAAGCTGAATACCAGCGGCATTTTGAATTTGGCCATTTTTTATAATATCCAATATGACAGTTCCAAAAAGGGGCTGTCGCACTAGAGCGTGTCTGAAAATTGCTTTCTGACAGATGTATTCTACAATTTGTGGGAGATTTTTGCCAAATGAAGGAGGCGTAGCGGGCTACGTTGACTGAATTTGGCAGAAATATGCCGCAAATTAGGGGATGCAGATGGCGGGAATGAATTTTCAGACACGCTCTAACATAAATTACAATACATAAATTTACCTGTTGTGCTAGATAAAAAATTAAAAGAACTTCACAAAATATGCTATCCTATTTGTAGTGATACAATTTCTGAAAGGAGGCATCATTATGTTGAAGTTCTACGATAATAATACCACACTCATAGCTACTTTTGAAGATTTTATTTTAAAATTCTATCAATAAATAGGAAAATATTCCAAAGAAAAAGGCATGGTTCTCTA
>ERZ778516.142-NODE-142-length-60841-cov-17.127414_pt1 | contig 60841 bp, 52 predicted proteins | sample MGYA00510342_ERZ778516 | MGnify/ENA primary metagenome ERZ778516 (study PRJEB29527, sample SAMN07138961) | mouse gut metagenome | material: feces | host: mouse | place: China:Nanjing | collected 2016-01-25 ...
ATATGGCATAAGTTCCACAAAACGGTTATAACTTACAATATTTGGAAAAAATTTATGGTAATTTTTTAAAACCAGTTTCTGGTAAAACCACTTAAATGTCCTGTAACCAGATAAGTGGAATACAGCACATATAGCCATTACCTCACTTGAAGCAAGACGTCTTTGAAGTTTCATAGATATGTAATTGTCACCATCCTGGATACATTATTATTCCATATAAAGAATAAATTCTTTACAAATATTGTTAATTTTATAGAATACTGATATAATTAAAATGAAATCCGGACTTCTAAATATAAGCCAAAACAAAGTACCGCTTAAAAAAATGGTTATTATACACTTTTAAATCTAATTAGTAAAATAACCATTTTATTAACACAAATCTCTATCCTACTGTAATATCCTCATGTGGATATGAAAAATACCTGCTTCCCTGTTGCTGCCTGTTAAAGAATATTACCATAGATATAGGTCCTATCCTTCCAAGGTACATACAGAAAGTAATTATTATCTTGCCAGCAATCCCCATTGATGCTGTAAAATCCCTTGAAAGCCCTACTGTTGCAACTGCGCTTGTCGTTTCAAATGTAGCATCAAGCAATGAACCCCCTTCAAAAAGATGAAGCATAAATGTAGCTATTATAAGGGCTGTAAAGCTTACTACTGTAACAGCAAGTGCTTTCTGTACAGTCTTATGCGGGATTGTTTTGTTAAATACAACAAGATGCGGGCTTCCCTTTATTGTCGCACGTGTACTTAAAAATAATACAGAAAATGTTGTTGTCTTAATCCCACCAGAAGTACTTATTGAAGAACCTCCTATAAACATAAGGAAAAGACATACAATAATAGATGTACCATGCATACCTGCCTGTGAAAATGTCATAAAACCTGCTGTCCTAAGTACAACAGACTGGAACAGGCTAGCCTGTATCTTTTCAAAAAAACTAAGGTTTCCTATAGTTTCAGGATTATTAAATTCCAGTGCAAAAATAAGCAATGCCCCACCAAATACCAGGCACAAAGTAGTTATTATTACTATTTTGGAATGTATATGCAGCTTTTTAACAGCCATCTTAGGTGTATATTCATGTTGTGCCATTTTCTTTATATTATTTGTAATATCCCACCACACCAGAAAACCTATGCCACCTGTTATTATAAGACCCATTGTCACAATATTTATCCATGGATTTGATACATATGGCACAAGGCTGTTTTCACCAAGTATATCAATGCCTGCATTGCAGAATGCAGATACCGAATGGAATATAGAAAACCATACTCCCTTTATAATTCCATACTGTGGTATAAATACCAGTGAATAACAAACTGCACCGATACTTTCAACCATAAATGTACCCTTAAATATTCTCTGCAGAAACCTGACAAGCCCTTTAAGTGTATCAAGGTTTAAAGCATCTTCAAGAATCATGCGGTCTCTTAATGTTATCCTCCTGCCTATAACCATCATAATACCTGTTGTAAATGAAATAATACCAAGCCCGCCAAGCTGTATAAGTATAAGTATTACCACTTTTCCAAACAAACTCCAGTGCGTTGCTGTTGTAACAACAACAAGCCCTGTTACACACACAGAAGTTGTTGATGTAAAAAGACTGTCAATAAATGGTGTAAAACTACCATCAGCAGACGATACAGGCAATGAAAGAACAACAGCACCAATTAATATTGCACTTATAAATCCTAATGCAATAACTTGTGTCGTAGATAACTGCCTGTTAATTTTATTTAAAGAATCCATTACAAGCCCCTCTTAGTATTCTGTATACGCTTAAACTTCTATTCTTTAAAGTTCAAGTTTATTAGCTATATTATTTATAATATAAAAGCCTTTTGAGTTTCTGTTATCTTCACGGTTATAAACCATAGGTGTATCATCCATCTGCATAAATACTGCACCTGCCTCTTCCACTATACATTGCATTGCTGCAGTATCCCATTCCATTGTAGGGTTAAACCTGTAATAAATTTCTGCATCACCCTTTGCAACAACACATCCCTTAAGTGAGCTTCCCATTTTCACAAAATTAGTGAAATTATATTTCTCTATAAGCTTATCCATCTGTTCACATCCATGTGAACTGCTCATTACAAGACGCAGGCTTTTTATATCTGTACATCCTGATACTTTAATCTGGCGTGTACTGCTGCCATCTTCAAGAAATGCCCCATTCCCTTCTGAAGCATAATACAGTTCACCTGTTACGGGCACATATATAACACCCATTACAGACTTATGTTTATAAGACAAAGCAATATTTACAGTAAACTGGCCATTCCTTTTTATAAATTCCTTAGTACCATCAAGCGGGTCAACAACAAAACAATAGTCATTATCAAGACGGCTTTGGTCATCCTTTTCTTCCTCAGATAAAATACTGTATTCTGGAAATTCTTTTTTAAGCATTCCAACAATTATTTTATTGGATGCTTTGTCAGCAGCTGTAAGCGGCATATCACCATCTTTATATGTTATCTGCATATCTTCTGCATTATTATAAATATCCATAATTGCAAGCCCTGCTTCTATTGCAGCTTTCTTAGATATTTCCAGTTCCCTTTGCAAATCCATAATAATCCCCCTTGCCGCCTTTGGGCGGCACAAATAATAATGAAAAATGCTGGTTTTACATTTTTCCTGTGTGAAATTTAATATATCTTAGGTAGCGTTTTTTGCTGCCTTAGATATATTTTTCACACTAACCTCCATTTTTGCATATACACTTTTATATACCCAAATGGGGTCTGCCATTTGCGCAAACCCCATCTTCTGCTATGGTAACTACATATATTTCTCTAACTGTTCCATTATATAACTCACTGAGTCTTCCAGGCTCTTTCCTGTTGTATCAATCTCTATCTGTGGGTTTTCAGGAGCTTCATATGGGCTTGAAATACCTGAAAAATTAGGTATATCACCACTACGTGCCTTTTTGTAAAGGCCTTTTACATCACGTTTTTCACATTCTTCAAGTGGTGTGCTTACATATACCTCAATAAAGCTGTCACTTCCAATAATATCTTTTGCGTTGCGCCTGTCAAGACGGAATGGTGATATAAATGATGTAAGTACAATTATGCCCGCATCATTCATAAGCTTTGAAACTTCTGCAATACGCCTTATATTTTCTATACGGTCCTGTTCTTTAAAACCTAAGTTCTTATTCAGGCCCATTCGTATATTATCACCATCAAGTACCATTGTATGCTTACCTGCTGCAAAAAGCTTCTTCTCCAGTTCATTGACAAGTGTGGACTTGCCTGCACCAGAAAGACCAGTAAGCCATATTGTTACAGGTTTCTGTGCTTTCTGCTCTGCCCTGAGCTTACGTGTAATATCCATATTGTGCCATGTAAGGTTATCATCACGGCGCAGTGAATGTTCAACTACACCACAAGCAGCAGTCATATTATTTATACGGTCAATAAGTATAAAACCACCAAGTTCCTTATGGTTTTTAAATTCATCAAATACAATTTTATCTGAACATGAAATATCACACACAGCTATTTCATTCTTATAGAGCTTGTCTGTCTGTACATGGTTTCCTTCATTAACATCAATTTTATACTTAATGTTCATAACAACTGCTGGAACCATTTTTGTGCCTATTTTCAGGAAATAGTTTTTACCTGCTACAAGCTTGTTATCATCCATCCATAAAAGCTTTGCAGTAAACATTTTACCTACATTAAGTCCAGTGTCCTTGCACAGCATACAGCCACGTGACACATCCACTTCTTTGTCAAGCTGTATTGTAACTGCCTGTCCCTTAAATGCCTTGCCAGATTTCTGTTTAGTAACAAATGCATCCTGTGAAAATATAGCCTTGACTTTGGCAGATTCACCACTTGGAAGTGACACTACCTCATCACCTTCTGATATGCTTCCTGCTTCAATCTGGCCCTGGAAACCACGGAATGTATGGTCTGGACGGCACACTCTCTGTACAGGCATTACAAAACCTTCCTCACCAGACTCATCAGTTATATCTATATTTTCAAGATAATTAAGAAGTGTCCCTTCTTTAAACCATGGCATCCTTGATGATACATTAGTAATATTATCACCTACTGTAGCAGATACAGGAATTATAAACATTGAACTGAACTCATATTCAGCAGTCATCTTTTTAATGTTTCTTGAAATATCTTTAAATGTATTCTGGTCATAGTCTATCAGGTCCATTTTGTTAATAGCATATACAATATGCTTAATTCCCATAAGAGAACATATACGTGTATGGCGCTTTGTCTGTACCAGCACACCCTTGGATGCGTCTACAAGTATAACTGCAAGGTCAGCAAATGAAGCACCTACTGCCATATTCCTTGTATATTCTTCATGGCCTGGTGTATCAGCAACTATAAAACTTCTGTTATCTGTTGTAAAATAACGGTATGCCACATCAATAGTAATTCCTTGTTCCCTTTCAGCCATAAGCCCGTCAAGAAGAAGTGAATAATCAACTGCCCCGCCTGTGCTTCCAACTTTGCTGTCAAGTTCAAGTGCCCTTTCCTGGTCTGCAAAAAGCAGCTTTGCATCATAAAGCATATGGCCTATCAAGGTTGATTTTCCATCATCTACGCTGCCACATGTAATAAATTTAAGTAAACCCTGCATATTAGAAATACCCCTCTCTCTTTCTTCTCTCCATGCTTCCTGCTGCTTCATTGTCTATTACCCTGCTTGTCCTCTCGGAAGACACTGCGCTTAATGTTTCTTCTATAATAGCATCAAGTGTATCTGCATCTGATTCAATACCACCTGTAAGCGGATAACATCCAAGTGTACGGAAACGTACTTTTCTCATTACAGGTTCTTCACCAGGCTCTAACCTCATACGGTCATCATCAACCATAATTATATTGCCATCACGGTATACAACTGGACGTTCCTTTGCAAAATAAAGGGATGGTATCTCAATATTTTCTCTTCTTATATACTGCCAGATATCCTTTTCTGTCCAGTTAGAAAGCGGGAATACTCTTACTTCTTCACCTTTAAATATCTTTGTGTTAAAGAGCTTCCACATCTCAGGCCTCTGGTTCTTAGGGTCCCACGCATGTGCGGAATTCCTGAATGAGAAAATCCTTTCTTTTGCCCTTGATTTCTCTTCATCACGCCTTCCGCCTCCAAATGCAGCTGTAAACTGGTACTTGTCAAGTGCCTGTTTAAGAGCTTGTGTCTTCATAATATCTGTATATGCAGAACCGTGGTCAAATGGGTTTATACCCTGGCTCCTGCCTTCCTCATTGGTATACACAAGCATGTCAAGTCCATATTTCTCTGCTGTCTGGTTCCTGAACTCTATCATTTCCTTAAACTTCCATGTAGTATCTACATGAAGGAATGGAAAAGGCGGCTTCTCTGGGTAAAATGCCTTTAAAGCAATATGAAGCATAACTGAACTGTCTTTTCCAATAGAATACAACATAACAGGCTTTTCACATTCTGCCGCAACCTCACGCATAATGTAAATTGCTTCTGCTTCAAGTTCATCTAAATGTGATAACTGACTCATAATAAACCTCCATCTTTGTCAAAATACGCAAATCCGGGCACAAGCACAAATTTGCCATGTGAAAAATCTCTGGCTTTCCACATTATCTTCCATATTTCTTTATATTTAATATTACTGCCAGGTAACATAATGCCTGGATGGTAACAGTTGTACTGGTAATTATATTATTCTTTCTTTACAACCCTGATTTCATTCCTTAATTTATATGATACACCTTCACTTTCCACATATACAAAATATTCATCTTCCTTAAAACCTTCAAGCATAATTGCAAAAAACCTTTTGTTATCTAAAGGTTTTATATTTGAATAATCTTGTACATACTTATTCTTTTCTCCAATAAAATATATTCTGTCTATCATTCCTGGAACCATTGCAAAAAGGAACAGTCCTCCACACAACCTTATCCTGCCAAAATAATCCTTGTCAATTTTCTCATCAGCCAGAGGTGGTATCTGCCCCTCAAATTCCTCTGGTGGTGTTAAATTACCAAAAACAACATTTTCATTCCTTTCCAATGGTGCACAATAGTCTTTTATATCAGGTGCAAATTCCCATGCACTTATAAAAGCTTTAGACAAGTTTGTTGTTTTAACAGTTTTTCCATCTTGTGCATCAATTTCTAAAATACATGATTTCCGCCTGCCTTTTTGTTTTTTTAAAATTCCTTCCATGGCAAGCAGGAATTTCCTGTCCTTAGAATAAAGTGCACTCCCATATCTTGGCGATTTTACAACATCTGTTTTTTCTATAACATTATAAGTTTTTTTATCTTCGTCTATATGAACCACCTTTACACTTGAAACACTGCGTGGCTTATATCCATTGTCCACCCTGCCTTTCATGCATGTGTCAAACATTATAATATCATATTCACCAGTAAAGCTGCCTGGCACAGTTATATACTCAGGGTGGGAGCATATTGCTTCTTTTGTTTCATCACCTGAAAGAAGATACTTTTCTACAAATGTACCTTTCCATACTGGTAAAGGTGACAAAACCCACTTAAGTTTTCTTTTCTTCCAGTCAAGCTTCAATATACAGTGCAGCTTTTTAACTGTAACATATAACATTCCTTCATGGTATTCCAGCCTTGTTATATCAGCCCAGTTTCTTACTGTACGGTACTGGTCACTTAAAACTGCTGCCATATCACATTTTTGTACTATCTCACCGCTGTCCAGGTCAAACTCTGTTATACAATCTGAAATATGTTTCCCGTCCGATGAGGTAACAAGAAAAAGCGAACTGCCATCTTGTGCCATCGCACGCCCTATACTGTTCTCAAGCAGGAAGGTCCTGTAAACCCTGCCCATATAATCCATCTCATGGTACCTGCATACCTGTATATTGCCATACTCATCCATACGGCTTGCAGTTTTATCTGCAAGAAGAAACCTTCCATTCTGTAAAGGCACCATGCCAAGTTTTCCTGTCTTACATTGCAGTGAATAACGCAGCTGCCCGTCACCATCTATAACAACGGGATTGAAAAATATTCCATTTAAAAGAATAAATGGAAAATGTGACATTTGTTTGTCTGTTTGGTATACTATATTTTTTGTTTTTTCATGTACTGCTGAAACATATATATTTATTATCTGGTGTTTTAACAGGTTTCCCTCTTCATCTATAAGTTCCAGGTCAATTTTATTGTTCCTGCCCTGGTAAAGCCCCATTATAGCTACCCTGTGCCTCACCCCAAGCGCTGAGATGCCCTCAAAGTTATACTCAGGCTTATCACCAATTACACAGTAATGTACCTTGCACTTTTTTGAAGAATTAAATAAAATAAGCGCTGTCTGCTTTGCAACACCATATGGGTCAGGGATTACCAAAAGGTACTGGAATGTATACAGATGCCTGTCTAATATACGTTCAAATGCATAATCCCTGACTTGTGAATGGAAACTTTTCTGCATCTCCTTACGCATTGGGGATTTAATATTTTTCTTAGTTTTGGCAAGGACTTCATTTTCATACATCCTGTCAAGCTTATTTAAATCACTTTCACTATAAGTAACTTTAGAGCCATTTTTAACTTCAATAAAATATTTATCCAGAAATCCCATTAATTACTCCTTATAGCTTCATTGTAAGCTGTATTCTCTGTTTCTTCAAATCTACACCCAGTACCTTTACATCTACAATATCACCAACACTTACTACGTCAAGGGGGTGTTTTACAAACTTGCTGCCAGAAAGCTGTGATATATGTACAAGCCCGTCCTGGTGCACACCTATATCTACAAATGCACCAAAATCAATTACATTACGCACTGTGCCTTTTAATATCATTCCTTCTTTTAAATCTTTCATTTCAAGTACATCTGTCCTAAGGACTGGAAGCGGCATTTCATCACGTGGGTCTCTTGCAGGTTTTTCAAGTTCTTTCAGTATATCTTCAAGTGTTATCTCACCTATTCCAAGTTCTGCTGCTACTGATTTCTTATCCTTAATCTTTCTAGCAAGGCTTCCTGTATTATTTGTATTCTTATTGTCTTTGTCTTCTGTCCTATCTGCTGGCACTGCGCTGCTTCCAAACGCCTTGGCAAATGCTGCACCAAATGCAGTATTTGTATTTTTCACTACAAATTCTTTTTTCTTTGTATTATCTTTTTTCTTATTCTTTGTTTCTTCTGGCCGTTTTTTATTCTTTGCCGCCTCCGCCTGTATTTTCTTTAAGTCTTCTGATGTTATTCCAAGCTTTTCAAGAAGCATCTCTGCTGCTTTATATGACTCAGGATGCACGCTTGTTGCATCAAGCGGGTTGTCACCATCCTGTATACGCATAAAACCTGCACACTGTTCATATGCTTTAGGTCCAAGCTTTGCAACTTTAAGCAGCTGTTTCCTGTCAGTAAACCTTCCATTCTCTTCCCTGTATAAAACTATATTTTTAGCAACCGTCTTTGAGATGCCTGATATATATTCAAGAAGCGGGGCAGATGCAGTATTTAAGTCTACACCTACCCTGTTTGCACAGTCCTCCACTACTCCTGCCAGTGCCTCTGTAAGCTTTTTCTGGTTCATATCATGCTGGTACTGCCCTACCCCGATTGATTTAGGGTCTATCTTTACAAGCTCTGCAAGAGGGTCCTGCAGCCTTCTTGCAATAGATGCTGCACTTCTCTGTCCTACATCAAATTCTGGAAATTCTTCTGTTGCAAGTTTGCTTGCAGAATATACAGAAGCACCTGCTTCATTAACTATTATATATTGTACTGGTTTTTGTATCTCTTTAATCATATCTGCTATTATCTGTTCAGATTCACGTGATGCTGTGCCATTGCCAACAGATATAAGAGATATATTATATTTGTCAACCAGTGCTTTTACTGTTTTCTTGGTCTCTTCTACTTTATTCTGTGGAGCTGTAGGATATACCACTGTAGTATCAAGTACTTTTCCTGTACTGTCAACTACTGCAAGCTTACAGCCTGTCCGGAATGCTGGGTCCCATCCAAGTACATTCCTGCCAGCAATAGGAGGCTGCATAAGAAGCTGTTCAAGGTTTCTTCCAAATACTTTTATTGCGCCATCCTCAGCCTTTTCAGTTAATTCATTCCGTATTTCCCGTTCAACTGCAGGGGCAACCAGCCTTTTATAACTGTCTTCCAGGGTTTCCTTTAAAATATCTTTTATTCTGCCAGCAGCAGTTATAATTATTTTTTTCTCAAGATACCTGAGTATCCTCTCTTCTGGAGCTTCAAGTTTTACTATAAGGACTTTTTCTTTCTCACCACGGTTTAATGCAAGAACCCTGTGGCCTGCAATCTTTCCAGCCTGTTCAGAAAAGTCATAGTACATCTCATATACAGACTGGACACTGTTGTCTTTGGCAGAGGAAACTATCTTTCCTTCTTCTAAAGTTATATTCCTTATATACATCCTGTACTCTGCATTATCAGAAATTATTTCTGCTATTATATCTTTGGCACCCTCTATTGCTTCTTCTGCGCTTTTAACTTCTTTCTCTTCTGAAATATAAGATGCTGCAATTTCTTCTATGCTTTCACTGGTTTCCTGTGCCATAATTATATCTGCAAGCCCGTCAAGTCCCTTTTCTTTGGCAATAGTTGCCCTTGTCCTTCTTTTTGGCCTGTATGGACGGTAAAGGTCATCTACAACCACCTGTGTCTGTGCCTCAGTAATCTGTTTCCTAAGCTCTTCTGTAAGTTTTCCCTGCTCTTCTATACTTGCAAGCACTTGCTCCTTTTTCTCTTCAAGGTTTCTAAGGTATAAAAGCCTTTCATTTAAGTTACGTATCTGTTCATCATCAAGCGAACCATGTGCTTCTTTTCTATACCTCGCTATGAAAGGAATAGTATTCCCCTCATCTATAAGTTTTATTACAGCTTCAGCCTGCCATCTGGCAATGGACAGTTCCTGTGCAATTTTTTCTGCAATATCCATATCAATCCTCCATACAACACAGGCGGCTATACAGCCGCCATTCCAGGTTACTATTCACAAATAAGTATAATTTCCAGTTATCTTTGAACTTTACAATGGCAATATAACGCAATTCCAATGTCACAGTTAAATATTTTCTATCCAGGGGCACGCTCCCGCTGCGATGGAAACGCAACAGTGCATAAACCCTTAAAATACAAGGGTTAAGCACTGGCGTTTCCAAAGCACCCCTGTCACAGAAAATATTTAACTGTGACACTTGGAACACGCTGTATACAACATATTTGTAAAATACAAATATAATAATAAAAACAACTAGGGCATGTTTGAAAAATGCCTGTTTCCCATCAATATTCTGAAAAATATTAATTAAAACATACAAATAATATTTATGAAACGCTGGTGCTTAAGCCCCGTGTTAAATGTTTCTGTGAAATATTAGGAATTTATGCACCCTGCGCATCCCGTCCAAGCACAATGTCATTTAGTTAAGCAAAGCCTAATAAATAAAGGGCTTATTGGTATTTGAAAATTAAATTTATACAAAGATTATATTACTCTGGCAAGTTCCAAATGTTTTACCAAAAGACAGCTGTTATGGGGGCGCTGGTGCTTAAATCTGGTATTTTCAGATTTTATGCACCACTGCGCATCCCATCCAAGCGGGAGCGTGCTGCCTGTGGTAAAATTTTGGAATTGCCAGAGCCACGTAACTTGTAAAATATTTACAAACGCCAATAAATCTGCCATTTATGGAAGGGTTTCTTAACTAAATAACATTGCATTGTAGTGGAAACGTGCCCATGTATGGAAAATTCCTGTATGGGCACGGAAACCATACATCCCCATTAAACTGGAAATTATCTACATTAACCATAAATAGTAAAAGTTTTTAGACCTGGTTAATCAACTTTCAAGTGAAAATGCATCATGTATAGCCTGTGATGCAATTTCTGTATACTTCTCTTCAATAAGTACTGTTACACGTATCTCTGATGTAGAAATCTGTAATATATTTACACCGGCATCATAGAGGGCTTCAAACATTTTTGCTGCAACACCTGCATTTGTCATCATACCCGCACCTACAATAGAAACCTTAGAAACATCTTTTACAACTTCTGTATTTGAACACTTAAGGCTGGTATGTGCATGGCGTTCTATTGTTTCAATTGCTGTATCAGCCATATCTTCTGTTACTGTAAAACTGATATCCTGTGTACCATCATGTTCTACTGACTGTAGTATCATATCTACATTTACGTTATGGTTAGCAAGATGCTGGAATAACTTAAATGCAACTCCTGGTTTATTTTCAAGTCCTTCAACTGCTATCTGCACTACATTTTTATCTGCAGCAACTCCACTGACTAACATCTTCTCCATATTACTTTCCTCCTTAACTACTGTTCCTTCACTTGTATTTAAACTTGAACGCACAACAAGCTGTACACCATATTTCTTTGCCATCTCAACTGAACGGTTATGAAGAACCCCTGCACCAAGACTTGCAAGTTCAAGCATTTCATCATATGTTATTTCACCAAGCTTGCGTGCTTTTGGAACTATTCTTGGGTCTGCTGTAAATACACCATCTACATCTGTATATATTTCACATGCATCCGCATGAAGTGCCGCTGCAAGTGCTACTGCTGTAGTATCAGAACCACCCCTTCCAAGTGTTGTATAATCATCATACTTATTAATACCTTGGAAACCTGTAATAACAACTATACGGCGGTTATCAAGTTCATTTTTAATTCTTTCTGTGTCTATCCTTTTAATCCTTGCGCTTCCATAGTCTGCTGTTGTATGCATAGCTACCTGGAACGCATTCATTGAAACTGCTGGAACCCCAAGTGAATCCATTGCCATTGCCATAAGTGCAACTGATGTCTGCTCACCTGTTGTAAGAAGCATATCAAGCTCACGTCTTGATGCTTTTGGGTTAATATCCTTTGCCATGTCAAGCAGGACATCTGTCTGCTTTCCCATAGCAGATAAAACTACTACTACTTTATTACCATTCTTATAGTCTTCAATACAACGTTTTGCTACATTGAAAATTCTCTCTTTATTAGCAACTGATGTACCACCAAATTTCTTAACTATTAACATAATTTTCCTCATTTCTGCGCTGCCCTGTGCACATAATGCAAAGTTTGTGCAAGCAGCGCACAGTCACAAACTTGCTATTGTTCCATCCAGACAGTAATTATGGTTTTATTTTTATTATAGAAACAATTATTTCTATGCCACACAACTTGTAAAATATTTAATTTTCAAGCAGCCTGCCCATAAGTGTATACCCTTTTTTCTCCACATTACCACTTGCTTTTGCATCTTTTTCATTATACATCCATGTAGTATTTTTATTAACCCTGCTGTCATAAAGCATATATGGTACAGGGTCTGATGTATGTGTACGGCATGATATTGGCGTTGGATGGTCAGGCATAATTAACATCCTGTAATCTTCACCTGATTTATCCATTTTCTTAACAAGTGGTGCCAATACACGGCTGTCAAGATATTCAATAGCTTTTATCTTTCTCTCAAGGCTGCCCTGGTGCCCCATTTCGTCTGGGGCTTCCATATGGATGTATACAAAGTCATAATTATCTTCAAGAAGCACTTTTACTGCTGCCTCTGCTTTACCTTCCCAGTTTGTTCCAAGTGTACCATTGGCACCAGGTACATCTATGTTAAGCATCTGTGTACCTTCTGCTATGCCCTTTAATAAATCAACTGCTGATATCATCGCACCTTTTTTGCCAAACCTGCCTTCAAACGAATCAAGTGCAGGACGTGTGCCTGCTCCCCAGAACCATATTGAATTTGCCTTATTAAGCCCCTTTTTTGCACGTTCTACATTTAATGGATGGTTATTTAATATATCATAACTCTTTTCCATCATTTCACGCAGTCTGGCATCTTCTGGAAGATATTCCCCAATTACACGCCCAAGTATATCATGTGGAGGGGTAAGTTCTGTTACTTCCCCTTTATCCCATATAGTAAGATGGCGGTAACTTGTTCCTACATAAAACTGGTATATATCACTATTTAATTCCTTCTGTACTGCCTCCATAAGGATTGCCGCATCTTCTGTTGAAATCTCACTTGAACTGTGGTCAGTTATTGTCTTCTCACCATATGGAAGGTTATCATCAGATAATGTAACTATATTGCAGCGTATTGCAATATCTGTATCTTTCATAGGTACCCCTATGCTAAGTGCTTCAAGCGGGGAACGCCCCGTATAATATTTCTCTGGGTTATAACCAAGCACTGCAAGGTTTGCTGTATCACTTCCTGGTTTCATTCCCTCTGGGATAGTATGAACAAGCCCTATCTCTGATTTTAGTGCTATGCTGTCCATAGCAGGTGTCTTTGCATATTCAAGAGGTGTCATACCGCCTATTTCCCCAACGGGCTCATCTGCCATTCCATCTCCCAGAACTACAATGTACTTCATTGTCTTCCTCCAATCTATAAACCGGCTTGCCTTTGCCTTCACTTAAATTCTACAGTGTTAGCCTTTGCAAGTTAATTAAACATCAATACGGATTTTATTTATAACATTGCCAAGCTTTTCTGAAGCGCCTGTATACTTTGCTTCTGTAATGGCTTCTGTGATAAATGCATATTCATCACTGTATCCCGCATCTACAGGTGTGACATTGCCAAATACTTCTGATACTTTTGCTTCATTGTCTGCCTTTGTACCTTTAAGCCTTACAAAGAACTTTGAAATACTTTCTTCAAATGGCACAAGCCCAAGTTTCTGGTTATCCCATATTGTCTTTATATTTATACCCTGGTGCTTTGATGCTTCCATAATATCAGAAACCACAGCACTTGCTGTAGCAAGCTTTCCTGCGCCCTGTCCATAGAACATAACATCACCCGCCATATTTCCCTTTATAAGTATTGCATTAAATACACCATCTACACTATAAAGCGGATGTGAAACTGTAATAAGCTTTGGTGCAACCATAGCACTAACCTTTTCACCTTCTTTTTTGCTTGAACCAAATATTTTTATCTTAGCTCCAAGCTTTTTGGCATAATTTATATCCCTGTCTGTAATATTTGTAATTCCTTCTGTATATATATCTTCAAAATCCAGCTGGTGCCCATATGCAAGAGATGTAAGTATTGCAATCTTCCGGCATGCGTCATGCCCTTCTATATCAGCTGTAGGGTCTTTTTCAGCGTATCCCTTTGCCTGTGCATCTTTAAGCACTGTATCAAAATCTGAGCCCTTTTCTGTCATTTCAGTAAGTATATAGTTTGTAGTACCATTTAAAATACCTGAAATCTGCTCAATTACATCTGGTGCAAGCGAAGACCGGAGAGGACGTATAACTGGTATACCACCACCAACGCTTGCCTCAAACAGAAAATTACATTTCTTGTCTTCTGCTATTTTAAGAAGTTCTGGTCCAAATGCAGCAACAAGCGCTTTATTTGATGTACACACACTTCTTCCTTTTTCAAGGCTTGCTTTTACAAATTCATAAGCAGGATGCAGGCCTCCCATAGTTTCAACTACTATCTGTACACTGTCATCACTGTCTATTTCTGCAAAATCATGGACTATTATGTCTTCTGCAATATCCCCTGGGAAATCCCTTAAATCCAGTATAGATTTTACTGTTATTTCCTCACCAGTTCTTTCTGCTATAATCTGGCCGTTTTCCCTTATTATCTGGAAAACACCGGAGCCTATAGTGCCATATCCTAATATACTTACATTAATCATTTTTCCTCCATTCCCTGCTTACGCAGTCTGTGTAATCCATGCCAGATAGGCATTTATAAATGAATCTATATCACCATCTAAAACTCCTGAAACATTACTAACCTCATGGCTTGTACGGTGGTCTTTAACCATAGTATATGGTTGCATAACATATGACCTTATCTGGCTTCCCCAGCCGTTATCCATTACTTCCCCTCTTATGCCACTTGCTTTTTCAAGCTGTTCTTTTTGTTTCAGCATATACAGCTTTGCTTTCAACATCTGCATCGCCTTATCTTTATTCATATGCTGTGAACGTTCATTTTGACACTGTACTACTATCCCTGTTGGAAAATGAGTAATACGTATTGCAGAAGATGTCTTATTAATATGCTGCCCGCCTGCACCACTTGACCTGTAAGTATCAATACGGATATCATCATCAGATATATCAACATCCAGGTCTTCTTCTATATCTGGCATAACATCACATGAAACAAATGAAGTCTGTCTTTTCCCTGCTGCATTAAATGGCGAAATCCTTACAAGTCTGTGCACACCATGTTCTGCTTTAAGATATCCATATGCATTAATACCATTAATCTGTAATGTGACTGATTTATAACCTGCTTCTTCACCATCAAGGAAATCTAGCATCTCAACTGAAAAACCCTTTTTCTCAGCCCATCTCTGGTACATCCTGCACAACATGCTTGCCCAGTCACAGCTTTCTGTGCCACCTGCACCTGCATGTAGTGTAAGTATGGCATTATCTTTATCATACTCCCCGCTAAGCAGCGTTTCTATCCTTAATGTTTCAAATTCTTCTTCAAACTCTTTTAATGAATTCTCAATATCAGGAAGAGTTCCTACATCCCTCTCTTCTTCTGATATTTCTATAAGTACAAGCATATCATCCCTGTCACTGCAAAGTTTTTCATATCTCTCAATAACAGATTTTATTTTCCTGCTTTCCTGCACTATCAACGCAGAAGAAGCCGGGTCATCCCAGAAACCCGGTTCTTCCATGGTCTTATCAAGTTCTTCTGCCCTGTCTTTTTTATTGTCTAAATCGAGTGAACCAGCCATATTCTTAAGAGGTTCTTCATATTTTGCCAGTACCGCTTTTATATTATCAAACTCTATCATCCACTCACCTCAATTTCTATTCCATGGCTATCTATAAACTGCTGCATATCTATATCTGAAAACAGGAATTTATATCTTCCTGCCACAGCACATCTTGTACTTTTTGCCGCTTCCACATGGACATGGGTCATTTGGCTGTATCTTCTTGCCTGTCCTTTTCTTTGGTGCAGACTGTACAGTTTCATCCTTATTCGTACCTGTAACTTTTGCTACCTGTTCACGTTCAACTTTCTGTTCTATCTGGATATGTGTAAGTGCTTTTACAGTTTCTTCTGTAATTGCATCAATCATTGCATCAAACATATCAAAGCCAGCAAATTTATATTCCACAACCGGGTCCCTCTGTCCATATGCCTGGAGTCCTATACCCTGGCGTAACTGGTCCATATCATCTATATGGTCCATCCACTTCCTGTCAATAACCTTAAGAAGTATAACCCTCTCAACTTCACGTATATTATCCTGGTCAGGAAATTCTGCTTCTTTTGCTTCATATACCTTTACAGCTTCCTCTTTAAGCTGCTGGATAAGTTCTGCCTTGGTAATATGCTTAACCTGTTCTTCTGAAAGTTTTATCTTCTTTACTGGTATAATAGGCCTTAAAATATTATTTAATTCATGTATATCCCATTCTTCTGCAGCGGTATCATCACTTATTACTGAATTTACACATTTCTCAACAACATCAGTAATCATTTTATATATTGTATCACGCATATTATCGCCATCAAGAACTTGGCGGCGCTCTTTATATATTACTTCTCTCTGTTCATTATTTATACGGTCAAATTCAAGCAGGTTTTTCCTTATTCCAAAGTTATTGCCTTCAATCTTCTTCTGTGCACTTTCAATAGCATTAGAAAGCATCTTATGCTCCACCTGCTCTCCATCAGGCATCGCAGAGAAAAGACCCATAAGCTTTTCTGAACCAAACAGACGCATCAGGTTATCTTCAAGTGAAATATAAAACCTTGACTCACCTGGGTCACCTTGGCGGCCTGCACGGCCACGCAACTGGTTATCTATACGCCTTGACTCATGGCGTTCTGTACCTATAATCTTTAACCCGCCAAGTTCTTTTACACCTTCACCGAGTTTAATATCAGTACCACGTCCTGCCATATTAGTGGCAATAGTAACAGCGCTCTTCTGTCCTGCATCAGCTACTATCTCAGCTTCAAGTTCATGGAACTTTGCATTAAGGACTTTATGTTTTATACCTTTCTTCTTTAACTTGTCACTAAGATACTCTGATGTATCAATATTAATAGTACCAACAAGTACAGGCTGTCCTTTTTTATGCGCTTCTTCAATATCTGACACAACAGCATTAAATTTCTCTTCCTGTGTCTTATAAACTGCATCTTCATAATCAACACGTATTACTGGAAGGTTGGTAGGTACTTCCACAACGTCCATTCCATAGATATCACGGAACTCTTTTTCTTCTGTTATAGCTGTACCTGTCATACCTGATTTTTTATCATACTTATTAAAGAAGTTCTGGAATGTAATAGTTGCCAGTGTCTTGCTCTCCCTCTTGACTTTTACATGTTCCTTTGCTTCAATGGCCTGGTGTAAACCATCCGAGAACCTTCTTCCTGGCATTATACGTCCAGTAAATTCATCTACAATAAGAACTTCATCATTATTTACAACATAATCCTTATCCCTGAACATAAGTGAATGTGCCCTGAGCGCAAGGTTAATGTTGTGCTGCAGTTCAAGATTGTCAGGGTCTGCAAGGTTCTTAACCTGGAAGAACCTCTCTGCCTTCCTCACACCTTCTGCAGTAAGGTTTACATTCTTGTCCTTTTCATCAACAACATAATCACCAGTTTCTTCCTCTGCTTCGTTCATAAGAATATCTATTTTAGATAATTCCCTGGCAGTACCCTTTTCAAGCTGTTTTACAAATATATCACAAGCCTCATACAGTTTCGTTGATTTACCACTCTGTCCTGAAATAATAAGAGGAGTACGTGCCTCATCTATAAGCACTGAATCAACCTCATCTATAATTGCATAGTGGAGGGAACGCTGTACCAGCTCTTCCTTATATACCACCATGTTATCACGCAAATAATCAAACCCCAGTTCATTATTAGTAGCATATGTTATATCACAATTATATGCTTCCCTTCTGTCATCACTATTTAAACTATTAAGGATTACACCAACTTTAAGCCCAAGGAACTCATGTACCTGTCCCATCCACTCTGCATCACGTTTCGCAAGATAGTCATTGACAGTTACAATGTGTACGCCTTTGCCTTCAAGAGCATTAAGATATGCAGGAAGTGTAGATACAAGAGTCTTTCCTTCACCAGTACGCATCTCTGTAATACGTCCCTGGTGTAATATTACACCACCAATAAGCTGCACACGGTAATGACGCATGCCAAGTACACGTGTAGCCGCCTCCCTGACTGTTGCATATGCTTCAGGCAGTAAATCATCAAGCGTCTCACCATTAGCAAGCCTTTCCTTAAATTCTGGTGTCTTTGCCTTAAGTTCTTCATCACTCAGCTTCTCATACTCTGGAGCAAGAGCCTCTATCTTGTCAACTATTGGTATTATACGTTTAACTTCATGCTGGCTATGTGTTCCGAATATCTTACTAATTAAACTCATGAATTTCACTCCTATACAATCTTAATTAAATGTAATAATAAAACAAACTATTCTAAAGTATATCATTAAATCATTTGGTAATCAACTTATATTTTTATCCCGATATATCACAAAGCTGATATATTATACAAATCCCATAAGACCCTCCCTTATTTTACGCACTGTTTCCAAACCGGTTCCCGTCTTACTAGAAACCTCCTAATCAGATAATTAAAGTTTTTTTATAATACAATACGTAATCTTCATACTTTATCTATACTATGGCTACGTCCTTATTCAATCCCCCTTACTTAATGCCTTTTTTATAATCTTCTGTTCCATATCTTCAAAATACGTTGTAAACTTTCCTTCTATAACATAATGTCCACCTCTTTCATATCTTCTATACCAGAATTTAAACATATTTAAACTCTTCTGTGTTTTGTGTATCTTGCCACATCTTTCTGTTCCTTTCTCTCTTAACTAGGTATATTATATTGCAGATTTGCATTTACGTCAACACATTGTTACAATAGTTGCGATAAGTTTTTATTTATATTATATAAGATACCAGAAGATATATCTTTCTTTTTATAATGGACATTCCAGCAATTTCTGGTTAATTAAATAAAAGCCATAGAGGATTTAATACAAAATCCCCTATAGCTTCTTAATAAATTATATTATCTTTGTATAATCAAAACTCTGGCTCTATAAGCCCAAATGTATTTCCTTTCCTCTTATATACAACATTTACCTCATCCGTTGTAGAATTACGGAAAACATAGAAACTGTGTCCAAGCAGTTCCATCTGGATACAAGCTTCTTCTGGGTCCATAGGTTTCATTGCAAACCTCTTGGAACGTATAATCTTAATCTCATCATCGTCTTCAATTTCTTCTTCTACAAAAGCTTTGCTAAGACCTATTGCTGACTGCTGCTGGTCAATAATTTTATTCTTATATTTACGCAACTGGCGCTCAATAATCTCCTCAACCAAATCTATAGAAACATACATATCATCACTAACCTGCTCTGCCCTTATTATGTTCCCCTTCATAGGTATAGTAACCTCTATCTTCTGCCTCTCTTTCTCTACACTAAGGGTAACATGTACTTCTGTCTCTGGAGTGAAATACCTCTCAAGCTTCCCTATCTTATCACTTACCGCAGACCTAAGTCCTTCTGTTACATCAATATTTTTACCACTAATAATATACTGCATGAATACCACTCCTTTGCTGTTTGTTGTATTCATTATATCGTACCTGTAAAACAAATTCAAGTAAAAATGCACAATTTCATTTTTATTTCCATGTTATATTTAGATATATTTTATAATATACAGTAAATTATTACCTTTTATCTGAAAATTAATATAAATTGACACACAATATTTTTACATTTTTCTTGTTGAATAATGTTTATTAAAAATTGTGGATAATGTGGATAACTCTGTGGATAACTTATATTTTAAGCTTTCTAACAACAATAAAATGTTGATAAGTATAAAGTTGTCAACATTTTTCTCATTAATTTTGTTCTTTTTCTCTTTTCTACGACAGTTTCCGACAGAATATATCAGATTTCTACATTTAAAAATGGTAATTGTCAGATAATTACCATTTTTTCTTGGACACTAAATTAATCTTATAACAAACGGAATATTGGAATATTCCTTCCAGCAATAACAAATAACATTTCCATTTATAATTTTATATTACAAATATCTATATATTAATGTCCACGCAAAAAACCGGGAGAAAACCTCTCCCGGTATAGAGTTATTTTATATACTATTAACCTACAATTCTCCTTGCATTACATGGCTGCCTGTAATACATACTTGAAATCTTAATACCATCTGAAGGGTTACTTGCATGTACAACAGAACCTCCGCCAATATACATAGCAACATGGCCTACAGAACCACCATTCTTATAGAAAATCAAATCACCTGGCTCTACATTTGACAGACTTACACTTGTACCATATGTTGACTGTGCACTTGAAGTCCTTGGAATGCTATAACCAAACTGTGCATATACACTCATTGTAAATCCTGAACAGTCTGTACCATTTGTAAGGCTTGTACCACCATACACATATGGATTGCCAACAAACTTCTGTGCATATGCTGCTATCTGTTCACCTGTGCCGCTTCCATAATTTGTAGTTGAGCCTGAACTTCCTGAACTTGAGCTATGGCTGCTGCCTGAGCTGCTTGATGAACTTCCTGAACTTGAACTATGGCTGCCTGAGCTGCTTGATGAACTTCCTGATGATGAACTGCTGCTTGATGAGCTTGAGCTGCTTGAACTGCTTGAAGAAGAACTTTCTGGACTACTTTCTTCATTCTGCTGTGCTGCAAGTGCCCTGAGCCTCTCCTGCTCTGCCCTTCTTGCTGCCGCCCTTGCACGTGCCCTTGCACGCTCTTCCTTTATAGAAATGGCCTTTTTAAACCTTACTCTTACATTTACAAATTCTTTGGCAACATAGCCTCTTCCATCATCAATAGAAATCCTTACCCAGTTATCACCACATAACTTCTCTACATAATATCTCTCTTCTTCTGGTATCTGTGTAACTATTGTTGACTTTGTGCTTGTTCTTGACCTTACATTAAGAGTAACTGTACCTTCCTTAACTGTTATGTACTTAGTTCCATATTTTTCAGCAAGTTCCTGTGCTTCGGCACCGATTGCAAGATACTCTTTCTTAATATATCCCTTAACAGAACCAGACTGTATCTGTACCCAGCCACCTTTTACATTACGTAATATTTTAGCAGCTGAACCTCTGTATAATTTACCAAGAACCTTAGAATCCTTTGTAGAAGGATGCCTGCGGATATTAACATAATCACTTGCTATTGAAATACCTGTTGTCTGCCAGCGCTCTGAAACTGTTGATTCAGCAGTTTTTGATGCTGTTTTTGTCTTCTCAGCTGTACTTTCTGGCACTACTGTCTCAGGTGCTGTTGTAAGGTCTGCTGTTTCCTCTTCAGCTTCTCTCTCAACAAAATTAGTTGCATAATACTTATCTAAAGATAGGGAAAGACCTGCCATCTCTGTTTCCTGGCAAACTATTGATGCAGAAGCAGCAGCCCCGCCAGAAACATTACAACAAGCAAGCGATAATGTAAGTGCTGTTCCAAATACAGCAGCACGCTTAACCCAATGTGTCTTAACCATAATTACCTCCAATTAGTTCTTCTTTATAAATAATTTACTGTACTAAGGCATAACTATTATAAATCACATAACAATTATTACAAATATATTACATCTATTACATTGCAAAATCAATTATAACAACGTAGCTTTTATTTGTCAACACCTCTTTTTAACATAAATTTAACAAAAAACAACCTATTTTGGCAGGTTTTTACCGGAATTATGACTAACTCTGTTAAATAGCCTTAAATTATTACACATTCTTCTACACTATTAGAATTTTTCTACTTACATAGAACAAAAGGTCTTTCGTTCTACATAAACCGCATATTTACTACACAAACTGCACTATTTCACTGCCATTGCTTCTGTTTCAATTAAAACATCTTTAGGAAGTCTTGCTACTTCAACACATGACCTTGCAGGATATGGTGCAGGAAAATATTTTGAATAAACTTCATTAATAGATGCAAAATCATCCATATTTTTTATAAATACTACTGTCTTTATTACATTTTCCATTGATGTCCCGGATGCCTCCAACAGATTTCTAAGATTTGTAAATACCTGTTCTGCCTGTTCTGCCGCTGTACTTCCGGTAATCCCGCCTGTAGCTGGATTAACTGGTATCACCCCTGATGTATATATTACTCCATTTACTTCAACAGCCTGTGAATATGGACCAATTGCTGCTGGTGCCTTATCTGTACTTATTATATTCTTCATAATTAACCATTACCTCCATTTCATATTAAAGCAGGATATTGCTGGTAATTACCATATTTTTCCCACAAATTTTATTATAACATACAGCCCTTTTAAAAACCAGTATAAAATATGATAAACTTTATAATATATGGCATATTCTCCAATTATATTTAATTTATATTACTAATTAAATATAAATAATACCATTCTGGTTTCCCAGAATGGTATATTATAAATTCCAATAATTATAATCTAAAATTCAAACTTCTGTACCAGGTCATTTAGTGATACTGTCTGGTTCGCAAGCTGCTCAGATGTTGCATAAGTTTCCTGTGATACTGCAGAATTATCATTTACCCCCTGTGCTATTCCATCAACACCTGTACGGATTTTTTCCATATTATCTGCCTGGTCTGCTGCATTTTCAGCAACTTCCCTTATCATACGGTTTACATGGTCTACTGCATTTACAGATTCCTCCAGAGATTCCATAACATCATTAGCAATATCATTACCTTTATTAATCTCTTCCATTGAAACACCAATAAGTTCCCTTGTCATATTAGCAGCCTTTGAACTTTCCAATGCAAGTTTTCCTATTTCATCAGCCACAACAGCAAATCCCTTGCCAGACTCACCTGCACGTGCTGCCTCTATAGAAGCATTAAGTGATAATAAATTTGTTTGTTCAGCAATCTCTTCTATAGTCTGTATAATCCCAACAACCTGCTGTGATGTTTCATGTATGCCATCCATTGCATTCATCATTAATTTCATCTTGTCTTTATTATCTTCCATCATTTTTGTGACATTTACAGTAGCTTTTGCAGAAGCTTCTGCATCTTTGCGGCTTTTCTGTACCTGCTCTGTAACTGTATTAGTTGCTGCTGCCAGCTCCTGTACTGCCTCAGCCTGTACCTGTGCACCTTCTGCAATCATCTGCGAAGCATCGGAAAGCTCTGATGCACCTATAGAAACCTGTTCTGAGCTTTCGCTTATACTTTTCATCAAATCAATCATAGAAGAAGAGATATTAAGAAGTGCTTTCTTAATCTTCTGGAATTCACCTGTATAATCATTTTTAAGTTCTATTCCAAGTTTCCCGTCTGCAATATGTGACAGCACTTCCGCTGTTTCATCTATATATACAATATATTCTTTCAGCCTTGTCACAGTCTTTCCAATAGACGCTCCAAGTTCCCCAATTTCATCCTCTGATATTATTTCAATATGTACATCAAGATTCCCACCAGCAAGCTGTTGTGCTGTATTGTTCAGGTCCATAATAGGTTTTGACAGGCTTGCAGCACTTTTTCTTATACTAAATGCTATCATTACTATACCAATAACAAATATAGCTGCCAGTGCCGCCATTATTCCAAACAATAGTGAATAATATTCCATAAATGGCATATTACTTGTTACTGTATAACCTGTACTTCCAACATTCTGTACTGCCCCATACTTTGTAACACCTCCCACTTTATATTTAAGGAACTGTTCATCTCCTGAATTCATTGCATCTAATACATTTTGTGATACTCCCGCATCTTTTAAATTTTTCTGTTTTAAATCCTCTTGTGGGTGATATATAATAATCCCGTCAGAAGATGCAAGAAAAACATACCCCTTTTTGCCTATTTTATATGTGTCCATAACATCTGTAAGACGTTCAAGTGAAATATCAACACCTGCTGCCCCTAATATTTCTTTGCCATCGCTGCCATAAACAGGTGTAATTGCACTTATAATAACCTTACCTGTAGCTGGGTCTGTATATGGTTCTGTAAGAACTGTCTTCTCCCCTCCAATACAGTCCTCATACCATACACGTGTTGTAATATCCCATTCTGGTCCTGATGTAAAACCATCCGATTGTGTAATTGTACTTGTATCCAGGTCCGCAATCCATGTTGCCATAATATTTTCGGAATCAGTTTCTACAACATTTATTAAATTCTGTTTTACTGTTTCCATTTTGTCTGTATCCAGAATACTATCTCCAGGTGTTGTCTCTGAAAGTACATACCTTATCTCTGGATTTATTGCCAGTTGTGCTGAAGTTTTCGTATACTGCACAAAGAAACCTTCCATCCTGTCTGCTGCTGATGCAGACTGGAGCTCCAGTTCTGTTTCTTTTGAACTTGTAACCAGCCAGCGTACCAAAAAAACAGAAACAACTGCTACAATTAAAAATACCAGTAAAACACTTCTCCCCACCTGGAACATAATTTCATCCGCTATACGTCTTTTTGAATGTGCTTTTTTCGTTTTCTTCCCCAATAAAAACCCCTCTTTCTTTATTAAATATAGTAATTTTATTTTACTACTTTTTTCTTAATAATACAAGCGGATTACAATGTCTTCATATTTATTCCAATATTACTATACTAAGATAAAAAACAGGCAGTAATGTATGCTTAAACGCATTTGCCAGCCACCGGACTGGCTTCCCAGGTACCTGCAATAATCAGGTTTACAAAATCATATTATATATACACTACATAGCAAACGATAAATTATATAATAATACTGTATCCACTTCATTGTTGACAATGTCGTCTGGCTGCCATAAAATATTAATTACCTGGCAATATAAAATATTATAAAAAGAAGAAAGGATAAAATATAGACACAGATCTTCCACCCTTTGTGTCTGTGCCCCAGATAAAATACAATTATCCCTGCCTGGGGCTTGGTAGATATTATGAAACAAAAAATAGAACTTGGCAAAACACAGGAACTGGTTGTCACTAAAAAAACTGATTTTGGTGTATATTTAAACACTCCTGATGGTAAAGAAAATGAAAAAATCCTTCTTCCCAAATCACAGGTACCAGAAGGAACAGAACTTAAAGATGTATTAAATGTATTTGTATATAAAGATTCAGAGGACAGGCCTGTTGCAACTATGCTTGAACCAGATATTGAACTTGGTGGTGTTGCACGTCTATATGTAAAAGAAGTTACACATATCGGAGCATTTCTTGAATGGGGACTTGCCAAAGATTTATTGCTTCCATTTAAAGAACAGCTGTATGAAGTAAAGACAGGTGATGCTGTATTAGTTACTCTTTACCTTGACAAAAGTGAAAGGCTTTGTGCATCCATGAAAGTATATGAACATCTGTGTTGCAATTCACCTTACAGCAAAGATGACGAGGTTGATGGAAGGGTATATGAAACCAGTTCCAACTTTGGTGTATTTATAGCTGTTGACGACAAATATTCAGCATTGCTGCCTAAAAAAGAAGTATTTGAAACATACCGTATCAACCAGCCTGTCCATGCACGGGTTACACAAGTGCTTGAAGATGGGAAGCTTTCATTAAGTGTCAAAAAGAAAATACCAGAACAGATGAATGAAGATGCCAGCTTTATACTAAGCCGCCTTGAAAATTCACAAGGCTTTTTGCCATTTAATGATAAAAGCACACCAGATGATATAAAACAGCACTTCCATATGAGCAAAAATGCTTTTAAACGTGCTATTGGACATCTTCTTAAAGAAAAACTTATAACTATTGAAAAAGACGGAATCCATATTATATAAAAACAACAGCTTTAAGAAAGCAGGGTATATTTAATATATCCTGCTTCAGTTAATCCATCCCATCTTATTCTATAAACTCACCAAACTGCCTAAATCTTTTATATCTTCTGCCAAGCAGCCCTTCTATAGAAAGCCCCCTTAATTCTGGAAGTGTTTCCCTTAATGCAAGCTTTATCTGGTCTGTTGTGTATTGCAGGTTATTCTCAATGCCTTCTTTAGGTTCATAGAAAATCCTGTCAACAATATGGTCTTTCATAAGGTCTTTGGCAGTCATTTTCATAAGTGCTGCTGCTTCATCAACCCTTGAAGAATCTCTCCAAAGTATGCTTGCAAAACCTTCTGGTGAAAGTACAGAAAACATTCCATTCTCTAACATCCATACTGTATCTGCAACTGCAAGTGCGAGGGCACCGCCACTTCCGCCTTCACCCGTGAAAATGCTTATTACTGGTGTCCTTAAATTTGACATCTCTTTAAGATTTCTGGCTATAGCTTCACCCTGGCCTCTTTCCTCTGCACCTATTCCTGGATATGCCCCTGCTGTATTTATAAAAGTAATTACAGGACGGTTAAACTTCTCTGCCTGTTTCATAAGACGCAGTGCCTTCCGGTATCCCTCAGGGTCTGGCTGTCCAAAATTACATTTTACATTTTCATCAAGGTCATGTCCTTTCTGTATTCCAATAACAGTCACTGGCACACCTTCAAAACTTGCAATACCGCCTACAACAGCCCCGTCATCTGCATAAAGCCTGTCACCATGGAATTCCAGGAAATCTTCAAAAATTTCTCCTATAAACTCTTTTGTATTAGGCCTGGCAATTTTTCTGGCAATTGCTACCTTTTTCATTGTATCATTCATAATAATCCCCTATTCTTACCAAATTGCGCAAATTTAGGTACAAACACAAATAGCTGCCTTAAGTGTAATGATAATTATTACCAGCCTGTAGTTTCATACCAGACTGCTGTATGGCAAGGCTAAATACTGTGCAGCCTTAAAATAGTTGCAAGTTCGTCCCTTAGTTTTTCCCTGTGTACTATTTTATCTACAAATCCATGTTCTAGCTGGAACTCTGCACGCTGGAAGCCTTCTGGCAGCTTCTGGTGGATAGTTCCTTGTATAACCCTCTGCCCGGCAAAACCAATAAGTGCCTTAGGTTCAGACAATATTATATCACCAAGCATTGCAAAACTTGCTGTAACGCCACCAGTAGTAGGGTCTGTAAGGACTGTCACATATAAAAGTTTAGCCTCATCATGCCTTGCAAGTGCTGATGACACCTTCGCCATCTGCATAAGGGACATAATACCTTCCTGCATCCTTGCACCGCCAGATGTTGTAAATATTACAAGCGGCAGCCTGTATTCTGTTGCATATTCAACAGCACGTGTAACTTTTTCACCAACTACTGAACCCATGCTTCCCATCATAAAATGGCTGTCCATTATAGCAAGGACTACTTCATAACCATCAATTTTGGCATGCCCTGTTACTACTGCTTCAGGTATCCCAGCCTTTTCCTGTGCCTTTTCAATGACCTCATCATAACCAGGGTATCTCATAGGGTTTTTAGGTTTCATGCCACCATCAAGTTCTACAAAGCTTCCCTCATCACATGTAATTGCAATCCTCTCAGCAGGACTCATTCTGAAATGTGCCCCGCAGCTTGGGCATAATTTATATTCTGTAACTTCTTTTTTATAAATTATAGACTTACAAGTATTGCATTTAATCCACATACCATCAGGTATAGATGGCTCATTCCGCCTTTTTCTACGGTCGCTTTTCTTTTTATCATCATTTCCATCTAATGAAAAATAACTTTTTTTACTAAATAAATTCACCGTATCATTCCTTCCTCTCTTCTAAAAAAGATTCTAAAAATGAAGTGTTAAAATTCCCCTTCTGATAATCCGGATTATTTAATATATTATTCTGGAATTCAATATTAGTATCAATTCCATCTATAATAAACTCATATAATGCACGTTTCATCTTTGAAATTGCCTCTGTCCTGTCTTTTCCATGTACAATTACCTTTGCTATCATAGAATCATAGAATGGCGGTATCTCATATCCTTCATATACTGCCGTATCTACACGCAGCCCTAAGCCTCCTGCTGGTATAAGCAGATAATCTATAATCCCTGGGCATGGTGCAAAGTTACGTGAAGGATTTTCTGCGTTAATCCTGCATTCTATAGAATGTCCCTTTATCTGTATATCTTCCTGTTTTAAAGAAAGCTTACTGCCATCAGCAATTTTAATCTGTTCTTTTACAATGTCAACACCTGTAACCATCTCTGTAATTGGATGTTCTACCTGTATACGCGTATTCATCTCCATAAAGTAATAGTTCTGTGACGCTTCATCATATAAAAACTCTATAGTGCCTGCACTCTGGTATCCTGCTGCTTTTGCAGCAAGCACAGCAGAATGGCACATCTTTTCACGTACCTCCTTTGAAAGAACTGGACATGGTGCTTCCTCAAGCACTTTTTGGTTTTTCCTCTGTAATGAACAATCCCTTTCACCAAGGTGTATAACATTTCCAAATGAATCACCAAGTATCTGTACTTCTACATGCCTTGCGTTTTCAACCAGCTTCTCCATATACATCTTGTCATCGCCAAATGCTTTGATTGTCTCACTTCTTGCAGATTCAAAAGCTTCTTCAAGGTCTTCTTTTGCACGGACTATCCTTATTCCTTTGCCACCACCGCCAGCAGATGCTTTAACTATTACTGGATATCCAAGCCTTGCAGCAACTTCATGTGCCTGGCTGGCATCTTGGGTTACACCATCACTGCCAGGTATAACAGGGACACCTGCCTTTATCATCATATCCCTTGCATTAGATTTATTGCCAAGTGCATCTATTACTTTGGCAGATGGTCCTATAAACTTAATATTGCATTCTTCACACATAGCAGCAAATGTACTGTTTTCTGAAAGAAAGCCAAACCCTGGATGTATTGCCTGTACTTTTTTCTCAACAGCAGCACTTATTATATTGGTGACATTCAGGTAACTATCTGAAACCTTGGCAGAACCAATACATACAGAATCATCTGCAAGCTGTGTATGTAATGCTTCCCTGTCAGGTTCAGAAAATACTGCCACTGTCTTAATACCCATTTCACGGCATGCCCTGATTATGCGGACTGCAATCTCCCCACGGTTGGCAATTAAAATCTTGTCAAACATAAACTCCTCCAATCAGGCGGCTGCAAGTACAGCAGCTAACCAATCATAAATACCAGTTCAGCCTGTGCTGCCACTTTATCACCAACATAAGCAACGCCCTGTCCAATACCTGCGTTTTTCTTTAACTTTTCAATCTTAACTTCCAGACGCAATGTATCACCTGGAACTATTTTTTTCTTAAACTTAGCATTTTTAATACCACCAAAATACGCCGTCTTTCCCTTAAAATCTTCCATTGAAAGTATAGCAACAGCTCCTGCCTGCGCCATCGCTTCAACCACAAGCACACCTGGCATAACTGGTTCACTTGGAAAATGCCCTGCAAAAAAAGGTTCATTATATGTCACATTCTTAATAGCTGTAACAGATTCACCTTCTTTTATTTCCTCTATCCTGTCAATAAGAAGAAACGGCTGCCTGTGTGGAATTATTTCCATTATTTCTTTTATATCCATTGCCATAATAATACCCATGCCTTTCCAGTACCCGCAGACTTTGGGCCGCAGGCACAAATCTGCCATGTGAAAAAACTTCCGTATATGGTTTTTTCACACTATCTCCCTAAACAAGCCTGAAAAGTGGGGCTCCATATTCTACAAACTGCCCGTCTTCAACAAAGATTTCTACAATCTTTCCATTCTCTTCACTTGCAACTTCATTCATAAATTTCATAGCTTCAATAATACATACAATATCACCTTTTGCAACTGTATCGCCTACATTTACATAAGGAGGCTTCTCTGGTGATGCACTCTGGTAAAATGTACCAACAATAGGTGACTTTATAATCTTACCGTTATCTGTGCCTGGACCAGCATTTTTTTCATTTTCATCTGCTGGAAGTGTACCAAAAAGATTGTCTATTTCCTCTTCTGTCAGGCTTTCCTTTTCATAAGAAATATCACTGGCAGGTGCAGCTGTTTTTCCTGCTACAAATACAGATTCTGGTCCATGTTGCTGGCCAAAATCCCTTGGCATAGCAGGTATAGCTGGCGCCATAGGTGCTGTCCTTCCCCTGTTAAGGCGTACAATAGCATTATCAAGCTGTACTTCCATATCGTTAAGGTCTGTCTTCTCAAATATGGCAATAAGTTCTTTTACTTCTCCAAACTGCATAATTCCATCCCCTTCTCTCTAACTATTCCACTTTTTAAAGCAAAGTACACCATTATGTCCGCCAAAACCAAATGTATTTGACAATGCATAACAAGCATTATCTGCTTTTCTTCCAACATTTGGGATATAATCAAGGTCACATTCTTCATCTGGATTATGGTAATTAATTGTAGGAGGCAGGAAACCTTCCTCAAGAGCTTTTAAACAAACAATAGACTCCACTGCCCCTGCTGCGCCAAGCAGATGCCCTGTCATGGACTTAGTTGAACTTATAGGGATTTTATATGCTTCATTGCCAAACGCAAGCTTTATTGCCGCTGTTTCAGATGCCTCATTAGCATGTGTGCTTGTTCCATGTGCATTAATATATGATACATCTGCTGGTGTTATTCCAGCTTCTTCCATTGCAGCTTTCATAGCTCTTGCTGCGCCTGAACCATCAGGTGAAGGTGCTGTCATATGATATGCATCACAGGTTGAGCCAAAGCCAGCTATCTCTCCATATATATGTGCATTACGTGCAAGTGCATGTTCCAGTTCCTCAAGAATAAGTATGCCTGCACCATCACCCATAACAAAGCCATCCCTTTCCTTGTCAAAAGGCTTACATGCATCCAGAGGGTCTTCATTAGTTGAAAGTGCAGTAAGGTTAGTAAAACCAGCAATGCCTATTTCACATAAAGAAGCCTCTGCACCCCCTGCTATACATATATCAAGATACCCATGTTTTATATCACGGAATGCTGTACCAATTGAATGTGTACTTGTAGAACATGCTGTAACTATATTTTCACATTCACCCTTTGCACCATACTGTATAGCAATATTACCTGCTGCCATATTTCCAATTGTCATAGGTATAAAAAGTGGTGAAACCCTGGACGGGCCTTTCTCATTAAGACGTATAACCTGCTCCTGCATAGTCATAAGGCCGCCAATGCCAGAACCTACAATAACACCTGTCTTTAAGGCATCTTCTTCTGTAATTTCAAGCCCGCTGTCTTCCATAGCCTGTGCTGCTGCTGCCATTGCATAAACTGAATATAAATCATTTCTTTTTATATCCTTCTTGCCCATATACTTTTCAGCATCAAATCCTTTAACCTCTGCACCAATTTTTACCTTGTAATCTGTTGTGTCAAACTTTGTAATCCTGCCTATTCCGCATACACCATTCTTAATTCCATCCCAGAATGAAGCAACAGTGCTTCCTAACGGGGTAACTGCACCCATTCCTGTAATAACACATCTTCTAGACATATAAAACCTCGTTTCTGCGCTGATTTGTATTGCAGGCAGGATTTGTGTTAAACAGCGCATACACAAAATCCCACCCGTTACCCACTACCCATAAAGGCGGGAACTACCCCAGCCTGGTATATCTTACATAACCATGCCGCCGTCTACATTAAGCACCTGGCCTGTAATATATGTGTTTTTAGCCAGAAAGACTGCAGCAGAAGCGATATCATCCACTGTACCATAACGTTTAAGCGGAATAGCCTTTAACATCTCTTGTTTAGTTTCTTCAGCGAGTACATCTGTCATATCAGTTTCTACAAAACCAGGGGCAATAGCATTACATGTGATACCTCTCTGTGCAAGTTCCTTGGCAGCAGATTTTGTAAGACCTATTATACCTGCTTTTGATGCAGCATAATTTGCCTGGCCAATATTGCCTGTCACCCCTACTACTGATGCCATATTAATAATTGTCCCGCTACGCTGCTTAAGCATAAGGCTGCTTGCATGACGCACCATATTAAATGTCCCTTTAAGGTTTGTATTTATAACCTGGTCAAACTGTTCCTCTGACATACGCATAAGAAGCATATCCCTTGTTATACCTGCATTATTTACAAGTATATCAAGAGTCCCAAACTCCTTCTTTATATCCTTTACAAGCTGTGCCGCAAAGCCAAAATCTGCAACATCCCCTTGCACAGGCATGCACCTGGTGCCATATTCCTCTATCTCATTAATTGTATCATCTGATACTGAACTATGGTAATTAAGTACAATATTACAGCCTTCCTTTGCAAATGCAATGGCAACAGCCTTGCCTATGCCTTTCGCTGCACCTGTAACTACTGCTGTCTTTCCTTTTAACATATTACTGGACCATCTCTTTCCCTGTATACAACCTTACAGTTATAAAACTACGCTGATGCATTAAGCTTATCTAATGCTTTCTCCAGCGTAGATGTATCTTCAACATTTACATTTACCACACCTTTTAAAATACGTTTAACAAATCCACATAAAGTCTTCCCTGGACCTAATTCAATAAATGTATCTGCACCCTTTTCATTCATATTACGGACTATCTGTTCCCATCTTACAGGACAGCATATCTGTTTTGTAAGAATTGGTATAATATCATCCTCTGACTGGACTATTTCTGCATTTACATTAGTAAATACAGGTATCTTCATAGGTGAAATTGTTATTTTCTTAAGCTCTTCACCTAGCTTATCTGCTGCCGGCTTAAGAAGTTCTGTATGGAATGGCCCGCTTACTTTAAGCTTTACTGCCATTTTTGCTCCTTTTTCTTTGGCAAACTCTGCTGCCCTTGCTGCTGCTTCTGCCTTCCCTGCAATAACAACCTGTCCAGGTGCATTATAATTTGCAGGTATTGCCAGTCCAAGCCCCTCTTCTACAGCCTGTCTGCAGGCTTCTTCTACTAACTCTGTATCTAATCCTATAATGGCATACATAGCACCCTCACCATTAGGGACTGCTTCTGCCATAAATTTTCCTCTCTTCTGGACAAGGGCAACTGCTTCTTCAAAATCCATAGCACCACTTGCTACATATGCAGAATACTCCCCAAGGCTTAAGCCTGCCGCCATATCAGCACGCACACCACGTTCTTCAATAACCTTAAGGGCTGCAATGCTCATAACCAGTATTGCTGGCTGCGCAAACTCTGTCATACCAAGCTTTTCTTCATTATTAAAGCAAATATCCTTTATAGAATAACCAAGCACTTCATCTGCCCTGTCAAATACTTCTTTTGCAACTGTATAATTATTATACAAATCTTTACCCATACCAGCATATTGTGCACCCTGGCCACTGAACATAAAGACAGTTTTCATCTAAACCCTCCAATATTATGGAATTGTCCGGCATGCACCGGAAAAATTACCGGTACCGCCAGACAACTGTATTTCTTAATTCTTATGACTTTCAACAAAATCAACTGCATCTTTTACAGTAACAATAGCTTCTGGATCTTCTACAGATATATCAAATTCATCTTCAATATCATTGATAATCTGGAACAGGTCTAAAGAATCTGCATCTAAATCTTCTTTTACATTAGTTTCAAGAGTAATTTCGCTTTCATCCTTACCTGTCTGCTCTGCTATAATCTCCCTGATTTTCTCAAATACCATAATTTCTTCCTCCTAAAATATAAATTTATTAATATATGTTTATATACACTGCAGGCAGATTATACTGCCGCAGTAATACATACTACCATGAAACAAGCATAGTCCCCCAAGTCATACCACCGCCAAAACCTGTCAGCAGTATTTTATCACCTCTCTTAACAAGCCCTCTTTCATTAAGCTCATTAAGCGCCATTGGAATACTTGCTGATGAAGTATTACCATACCTGTCCATATTCATATAGAACTTCTCATATGGAATCTTAAGTTTATTAGAAATAACCTCTACAATCCTTACATTTGCCTGGTGTGGCACAACATATGCAATTTCATCCGGGCTTACATCCGCACTGGCAAGAACCCTTTCTACACTTTTTACTACTGATTTGGTAGCAAATTTAAAAACTTCCCTGCCATTCATATTAACATACCACAACGGGTCTGTACCACTTTCATTTCCATTAAATGCATTAGAACAGCTTGTGTACCCCTCTGTAAGTATATCATATAATTCACCTTTTGTGCCAATTTCTTCCTTTATTATACCATCTGTTTCAGATTTCTCAACAAATGCACCGCCAGCCCCGTCACCAAAAAGCACACAAGTAGACCTGTCAGACCAGTCAACAATTTTTGAAAGTGTTTCTGCTCCTATTACGATTGCATTATTGTATACACCTGTCCTTATGTATTTATCAGCAATACTTAAGGCAAACATAAAACCACTGCAGGCAGCAGTAACATCAAATGCAACTGCATTTACTGCACCTATTTCTTTCTGTACCATGCATCCCAGGGAAGGAGTCCCATAATCTGGTGTTACTGATGCTACAATTATTAAATCTACTGACTCCGCTTCCACACCTGCCCTTTCAAGAAGCTGCTTTGCTGTATTTATTGCGAGCACAGATGTGTTATCACCTGATGATATATGTCTTTCTTTAATTCCTGTACGCTGTGTAATCCACTCATCACTTGTATCAACTATCTTTGCCAGGTCATTATTTGTTATAACCTGTCCAGGGGCATATGCACCTGTAGCAATTATTCTTGTTGTCATAATGTGTTACTCCTATCCATAATTTATCTACATCTGTGAATCCGTCAGTATTAATCATAAAACTGTGCAACAAAGCTGTCAAGATTTGATAGGATTTTTACCAATATCTCCATATCATCATTATCCAGGTCTTTAACTAAAGCATCTGTCAGGGCAGTATGAAACTTCTCATGTATATGATACACTTCTTTGCCCTGTTTAGTCAAACCAACTCTTACAACTCTTCTGTCTTTTTCGCTTTTAAACCTCTGGACATACCCTTTTTTGACAAGATTACTTACAGCAACTGTCAATGTCCCGACTGTTATATGCAATGCTTTTGCAACTTCACCCATACTTTTAAGCGTACCAGTCCCAATGGCAGCGATTGTATGGACTTCTGTCATTGACAGCTTTTCTTTATATTCATTTGAAACCGAAGCAGCTTCAGCACGGATAATATTATCAAAAATCCCTGTTAATTCTGCATTTATAATATCTAAAGCCTTATCCATCAATTTTACCTGATAATTATTGTATTTGTCTAAGGCAGGTCTGCCTTAATCATATTTTGTATATCAAAATATTTTATAAACAAGGAAAGTATATTCTATAAATATAGTGTTCGTCAACCGTACATTTATTGTAATTTCGCATATATTTTCCTGAAATTTTTGTGCATAATTACAAAGAGAACCATATAATAATACATTCATGGCTGGCATGCAGCCCATCTTAAGAATATATCAATATGGTTCTCCAGCATTTTATCAGTCTTCTTCCTTGTCTGCTGCGAGCTGCTCCTCTCTTTGCCTTTTAAGAAGCTCAAGAGTTGCAAGAAGCACATCATCTTCCCATGGCTTAGGTATAAGGTATTTTACACCTATCGCCCTTACTTCTTCAAGAGTGCCTGAATCACACAATGAACTTAACATAAGAATTGTTACGCCAGGGTCTTTTTCTTTTAATATCTGTGCTGTTTCCAGACCATCAATGCCTGGCATAATAATATCCAGAATAATTATATCAGGACGGAGTTCCTCATACATCTTTATTCCTTCTTCTCCATTCTTTGCATAACCTATAACTTCATATCCATTTTCTTCAACAATATCTTTAATCTGTTTAGAAGCAAATGGTGAATCATCCACTACTACAATAGTTGTCTTACCCATTTGTCACCCTCCTTTAATCACAACGTCCATTAATAATAAACTGTTACCCTTAAAACCCCGATATCAGTTTCATAATATAATACAATATGTTTAGATTTTCTATCTTTCTCCCTGATTGTTTCACCTTTCTTTAAGAATACAGGTACAGTCAGCTTTGATGAACCCCCTATCTTATTGCTGATATTTGACAGTGCAAAACCACAGACAATATTTATATATTCATTAATATAAAGCAGCTTTTCATCATCAGAAGCAGGCTCCCCGCTATTCATAACATATATAATATGTTCATAAACATCGGATGAAATTTCACAGACAACCAGAGAATTAAACTTTCCTTTTGTATATACTGAACCGGTATAACTATCTTCTCCGTTTAGATCCCTGTTAACATTCCTCTTTAAATTCAACGAAGCTATTTTCTTAGATACCGATACGAAAGCACAATCGAAAATCTCATCTACCTCCATATCTGTCACTAGGCTCCCTCCTTTAACTGCAGACATTAATTGCCCAGAAACCTCATCTTTGCTCCCGCTGATTTCTTATCCTTTTGCGGTGCAGTAGTAACATATAAATTATTCAGTGTATTTGCCATACTCTTTTTACACTCTGGACAAAAACGGCCTGTAAGTATTGGTCTCCCACATTTTTCACAATCAATTGAAACCCCGGAATCTTTAGTAAAGCACAGCCTCTCCTGACGTATCCACTTTTTTATCTGCTGGATTGGAATATCCATATCTTCTGCAACTGTTGGCATACTTGCACCAGGATGGTCATATATATACTGCCTCACCTCCAGAAACTTTTCTTCCATCTGCTTTTCGCAGGCAGGACATACTGGATTGCCCGTATAGTCAAACAGATTTCCACACTTTTTACAATTTCTAACATCCATGTTAATACCTCCTCTTCTTTAATATCCTTTTCCTATACAAGTACATAAAAAGTAAACTTCTTTAATATTTGCACGTTTTAGTACAAAAGAACATTCCTCAATGGTACTGCCTGTTGTGTATATATCATCAATTATTATAACACATTTAATATTCTGATACAACTCCCTGCTTTCCTTAACCACCTCAAATGCACCTGATAAATTAAGTTTTCTTTCTTTATCAGACAAGTTTTTCTGTGGGACTGTATCTTTTGTACGCACTACCATGTTATGTATAACTTGTATCCCCATAAGTTCCCCAAGCAGGCCTGCTATTATTCCTGACTGGTTAAAACCTCTTTTAAGCCTTCTCTTCCCATGTATTGGTACAGGTATAAATGCATCTGGGGATATGCTTTCTATCCAGCTTCCATACAGTTCTGCTGCCTTACTGGCATAGAAACCTGCATATCCCGTCCTTCCCCCATATTTAAACTGTGCAACTGACTGCTGCATGCAGCTGTTATATACAAATACTGCCCTGCCGCATTCAAAAGAAGTTTCCTTCCCCTGGCAGTCCAGGCACAATTCTGTATCCTGCCTGACAGGTTTTCCACATTTCATGCAAAAAGGAGCTTTTACATATTCTGCCTTTCCTGTACATTCCATGCATGTACTAATGCCACTTCCAGTATACATTACTTTGCCACACAAAGGGCATCTGTCTGGATAAACAATTCCTGCAATATTTTTTAGCAATCCTTTGCCATATTTAGTTATATCCTTCAGTATCCTTTTCCTCCATTTCAACTATGCGCTGGCACAAACCGGAGTAACGTTTCTGTTCGTTGACATTTTTTATCATCTGGTATACTACTGCTGAACTTCCAACAAGTGTTACACACTTTTTGGCACGTGTAACAGCTGTATAAAGCAGGTTTCTGTTCAGAAGCATCCTGGGACCTCCAAGAACCGGGATTATTACAGCAGGATACTCACTTCCTTGTGATTTGTGTATTGTAACAGCATATGCCAGTTCCATTTCATCCATTTCAGAGAAACTATACTTGGCAGTCTTTCCTTCTTCAAATTCAACAACAACCATTTCCTCTATATCAAGTATACTTTTGATTATCCCTATATCCCCGTTAAAGACTCCCATTCCCTCCTCATACACATTACCATAATTATTTTCTTTAGTCCACTTAATCTGGTAATTATTTTTAACCTGCATTACTTTATCATTTTCCCGGAAAAGGATACCATGAAATTCTCTCTCATTCTTATCTGGTGATTTCATGTTCATATATCCCTGAAGCACTTTATTCAGGTTCTCCACCCCAAGCACTCCTTTCCTCATAGGTACAAGCACCTGTATATCATATGAAGATGCGTTTACATATGGAGGAAGGTTCTTCATTATAAGCTGGATTACAACATTCATTACATCTTGTGGATTATCCCTTTCAAGGTGGAAAAAATCCATATTTTTATTATCAAGGCTTATCTGGATGCCTGCATTAATTTTATGGGCATTAGTTACAATTTCACTTTCTGCCGCCTGCCGGAATATATGAGCCAGCCTGACTACATTGCAAAATCCTGACTGTATCATATCTTTTAATACATTGCCTGGTCCTACAGAAGGCAGCTGGTTTACATCACCTGCCATTATAAGGCGTGTACCTGGTACAAGCGCTTTTAAAAGTGCATGGAGCAGATATATGTCAACCATTGAAAATTCATCTACTATAACAGCATCAGCTTCAAGTGGCTGTGATTCATTTATTTTAAAATCTATATTGCCATTATCCTCACCCATACCGCCGTTTATTTCCAGAAGCCTGTGTATTGTTTGTGCTTCCCTGCCAGAAGTTTCAGACATTCTCTTAGCAGCTCTTCCTGTAGGAGCTGCCAGAAGTATTTCAAGCCCTTCTTCTTCCAATAGGCTGATAATTGTATTTATTGTAGTGGTCTTACCAGTACCAGGTCCCCCTGTTATTACCAGCACACCATTCATTGCTGCCTGTAAAGCAGCCTGCTCCTGCAGGGTGTCAAGAATTATATCCTGCTGTCTGCCAATCTGTGATATTTTCTTTTCAATACTGCCCTCATTAACAGGAAATGTTATATCCAGGTCCAGCAACATTCTCGCACAATTTAATTCCATATAGTAAAGCCTGCTTGTATACAGCCTTCTTTCATCACCAGTTTCCTGTATAATAATTTCTTTATTCATAGACATTAAATCTATTTCCTTGGAAACTATATCTTTATCCAGCATAAGTATTCCAGAAGCTGTATCTATAAGTTCATCTTCTGGAAGATAACAGTGCCCCTGGCTTCCAGCCTGCTGTAACGCATACATAATCCCTGCCTGTACCCTGGACTGTGAATCTTTACCAAAGCCTGCTCTCTGGGCAATAGCATCTGCAAGTTTAAAACCTATTCCAGAAATATCTTCTGCAAGCTTATATGGATTTTTCTGCAGCACTTCATAAACATCATCTTTATATTTTTTATATATCTTTACAGACATATTCATGCTTATTCCATAATCCTGCAGGAATATCATAGCTTGGCGCATCTGTCTTTTTTCTAAAAACTGTCCTGCAATGCTTACAGCCATCTTCAGGCTAATTCCTTTAACTTCTGCAAGCCGTTCAGGCTCCTTCTCAATTATATTAAAAGTATTAGCAGCAAACTTTCTTACTATCCTTGCAGCAAGTGCAGGTCCTATACCCTTTATTGCACCTGAACCAAGATATCTCTCAACCGCAATTTCACTATCAGGCCGTTTCTCTTTATAACTTTCAACTTGTATCTGTGGGCCATAACTTTTATGGATTACTTCTTTTCCCTGGACTACAAGGTATTCCCCCTCTGATACAAATGAAAAACAGCCTACACAGCACACTTCACTGTCCTCCCCTTCATCTGGTGAAGGATTAGCCAGATACAATACTGTATAACCATTCTCTTCATTCCTGAAAGTAATACGGTCAACATATCCTTCGGCCTCTTTCATCACAAAACAGTCCTTTCTGTACAAAACAGCCCTACATGCAGCAAGCGCAGTCTTTAACCTTATTAAGTAAGCCCTTTAAAATACACGCTTTTTAAGCGGCGGGTCTGTTTTGGCAGGCTAAGCAAAGCGGCAATGAGGTTGTTTTGTTATTGGGCAAGCAGCCAATGCCTGCTTACAGGCAATGCAGATTGCAGATATCCAGTTGACTAATTTGCTGGAATACCGGCTTTACATTCTAGAACAATGCCTGCATAATCCCAAAAAGACCACTGCGGTATATGCAGCGGCCCTTTTTACTTAATCCATATTAACAGTTATCTATAAAGTTTTACAAATACTACTGCAGATTATATTGTGTCTTCATAGAATCATACAACTGCTGTGCCAGGCCTAATCCACCACCGTCAACAACCGCATCAGCATATGTTTCATTGAGCATATTACTAAAATACTGCATATATTCGCCTTTTTCATCTTCATTCTCAAGTGACTTCTTAGCTTCTTCAAGCATTTTCTGTACAAAATATGATTCAAAATCCTTGCAGACTTCCATAAGTTCATCTTCCTTGCATGAAGAACCTATACTGCCAATCTTATCCTTAAGGGATGAACCTGAAACAGAATTTATATTATTATAATATGTATCATATATTGATGATGTATCTAATACAGATGCCATATACCCACCTTGCCTTTCTATAATTACAGACTATTATAATTATATACTATTATCCTCTAAGGTTATTTGCCTGCTGGAGCATTTCATCAGAAGCCTGTATTGCTTTTGAGTTCATCTCATATGCACGCTGTGTAACAATCATGTCAACCATTTCATCTACTGCCTGCACAGTTGAATGTTCAAGGCAGCCATGTTTAACAATACTTCTTTTAAGGGCAGCATCTATTCCTTCAATCCTTGCTGCACCTGATGCAACTGATTCTGCAAGGTAACTGTCACCTATCTTATCCAGGCCAGAAGGATTATTAAACTGTGCCATTCCTATTGAAAGATTCATTGGTACTGGATTACCATCAGCACCTATATAATTTATATTTCCATAGTTGTCAAAATAAAGCTTTGAAGTGTCAATATCTGCATTAAATGTAATAGGATTGCCATTCGTATCAAGTATTGAGTAGCCATCTGCTGTAGTAAGGTTCAATCCGTTAGAACCTATTGCCATAATAAAATGTCCGTTTCTTGTATATGCTGTAGAGCCATCTGGCATTTCAACCATAAAAAATCCACGGCCATGTATACCAAAGTCAAAATCACCATCACTGTCAATAAGTTCCCCATTATCAACATACGACGTTGATATTGCAGAAACCTTTACACCAAGCCCGACCTGTGCACCAATAGGCTTTGTAACACCATTGGTATCGTTAGTCTTTTCCTGTATAGTCTGGTACAAAAGTGACTGGAACTCTGTTGTTTCCCTTCTGTAGCCAGTTGTATTAATATTGGCCAGATTGTTTGATATAGTATCAAGACTTGTCTGCTGGGCTTTCATGCCTGTTGCAGCAGTCCAAAGCGACCTCATCATAATTTATAACCATCCTTTCCTGCTATGCCTGTAAACAGGATATTAATTATACCTTACCAACATCATTTACTGCCTTGCCAATAAGGGTATCCTGTGTCTGTATCATCTTCTGGTTAGCTTCATATGCACGTGTTATTGTAATCATTGACACCATCTGGTCAATTACATTTACATTAGACTGTTCTGTAAATCCCTGCAGCATACTTGCATCAGAAGCCATCTCAGTTGCACCATCAACTGGCCTGTACATATTTTCACCATAAAGCTCAAGATAATCATAATCAGTAAAGTCTGAAAGTGCTATTGTATCTACAAGCACACCATCTGCATAAATATTACCATTATTTTTTATTGCAATCTCTGCTGCATCTGTTGGAATCTGTATATCACCGCCTGCACCCTGGATATGGTTGCCATCACAGTCAACCAGGTATCCCTCCCTTGTAATTGTAAACTTGCCATTACGTGTATACATTGTTTCCTCTTCACCATTAGCAAATGCTACTTTTACTGCAAAAAAGCCATTGCCTTCAATAGCAATATCATATGTATTGCCAGTTTCCCTTAAAGACCCCTGCACCCAGTCCATATAGGTTTCACCTATCTTGACACCAAGGTTCATATTGCCTATTGCCTGGTCCACATATTCATTTGAACCATCCCTTATTTTATATGCCATCATATCTTTAAAAGACTGGCTTGTCACATTCTGGGTTTTATATCCTATTGTTGCGGAATTAGCCAGGTTGTTTGAAATAACATCCAGCCTTTTCTGTTCATTAACCATGCCTGTATATGCAGTGTATAACCCTCTAACCATCTGTTTTCCCCTTCCATTTAAAACGTAATGCCATAAAATGGCATATATGCAGCAATTATGCACTACCTTAGTTATATCGTCATAATACCGTAAAAACATTAGCCCATATCCAGATAACATTGGTTACATGCTGGGACTGTTTTTATTCATTATCATCACGTTTGCCACTTAAAAACTCAACAAACTTTCCAGTTCCTACTGCAACTGCTGTCATAGGGTCTTCTGCTGTCATTGTAGTAATTCCTGTTTTTTCTTCAATAAGTTCTTCCAGTCCATATAACAAACTGCCGCCGCCTGTAAGCACAATTCCCCTGTCTGCAACATCTGCTGCAAGTTCTGGAGGTGTCTTTTCAAGAACAGCATGGACAGCTTCAACTATCTGTGAAGTTATCTCTTTTAACGCATCTAATGTTTCATCAGAAGTAACTGTTATAGTCTTTGGAAGACCTGTAACAAGGTTACGTCCCCTTACATCCATAGTTTCAACTTCTGGCCGTTTATATGCTGAACCAATTTTAATCTTTATATCTTCTGCTGTCCTTTCACCTATAAGGAGATTGTGTGTTTTACGCATATAACGTACAATAGCTTCATCAAAATCATCACCTGCAACCTTAATAGAGGTGCTGACTACTGTACCGCCAAGCGAAATTACTGCTATATCAGCAGTACCTCCTCCTATATCAACAATCATATTGCCACATGGCCTTGCAATATCAATACCTGCACCAATAGCAGCTGCTATTGGCTCTTCTATAATTGCCACTTCCCTTGCACCTGCTTCATATGTTGCGTCTTCTACAGCCTTTTTCTCAACCTCAGTAACCCCGCTTGGCACACATACACTTATACGTGGTTTCCTGAAACGTGTTTTGCCACATGACTTCTGGATAAAGTAGCGTAACATCTTTTCCGTTACAGTATAATCAGAGATAACACCCTGGCGTAATGGACGTACTGCAACAATATTGCCTGGTGTACGTCCAAGCATAAGCCTTGCATCCTCTCCAATTGCCTTAATCTTATTTGTATCACGGTCAAATGCAACTACGGAAGGCTCTCTTAAAACTACGCCTTTACCCTTTATATATACAAGTACATTAGCTGTACCCAGATCAATTCCGATATCACTGCCTACCATTTATTTTCTCCTTTCAACGCAACTTACTATTCTATTTTTTCCAAAGTTAAACTAAATTAAACATACACTATATCATTATATACCATTTACCATAAATTTGAAAGCGGATTTTAAATTTTGTATACTTTTACATTACAAACAGGCTTTGACTAAACTTGCTATATGCATTATAATAAAAAAGCAAGTGCCAGCACACTCACTTCTTGCAAGAATTGCAAAGTAATCCTTGCTGGTGCCTTTTAAATTTATAGCAATTTCCTATTAATATAATAACATGGCATTATTCTTATGCCATATATAACACTTTAATAATATACCTATGCCATACACAGGACAGATTGGAGTTTTATATGACAGACATTAAAAAATTAAACTATGAATTATCATCAATAAGCAGGTACGCTGGCCTGCTTTATTCAAAATATACACTGCTTATACTGCTTGCCATAATATATTACCCAATGCGTATAACACCTGCATATATATTTATAGCAGCAATTTTAACCCCGGTAGTGCCCAGAATAGTTTCTGCTTCACAACAGCCTGCCAAAGACCAAAAAGATAATTTTACCCTTGCATATACAGCAGGCAGATACCATTTTACCACAGAAAACTATAAATACGAAAAATTTGGCAGTTCTTTTACACTTATCCTGCTTCTGCTGTGGCATATCAAAGTATACTACCACAGCACATACAGCCTTCCTTTTAGATTAGCTCCTTCATTAATAATTATTGTATACATATTAGTGAGGATAATTACAGGAATTATTATTAAATATAAAATTAAATATAATTTTATGCATCTTAATATCTGAACATAAAAAGATGGCAAGATAAATTATTAATTATTTATCTTACCATCTTTTTATGTCATTTTTATATATTATATATTACTTTTTTATTACTTTTTATTAAAATTAGTTACTATCCACATCCCATTGCATATAGGAATGCCTTAACTCCCCAAAACATATAGAATTACTAGATGTATATATTAACTAAAATATGAATTAACTTGCTTATATAAAAATATTATTACATACTTATACCAGCATGTGCTATGGAAGCACTTATGCTTTTATTAATACCTTCTTCAATTCCATTTATGTAGCTGTCAAAGTTAAATTCCACTGCTGACGGAGCTTGTGCTGCTGCATTAATCCCTGCCATGCTCTTTTTAGCCTGTACTGTCTTAGAAGAAGAAAGAGCCTGCGCTGCCACTGAAGACTTGTCAACGAAATAATCATATATTTCTTGTACAGTTTTATATGAATTAGTTGAAGACTCTCCTGCTTCATCTGCCTTTTCAAGTGCCTCTGAAAGCTTGCCTGCCATATCTGCTGCCTGGCTTGTTTCAGAATTAAGGTACATTTTCAATATAGATGAAAAACTAGAAATTGTCCCTAGTGAACTTATACCTCCATCTGACATACCCAGCGAAGAACCAAAAAGTGATGCCAGTCCTTGTGTACCAAGCTGTGAGCCTAAAAGTGATGCCATGCCCAATGAAGAATATCCTGAACTTATTGCATTTACAATACCTGACATTCCATTCATGTTAGAAGAATCTGATGAATTACCTGATAATGCATTAAGCATTGTGCTTGTTGAATTGTTATTTATCATCCACTGGTAATACAGGTCTTTTTCACTAAGAGAAGATAGTGCACTAATTGCTGAAAAATCCGCCATATATAACACCTCCATCAAAATTAAATTAAAGTCTTGGATATATATTAACACAAACCAGGATAAATTCCAAGAAAATTTAGTTACAAGGCATACTTTCATCTACAGTCAAGTATTTTAAACTGTATATTACCATACATTTCATTAATATCTGGTATATACAATATATCTATAACCTGGCCACACATACCATTTTTCATTAATCCCCATGTTTCCTTGCCATATCTTTCAATTACTGCCCTGCCAACACACTTTTCTGCATTAAAATCAACCGCATCAAACATATTACCTTCATCTTCAAGTTTAAGACGTGCAATCTGGTTCTCCTTGCCACACATATATAGAGATTTTATTATTACCCCACGTTTTGCAAAGACAGCTCTTTCATTAGCTTCACCAAATGGTTCAAGCCATTTAAGCTGTGTAACAAGTTCTTTACTTATATCAGCAAGCTTTGCTTCCATATCAAACCTTACACTTTCAACCAGCTCATCAGGGGTAAGACAGCACTGGTTATTTAAAGTCTCACGGAATTTGTCCAGGTTCTCTTCTGGAAGAGAAAAACCTGCTGCCATTGCATGTCCTCCAAACTCAGTTAAAATATCCTGGCATTTCATAAGTTCTGCCTGCATATGGTATCCAGGTATAGACCTTCCAGAACCTTTAAGCCCTTTTTCACCCTTTGTCAGTATATAAGAAGGCCTGTAATATTTTTCACGCACCCTGCCTGCTACAATCCCTGCCACACTTTCATGGCAGTCTTTAAGATAGACAACAATTACTGGCTGGTTCTGTATGTCCATTTGGGAAGCCTGCTTGTCTGCTTCCTCTTCTGCCCTTTCTGTCATTGCTTTTCTTTCTTCATTAAACATTACAAGCCCTCTTGCACGTTTCTGTGCTGCAATTTCATCTTCTTCAAGCAGAAGTTCCATTCCCATTGAAGCATCTGCAAGCCTTCCTGCTGCATTTATACATGGACCTGCCCGGAAACCTATATTTCCAGAATTAACCTTATCACCAATCTGCAGCTCATCTAACAATGCCCTCATACCAGTATTTTTCATAACACTTCTGTCTGAAAGCATTTTTAAACCATTGCTTACAATAATCCTGTTCTCATCTACCAGTGGAACCACATCACATATTGTAGCTATTGCGGCAAACGGAAGCAATTCTTCAATATAGCTGTTATCATTATTTTGTCCAAATATATAACTAAAAATTTTATATACAACACCTGCCCCACACAACTGTTTAAATGGATAACCACATCCATCCTGTTTAGGATTTACAACAGCATCCGCCTCTGGAATAATTCCAACACCATCTTCTGATGGTACTTCATGGTGGTCTGTGAGAATATATGTAATTCCAAGTTCTTTCGCACGCAAAGCAGCATCTGGCGCAGATATTCCATTATCACATGTAATAACCATGCCAGCACCATCGGAATATGCTTCATCCACCATATAACTACGTATTCCATAACCATCTTTTACACGGTGGGGAATTCTGTAACTAACATCACCGCCAAGCAATTTAATTCCCCTGGTTAATATATATGAAGACATAACCCCGTCAACATCATAATCGCCAATAACTTTTATTTTAACCCCTTTTTTAATGGCATCTGACAACAGGGTCCCAGCCTCTTTCACTCCCTTCATAAGACAAGGATTATACATTAAACCAATATCAGGAAACAAATATTTATCCATAGTTTCCCATGTATATAATCCCCTTTTTACAAGAATCTCTGCAAATATCTCTGTTATATTATACCGTGATGCAATTTTAGCAAGGTCTGCACCACATCTCTTACTTACCCAGCGCTTCAAATTTCCATCTCCTGTCCTGTTCATTTCTCTTTTCTATTTCCATACATTATAACACAATTATTCCAAGTTTTGTTAAAATCTGCTATACTATTATAAAACAAAAATATTATTAAGGAGAGATATAATGAACTGGATAAAATACCAGATACACACCACAACAAGCTACGCAGATACTATTGGCGGAATTATCTGTGAACTTGGTATTAATGGCTATGAAGTTACAGACCATGTACCATTATCTGAAAAAGAAGAAAAACAAATGTATACAGATATCCCTGCTGATATGGGTTTTAATGATGGTTCTTCAATACTGACATTTTATACAGAAGCACCTGGCAATGATAGCAGCAGTTTTTTCAGCACAGGCTCTTCCTTACGTGATGAACGTCTTGTCCAGGCAGAAATAATTAATCCAGACAAGCTTATAGAGAAAATTAAAAACCGCATTAGTGAATTACAAGAATTTATACCTGTAACAATGCCACACATTGAATATTCAATAGAAGATGATAATAACTGGAAAGACAAATGGAAAGAAAACTTTAAACCATTCAGGATTGCAGATGACATTATAATCAAGCCCACATGGGAAAATATACCAGATGATGCAAGCCAGGACGATATTATAATAGAAATTGACCCTGGTTCTGCATTTGGCACAGGTACACACGCAACCACCAGGCTATGCCTGCTCTCCTTGCGTAACTATATAAAACCTGGTACAACAATACTAGATGCGGGATGTGGCAGTGGCATACTTGCAATAAGTGCATTATTATGTGGTGCCCAGTCTGCATTCTGCCTTGATATTGACCCGGCAGCAGTCAATGCCACTATAGAAAACGCCACCATCAACAATATAAGCCCAGACAGGATAACTGCACTGAAAGCAAATATCCTGGAAGATGGTATTATTATAAAAAATGCAATGGATGGATATTGTGACATAGCAGTTGCCAATATACTTGCAGATGTAATAATTCCTTTGTCTGCACATATCAGCCAGTATATTAAACACAATGGTCTTTTTATATCCTCTGGAATACTTGCAGAAAAAGCAGACAGCGTAGAAGAAGCACTTATTAAAAACAACTTTAAAATACTAAAGAAAAATACACTTGATGAGTGGGTATCATTTGCTGCCCAGAAAATATTTTAATACAGCAAGTTAATTTTTTTGCAATAGGGAGTGTTTGAAAATTGCTTTTTGCGAAGAGTGCGCCACAATTTGTGGGAGATTTATACCAATTAAAAGCAGCCATATGGGCGGCGTTGACTGGATTTGGTATAAATATACCGCAAAGTTGGGAGTGCAAACCATTGATATTACCATATATTAAAAAAACGGGTGGCACAATGTGCCAGCCCGTCTACAATAAAAATATTACATTATTTCTCAGCTGTTTTTCGTACTTACAGCTTTGTTCTTTACTGTTTCCTTGTTTTTCCCAGAAGCCTTCTTAATTGTATACCAGAGTGTACCTGTTATACATACAGAAGAATAAGCACCACATATAATACCTGCAAGAAGAGGTATAGCAAAATCCCTTACAGACTCTACCCCAAGAATAGCAAGCATAACTACCATCAAGAAAGTAGTAAGTGACGTATTTATGCTTCGTGTCAGTGTCTGTGTAATACTATCATTAACTATGCCTTCAAGTGCTTCACTGCTTGTACGTGTTCCAAGATTTTCACGTATACGGTCAAATATTACAATTGTAGCATTAATTGAATAACCAACTATTGTAAGCATACATGCAATAAATGTATTACCAACAGAAATTCTTACAGCAGCATAAACAAGAAGTACACATATTACATCATGCAGAAGAGCAAGTACCGCACTTCCTGCAAAAATAATATCCTTAAACCTGAACCATATATATATAAGCATACATATTGCTGCTATAATTACAGCTATAACTGCATCTGACTTCATTTCATCAGAAACAGAAGCACTTATACTCTGTATCTGTATACTATCCTCTTCAATACTATATTTTGAAGAAATTGTAGATGTCAGGTTCTTACGCTGTTCCTCTGAAAGCTCAACTGTCTTAACTGTAAGTTCATTAGAACCTGCAACCTCTGCTATAACAACATCATTAGAACCACTTTCTTCCATAAAGAGTTTTTCTATTTCTTTTTTAAAATCTGCATCTATCTTCTGGCTGTCACTAAATGGTATATCATAAGTTGTACCACCCATAAAGTCAAGACCATAATTAAGAATATGCCCATCCCTTGCATTATTGACTACAAGCATAACTACACATGCTGCTATCATAACACCAGAAATAGCAAAGAATTTACCTTTATTTCCAATAAAGTTAATCTGCTTCCTTTCTTTTTCAACACCAAAATATTTTACATCATCTACTCCTAATGCATACATTGCATTAAGGATAATTTTTGTAATAACAAGAGATGTAAACATTGAAAGAATAATACCCATTGCAAGTGTAGTTGCAAATCCTTTTACAGTACCAGAACCCTTAATATATAAAACAACTGCCGCAATAAGGGTAGTTACATTACCATCTATAATAGCTGAAAGAGCTTTATCAAAACCAAGCTTTATACTTGCCTGTACTGACTTGCCCTTTCTAAGTTCTTCCTTAATACGGGTAAATATAATAACATTGGCATCAACAGCCATACCTATATTAAGTATAATACCAGCCACTCCAGGAAGTGTAAGGGTTATATTAAGTAAATTCAACGCCACAAGCATTACTACAAGATAGAAAAGCAGCGCAATAGACGCAGCAAGTCCTGGCAGTCTGTAGAAAACAAGCATAAATAACACTACAAGGCCAAAACCAATAGCACCAGCAATAAGGCTTGTAGTAATAGCATCCTGCCCTAACTGTGCACCTACTACCTGTGACTGTATTTCCTTAAGTTCAACAGGAAGTGCACCTATACGTATCATAGAGGCTAGTTCATCAGCTTCTGCATATGTCTTGAAACTTCCAGAAATAACAGCCTGTCCATTTGTTATCTCAGCCTGTACAGCTGGAGCGGACAATACCTTGCCATCATATACTATATATATCTGTTTCCTTGAAGGATAAGCTGCTGCTGTTGCTTCTGCAAACTTCTTAGTTCCCTTTGCATTAAATGAAAGCTGTACCACATATTCCTTATTCTTAGTAATTTCATCCTGCTGTGTACCTGCTTCTGCATTTTTTACATGCTTTCCTGAGCAGACCACCTTTGTATACTTTGGATTGCCATTATCATCAAATGTCATATCATCTGCTGCAACAAAGTCAAGTGAACCTTCTTTACCAAGTGATTCAAGAACCTCATCTGCATTTTCAACTCCAGGTATATCAATAGAAATACGGTTATTTCCTTCCTGGACTACAGAAGACTCTGTACTATAAACCTCAGCACGGTCCTGCATCATAGCAATTGTATCACTCATCTCTGTATCAGTTGGGTTATCCTTAACAGCCTGGTACGTAATACTTACACCACCTGCCAGGTCAAGGCCAAGTTTAATGTTCTGGGCGCTGCCCCTGTGCGAATCTGTAAAACCAACTAACGTTGTAAAAGCACACAATCCGGTTACTACAATAATAACCAATAGCTGCAACAGCCCCTTTTTCCTGTTATTCATGCTGCACATCTCCTTTTTTATATACTTCTTATGTGACAGTTTATCAAAAAACCACACTAGATGGCATTATAGCATAGTTGTTATATAATTTGCAAGTATTACACTATTATATAATCTCCAATTTTATCCAGTTAACCCTTTTTTCCCTTAAATACAAATCTATAATATTTTATTTTTTTCTTTACTATACCCTTTATTTCCAACAAAAGAAACACCCCATCTGCTTAACTACAGATGAAGTGTTTCTAAAAATATACACTGCTGGCTATCTTCCATTTGCATATACCTTTCCTGCTTCAGCTTTAATTCCATTATAATACAACAACTCATCAACTGTAACAAGCTGGTAACCCTCTTTCACAAGCTTTGGCACAAGCTTTTCTACAGCATCAGCAGTTGAAGGATACAAGTCATGCATAAGTACAATATCACCGTCCTGGATAACCTTACACTCATTTAAAACAGACTTCTTGTTCCTGCTCTTCCAGTCCTCAGTGTCAACACTCCAGTAAATCATAGGAACTTTTACAGTGCTGCGCATAGTATCATTAATGCTTCCTCCTGGTGGCCTTAAAGCAGAAAAACTGCATCCAATAACATCTTTTATAACCTTTTTACTTTTATCCAGCTCAGCCTTTATCTGCTTCTTGCTAAGTTTCGTCAGATTAGCATGGTTATAAGTATGGGTTGCTATCTCATTGCCCTGTTCATATGCCTGTTTTACCATATCTTCATATGATGGTACCCTGTTCCCTACAATAAAAAACGTCGCACGTGCATCATATTTCTTAAGCACTTTTAAAATCCTGCTTGTAACAGGAGTGTACGGGCCATCGTCAAATGTAAGGGCAACCATAGGCTTATCAGGGTCAAGTCCGTCACGCAGCCACCTTTTCTTTCCAGATGCCATAGTTTCTTTGACAGGTTCCTTTTCATTATCTTTGGAATCTTTTTTCTTCTCACGGCTGTCTTCTTTAACACCATCAGCTTTATCTGAATCCGTATCTGCTGCCGCAACATTCCCACTTCCATCCTGCATATTTAAACCATTTAATTTAAATGCAAGAACCGCCAGGATAACAACAAGCAAAACTGCTGTACTAAAAAGCACAACTTTAGTTCTCATCTCACTTTTCCTCTTTCTCTGGTTAATCATACTTCTTACCTGGAATGACTCATTCCTAAAGCCATCAGTTCCACCTTTGATGTGCTTTTTCCTATAACCCATTTGTCGTTCCCTCCAAATTTCTTATCTGTATTTTATTATTCCCCAAAAAACATCTGGTCAATAACTATAATAACATATATCTTTTAATTATGTTTTAAAAATATATTACAAATATGTCATATTTTTATTAATGTTTAACAAAAATAAACAATATTATAATTATTATACATAAATAAAAATTATGGCGCAAGCATCCCTCCAAACATTCCTGAAACTATGCATATCAATGCACCTGTTACAACCTCCTGGTTTACACCAGGCTTGTTCCCCATAATCCAGATACCTGCCAGTACTATAATTGCAAAATACATAATGCTTACAGCTATGCCCCACAGGAATTTATGCTGTCCTGCTTTCTTTCCTGCCACAAAACCGCCAATAAAATTTGATATTATGTAAACAGCAATAACACAGCCACTGACAGCACCTGCTCCGGCTTCTGTCTTCCAGATAAAGGCTGACATTACTGCAAGAAGTACTGCACTTAATATAAACATGCCTGCCAGCACTATACCATAGTTTACAAAATTTTTCTTCTCCATATAATCTTATTCTCCTGATAATTATTATTATTCATATTTATACCTTTCTGGTACAAAATATGACTATTATGATATACTAAACCTGGCAGGGATTTTTTATAAATTTTTGCTTGTACTTATTTAAGATTACAACACTTTGACAAAAAACAAAAGGAGGAACGGCATAAAATTATGAAATATATTGATTTACACACCCATTCCAATTATTCAGATGGCACATGCCCGCCATCTGTACTTGTTTCAAAAGCTATAGAAAAAGGTCTTGCTGCCTTTGCACTGACTGACCATGACACAGTAGCAGGAATAGAAGATGCTGTTAAAGCTGTAAATGAACAGCAGGCACCAGTCCAATTTATACCAGGTACAGAACTTTCTGCCGCATATAAAGACAAAGATATACATATTGTAGGACTTTTTATTAACCACCAGAACACAGCATTTAAAAATGCTGCCAGAATAATAATTAAAAGACGTGACGACCGCAATATGGAGATGGTAGAAAACCTTAGAAAAGCTGGAATACCAATTTCAATGGAAGCACTTATGGAAAATAACCCTGATACAGTTGTTACAAGAGCCCATTTTGCACGCTTCCTTGTTGACAATAAAATAACTGCAACACCTGCAGATGCTTTTAGAAAATACCTTGATACAGATACCCCTTATTATGTGCCACGTAAATACATAGAACCTGAAGAAGCAATCACTCTTATAAAAAATGCTGGTGGTGTACCTGTACTGGCACATCCACTTCATTATAAACTAAGAGAAGCAGAACTTGAAAAACTTGTAAGGCGTCTCGCCCTGGCAGGTCTTATGGGAATTGAAACATTGTATTCAAACCACACCAGACAAGATGAAATTTATGCCAAAAAGCTGGCACAAAAGTTTAACCTGCTGCCAAGCGGGGGCTCTGATTTCCATGGAAGCAACAAACCTGCAATAGATATAGGAACTGGCAGGGGCAGCCTTGCAGTACCTTACCATTATCTTGAAAAACTTGCAGAAGCATGCAATTATCCTCTTTAAAAATAAAAACAGCATAGCCAGGTTATTCCTGTTATGCTGTTTTTAACAAAATACTCTTTTATATTTTCAAATATTACAGTTTCCAGATATCATTATTGTATTCTGCTATCGTCCTGTCTGATGAGAAAAATCCTGCTTTTGCAGTATTAACAAGCATCTTCTTTGCCCATCCCATCCTGTCAGAATAATCACCCATCATTTTATCTTTTACAGCGATATATTCCTTTATATCAAGAAGAGTCATAAACCAGTCTTTATTAACAATCTCTTTAAACAAGCGTCCAAGGTTTTCAGGGTCTCCAGCCATAATAAGTTCTGGACTGATAATAAAGTTAACAAGCTCTTTTACAAGAGAATCCTCTTCATATATTTTCCTTGATGAATAACCATTTGTATTATATAAGTTAATAACTTCATCACTTGATTTACCAAATATATAAATATTTTCACTGCCTACAAGGTCATTTATTTCTACATTAGCACCATCCATTGTACCAAGTGTAACAGCCCCATTAAGCATAAATTTCATATTACCAGTACCACTTGCTTCCTTAGATGCAAGTGAAATCTGCTCTGAAATATCACATGCAGGAATAAGCTTTGCAGCTTTTGTAACGTTATAGTTTTCAACCATAACTACCTTTAAATAAGGATTAACCTGTGGGTCATTCTCAATAACCTGCTGTAAACAAAGTATAAGGTGGATAATATCTTTTGCAAGTGTATATGCAGGGGCAGCCTTTGCACCAAATATCATAGTAATTGGTGTTTCCGGAAGCTTTCCAGACTTAATTTCTTTATACTTATAAATAAGGTAAAGTGCATTAAGCTGCTGGCGCTTGTACTCATGCAGACGCTTAACCTGTATATCAAATATAGAATCTTCTGGTATATCTATATTCTGTGTATCTTTCAGGTATTTCTTAAGCTGCTTCTTATTATTGTCCTTAATCTCTAACATCCTTTTAAGCACTGCTGTGTCGTCTTTATATCCAAGAAGCTTCTCAAGCTCTCCTGCGTCTTTCTTCCATCCATCCCCAATTAGCTCTGTAATATATCCTGCAAGCTCTGTATTACAATGCATCAGCCAGCGGCGGAATGTAATACCATTTGTCTTATTATTAAACTTTTCAGGGTAAATATCATAAAATGCCTTTAACTCTGATTCTTTAAGTATATCTGTATGAAGTGCCGCAACACCATTTACACTGAAACCATAGTGGATATCCATATGTGCCATGTGTACACGGTTCTCATTATCAATAATGGCAACTCTTCCATCATTATATTTTGCCTTAATCTTTTCATCAAGCTTCCTGATAATAGGCATAAGCTGTGGCACAACTTCTTCAAGGTATGAAACTGGCCATTTCTCAAGCGCTTCTGCAAGAATTGTATGGTTAGTATATGCACATGTCTTGCTTACAATATCTGCTGCCTCATCAAAATCTATGCCACGCTCCTGTAAAAGACGGATAAGTTCAGGTATTACCATAGATGGATGTGTGTCATTAATCTGTATAACTGCATGCTCATAAAGCTTCTTTACATCATAGCCATTTTCATCCATTTCTTTAAGGATAAGCTGTGCACCATTGCTTACCATAAAATACTGCTGGTAAATTCTTAAAAGCTCTCCTGCCTTGTCACTGTCATCAGGATACAGGAACAATGTAAGGTTTTTTGCAATCTGTGACTTATCAAATGAAATCCCGTCACCTACGATTGACTCGTCCAATGTATCTATATCAAATAAATGAAGTTTATTTAAACCACTTTCATATCCTGGCACATCAATATCATATAATGTAGAATCCAGTGTAAAATCTTTAAACTGTACTGGGAAATGTATTCCTGTATCCACAAGCCAGCTTTCCTTTTCAATCCAAGGGTTCTTTACTTCTTTCTGTTTGTTATTTTCAAATATCTGCTGGAACAGCCCAAAATGGTAATTAAGCCCAATACCTGCACCATTAAGCCCCAAAGTTGCTATTGAATCCATAAAACATGCCGCAAGCCTTCCAAGACCACCATTCCCAAGTGAAGGTTCTGGCTCAGCTTCTTCAATCTCTGTTAAATCTTTGCCATTTTCCTCCAGACACTTCTTTACATCATCAAATATGCCAAGATTTATTAAATTATTGGAAAGTAATTTACCAATAAGGAATTCAGCAGAAATATAATATATCTTCTTGCTTCCCTTATTTGGCTTCTTATCCTTGCACATTTCCTTTACAAGTTTTAAAAGTGCATAATAAATCTCTTTGTTTGACGCCCCATTTACTGCCTTGCCTAAGTAACCCTCAATTTTTTTCTGTAACTCCATAATAGTTCTCCCTTCTCAGATAAATTTACCAGTACAACAGATGCCTGTCTTATAACTGGTTATATTATAATTACATTTTATGGTTTTTATCTTGCACAATAGTTTCTAAAAGTGATACAATACTATCAAATTACAACAAAAAACATATGCAGCCCAAAACCTGCATGTGTTAGAAAGGCATGATTATTATTATGAATAATCCTGACTATGAATATTACCATGAAAAAAAATCTCATGTTACTATAAACTTTCCATATAATACATACCTTTGCTCAATTCCGCTTGATTTTATACAGGTAAATACACACTGGCATGAAGAAGCAGAATTTATTATTATTAAAAAGGGCTGTGGCAAAATATATATTGATTTACAGTTATATAATGTAACTGCTGGAGATATTTTGCTTATACTTCCAGGACAGCTGCATTCTATAAGCCAGTCTGGAAATAAATGCATGGAATACGAAAATATACTTTTCTCCCCAGAACTTTTATATGGAAATGGGCATGACTATTGTACAACTGGCTATCTGCACCCTTTTTTTGAAAACAATTTTATATTTCCTGCCCATATAAATAAGTCATATAGCATTTACAGCCAGCTTTACGCATGTATTGATTCTATAGACAAACTACGTTCAAATCCTGTTCCTGGCTATGAACTTGGAATTAAAGGTTATCTGTTCCAGTTTTTTTCATTGGTTTTCGCAAACCTTATTGATATAGAATTAAAAAAGCCTGCAAACAGCCATGCTGCCAAATTAAAGGAAATACTTTACTTTATATCTGTCCACCACAATGAACCACTTGTACCCTCTGATGCTGCTTCTGCTGCAGGTTTTAGCACATCACATTTTATGAAATTTTTTAAAAAACATATGGGATGCACATTTACTGAATACCTGAACAGCTACCGGCTTTCTATCGCATGTACCCTGCTTTCTACTACAGATAAACCTGTACTGGAAATATCATATGAAACTGGCTTTACTAATCTTTCATATTTTAACCGTCTTTTCAAAAAAAAATACGGTATATCTCCAAGAATATACCGTAAGGAACTGTTAAGAAACAACTCATCTTCCTGACTTACCCTGATGCAAGGATGCAGCACAAGAAAATTCTGGCGTAACTGCTGTACCTGCATCTTTTCTTTGCAGGTAATTATTTATACTGCACCATGTTAACAAGTTATTTCTTAACAGTTCCTGGATTATTATAAATATACTGCCATTATTTTTCGCTGCTCTGTTTGTCTATTTCAACAATATTGTCTTTTTTCATTGGAATACGGCAATTTTTGTTATTACCAAATTCCACAATAACTACCTCTTCCATTATATCTATTACTACGCCAAAAAAACCGCTTGTTGTAAGTATGCTATCCCCTACCTCAAGTGTTGTAATAAGAGCAGTATGTTCTTTCTGCTGCTTCTTCTGCGGTCTTATTGCAAAGAACCAGAACACACCTATTACAACAGCATATACAACTACTATGCTTAAAAGACTCTGTGTTCCACCAGTTCCCAATACTGTTACTAAATTCATTTTGAATCCTCCTTAAGATATTCTAATTTTTTATTTTTATATTCTTTATAACAGCCCTTTTCTATTGCGTCACGTATTTCTTCCATAAGAGTATTATAAAAATAAAGGTTATGTGTAACCATAAGACGCAGCCCAAGCATCTCTTTTGCCTTTAAAAGATGCCTTATATAAGCCCTGCTGTAAGTTTTGCATACAGGGCAGCCACATGTTTCATCAAGAGGCCTGTCATCAAGCTCATATTTCTTATTTAAAAGGTTCATCTTGCCAAAATTAGTATATGCATGTCCATGACGTCCATTCCTGGCAGGATATACACAATCAAAGAAATCCACACCACGTTCCACTGCTTCAAGTATATTGGCAGGCGTACCAACTCCCATAAGATAAACAGGTTTGTCCTGTGGAAGATATGGTACAGTCTTTTCAATTATATTATACATCTCCTCATGGCTTTCACCGACTGCCAGTCCGCCCAGTGCATAACCATCAAGTTCCATGGATGTTATACGTTTTGCATGTTCTATACGTATATCTTCAAAAGTCCCACCCTGGTTGATACCAAAAAGAAGCTGGGATTTATTTATTGTTGTTTCAAGGCTGTTAAGCCTTGCCATCTCCTTTTTACACCTTTCAAGCCATCTTGCCGTCCTGTCTGCTGATGCCTGCATATATTCCCTTGTAGCAGGATGTGGCGGACATTCATCAAATGCCATTGCTATTGTTGACGCAATATTTGACTGTATCTGCATACTTTCTTCTGGACCCATGAAAATCTTCCTGCCATCAATATGGGAACTAAAATAAACGCCTTCTTCTTTAATTTTCCGCAGGCTTGCAAGTGAAAACACCTGGAAACCACCAGAATCAGTAAGTACAGGCTTATCCCAGACCATAAACTTACGTATACCACCCATATCCCTGACAATGCCATCACCTGGCCTTACATGCAGGTGGTAAGTATTACAAAGTACCACCTGCGTTTTAATACCTTGCAGGTCTTGTGTAGAAACAGCACCTTTCATAACACCATCTGTACCAACATTCATAAATACTGGTGTCTGTATAGTACCATGGACAGTTTCAAGCTGTCCTCTTTTTGCATCACCATCTTTATATAATATCTTATACATTATTCCCTCATCTCTTCCGCTTTAATTACAGATAATAACATTATATGGTATATTCTGTCAACCTCTTCTGAAATAATCAGATATAAGCTTTATTACAAAGAAAAGTACAGCAACTGGCAGTACAATACGTATAATAATAACTGCTGCCAGACCGCCAAGAAACAATACAAATGCAATAATACCTATAACAAGAACCAACAGCAGGATTTTCTCATACCATCTAATGCTGTGGCCAAAGCCCCTCTTATACTCATATTGCCTGTAATCTGTACCTTCACCACTGTTCTCTTCTCCTGAAGTGGTCCTGCTGTATTCATTTCTTGCCTGTTCTTTATAAAAATCTGCCATAGGCCCTTTAGATGCTATAAAACTGTCTATTATAGTCCTTGCAATAAGATGCGGGTCTCCTAACTGTTCTAGTGCTTTTTCCTCGGATTCCTCTCCATTTTCAATATAATCTTTATAATAACGGATATTTTCCTCTATTTCAGATGCTGGCACATTGCCCGCCAGGCTCTCTGTAAGAATATCTAAAAATTCTTTTTTAGTCATTGGCAACCTCCATTACATTAGGTTATGCTTCCGGACTCTCCCTTGTGCCTGCCTTTATGGCAAAGCTTTCCGGAATATTAGGAAAGAATAAGTTAAAAGCGCAAGTCATATGGCTTGCGCTTATTTAACCGCTATATTAAACGGTTTTATTCTTAATTTGCTTAAACATTATTAAGCCTTTCCAACTGAACCAAAGAGTTCCATCTTCTCTTTTACAGTAGCTTTGATAGCTTCTGCACCTGGAGCTAAGAGCTTACGTGGGTCAAATCCCTTGCCCTGCTGGTCTTTGCCTTCTTCAATATACTTACGTGTAGCTTCCTGGAATGAAAGCTGGCACTCTGTATTAACATTAATCTTTGCAACACCAAGGGAAATAGCTTTTTTAATCATGTCTTCTGGAATACCTGTACCACCATGAAGTACAAGAGGCATATCTCCTGTCTTTGCCTGGATTGCTTCGAGAGTTTCAAAGCTAAGGCCTGCCCAGTTATCTGGATACTTTCCATGGATATTGCCAATACCTGCTGCAAGCATTGTAACGCCAAGGTCTGCAACCATCTTGCATTCATCAGGGTCTGCACACTCACCAGCACCAACTACACCATCTTCTTCACCACCTATTGAGCCAACTTCTGCCTCAAGTGAAAGTCCAAGGATATTGCAAGCATGTACTAACTGTGTAGTCTTGTCAATATTCTCTTCAATAGGATAATGTGAGCCATCAAACATAATTGATGAGAAACCTGCATTAATACAAGCCTTTGCACCTTCAAATGAACCATGGTCAAGGTGAAGTGCTACAGGAACAGTTATATTTAACTCTTCTAACATTCCATTAACCATTCCTACAACTGTCTTATAACCACACATATACTTGCCAGCGCCCTCAGATACACCTAAGATAACTGGGGAGTTAAGTTCCTGTGCTGTCTGTAAGATAGCCTTTGTCCACTCTAAGTTGTTGATATTGAACTGGCCTACTGCATATTTGCCAGCTTTAGCTTTGGTAAGCATTTCTTTTGCTGATACTAACATAATATAAACCTCCATCTTTTGATAAGCTCCACGCCAGTGAAGCCGTAACATATAAATCAAGTCCATTATATACCATTTCTGCCAAAAATGGAATATAAAATATACAAGTTCTTCAATTAACTGTCACTATCCAACCATAAAGACACACTTATAATGTACACAGTTCAAAAGCTGGCATCTATAATACCCATTCTGTGCCCATTGCACCTATACTCTTTTTCTCCATTTCCATATATAACATGACCCCATTACTGCTGAAATTGTGTATATAAGCCTATTTACTGTCCACTGTCACTACTGTTTAATCATTACATATAGTTTCTAAGCACGAAATACAATTATATTACTTTCCACATTATAATGACCCTTATCATATATCTTTTCTTCCAGATACACAAAAACCTTGAAGAAGGGCAGACCTGCTTTAAAAATCTATGCAGAATGCAATTTAGATGTAATACAACTTCCTGATCTGGTTCTTACTAAAGTATAGCAATTTTTTAATAATATTTTCTAAAGACTAATTAAAGCTTGCTTTTCTTAAAATATCTTCTAAAAGATTTATATATTCTTCAAATTGTTTTATTCCATAATCTGTTATTCTATATGTGCTATTAGTTTTTTTACCAACTAATTTTTTTTCAGATATAAGATATCCCCATCCTTCCAATTTAGACAATTGTACACTTATATTACCATCTGTAGCTTTTGTAATCTCACGTAATTCAGTAAATGATTTACTATCACATAGCAAACAACTTAAAATTTTTAACCGCAATGGTAAACTAAATGCATCTGGTATATTATATATTTCCACTTTTTTTCCCTTGCCTCCACAATAATATTGCCAGACATACATACCCAATAATATATGTCATATAATTAATAATATAATTAACATTTACAACTATTTTACTATTTGCTATATTATAATTTAAACCCGAAATACTTAATAAGGTTATTGAAGAAAGCAAATAAAAAATTGAACATACTAAAATCCATATTTTATTTGTTACAACTCCAG
>ERZ778516.143-NODE-143-length-60689-cov-11.428951_pt1 | contig 60689 bp, 59 predicted proteins | sample MGYA00510342_ERZ778516 | MGnify/ENA primary metagenome ERZ778516 (study PRJEB29527, sample SAMN07138961) | mouse gut metagenome | material: feces | host: mouse | place: China:Nanjing | collected 2016-01-25 ...
TGATTGCCCACAGGCTTTCCACGATCAAAAATTCAGATGTGATCATGGTACTGGACCACGGGCGGATTGTGGAACGGGGAAACCATGAGAGCCTGCTGGCAAAGAAGGGGATGTATTATCAGCTTTATACCGGCAAGCTGGAGCAGGAGTGAGATCTATTATGGGTAACGGCGGAGGAATTGAAAATATGGGCATTAACGGAATCGGGGGCGGGCTATCCCGCATGGAGGGAAAACAGGAAAGGCACAGCGGAATCATTCAGGAGTTGGTTTTGCTAGACGAATAACAGGTATGGTTAGCGGAAATACTTCCAGAAGCAGCGGGAAAACAAATGCTGGTTCTGGAAGGGATAATTATGTGGGAGGAAATATTTCTGATCTTTTTGGCATAGAAGCCTCAAACTCCCAGGCATGGCTTAGTGCCATGAGCATGGAAATCTCTAAGCCAACGAGAATGTTGGACGGTAATTCAAAGCAGGATACTAACAATATGCCTACGGCTGAAAACAATATGCTATCAGATGGAATGCCGCTTATTTCCAATGAGGATTAGAAAATAGCGTGTGCTGATATGTAAAATTTGGGTGCCGCATAAGCTGAAACAAAAGGAGCCGGAGGAACTGAAATAGACAATGGCTTTGTGTATAATTGGGACATAAAACTAGAATGTGAAATGGTTTACAGGAGGAAAAACATGAGATATGTATCAGCAGCTTCGGGCATGGTGGATGGGATTTACAATGTTTTGCATACAGCGATTAAAACAATATATCCCCAATATTATCCGAAAGAAGTAGTGTGTTTTTTTTGCAAATACCATAGCAAAGAACATATTTTAGAAGGAATAGCGTCTGGGAATATGGGGGTATTGGTGCATCACGGTGTGATTGTTTGGAAACAGAAATTGCAAAAATGCATGATACGGTTATCTTAGACGCTTCGCTGCCAGCAGTGTGCCTATACGGGCATCGGGGTTATAAAACGGTGGGGCATGGGATATATGAATTGGAACACAATGTAAAGCTGGTTTATGAAATTATGGAGAAAAAATTGGGAGCGGATGGGTCACGGCGCAGTTCAAGGGATATTGGAACATGAAATAATAAAGGGGTAAAGCCAGTGCTGAAAGATTATAAGATGAGTTTTAATGGTTTGCTGTCCCAGCCCCAAATGACGTGCTAAGGGCGGATTCCGTTACAGGAACGGCTGATGCCATAGCTTCAGCCTGCCAGATATGGATGGCTGCTGCCCTGTGCTTTTTTATGAACAGAAAAAGCCATAAATTCCGTATTACCCCTTTGGTTATTACTCCGGCGGTTAAATATCGCTGTGATTGTATTGAAGAATAAAAGCAACCAGTTATGAGGATGAACTTTATATTTTGGGAATTTACCACGATGAAACCATGGCTGGTTTTGTGCTTTATGACTACGGTAATACTTTTCCTGGTTGGTCTATGAGCGGTTTTATGATTGGTAAGCAGTTTCAAAGAAAGGGTTATGGAAAAATTGAATATACATTTTTAGATATGAAGATATAATAATGGAAGCGTATAACCATATCGGAGAGCTGGCAAGGATTGAAAATGAGACCACAACTTCAAAAGAAATAAGGGCTGCAAACCATTGATTTAAAAGGGTTTGCAAAAAACAACAAAAATATTAGCACTCAACCCTTGACGTGGCTAACAAAGCGTGGTATTGTTATAGCAGACATAGAACAGAAAAGGAAATAGCAAAGGGCCTGCATGGAGTTTTGGCTATTTACCAATACTATGGTTTGGCAGCAATCCAAGGGAAGGAGGAACCCTTATGAATATCCAGAAATTTACACAGAAATCTATTGAAGCAGTTAACGGCTGCGAGAAGCTGGCATACGAATATGGAAACCAGGAGATTGAGCAGGAACACCTGCTGGTATCGCTGCTCCTGCAGGAAGACGGCTTAATCCCTAAATTAATTGAAAAAATGGAAATCAACCTAGAGCATTTTACCGGGAATGCCCAAAACCATCTTGCTAAGCGGGTAAAGGTTTCCGGCGGCCAGATCTATATGGGGCAGAGCCTGAACAAAGTCTTAGTCAGCGCCGAAGATGAGGCCAAGAAAATGGGGGATGAGTATGTGTCCGTGGAGCACCTGTTCCTGACGCTTTTAAAATACCCCAATCAGGCCATGAAGGAAATGTTCAAGGAATATGGCATTACAAGGGAGCGGTTCCTGCAGGCCCTTGCTACTGTACGGGGCAACCAGAAGGTAGTTTCCGACAATCCAGAAGCCACCTATGATACTCTGGCAAAATATGGCTATGACATGGTGGAGCGGGCAAGGGAGCAAAAAATTGACCCTGTAATTGGCCGGGACAATGAAATCCGCAACGTTGTCCGCATCCTTTCCCGGAAAACCAAGAATAACCCCGTCCTGATTGGGGAGCCGGGTGTGGGGAAAACGGCGGTGGTGGAAGGGCTTGCCCAGCGGATTGTCCGTGGGGACGTGCCGGAAGGCCTGAAAGACAAGCGGCTCTTTGCGCTGGATATGGGCGCGCTGGTGGCCGGGGCAAAGTACCGGGGGGAATTTGAGGAGCGGCTGAAGGCAGTGCTGGATGAAATCAAAAGCAGCGACGGCCAGATTATCCTGTTCATTGACGAGCTCCATACCATTGTGGGCGCAGGGAAGACCGATGGCGCCATGGATGCTGGGCAGCTCCTGAAGCCCATGCTGGCAAGAGGGGAGCTGCACTGCATTGGCGCAACCACCTTAGATGAATACCGGGAATATATTGAAAAGGACGCCGCGCTGGAGCGGAGGTTCCAGCCTGTGCTGGTGGCAGAACCCACCGTAGAGGACACCATTTCTATTTTAAGGGGCTTAAAAGACCGCTATGAAGTGTTCCATGGGGTGAAAATTACAGATTCTGCCCTAGTGTCAGCGGCTACCTTATCCAACCGTTACATCAGCGACCGGTTCCTGCCGGATAAGGCCATTGACTTAGTGGACGAGGCCTGTGCGCTGATTAAGACAGAGCTGGATTCCATGCCTACGGAACTAGACGAACTCCAGCGCAAGGTCATGCAGATGGAAATTGAGGAAGCCGCATTGAAAAAGGAAGAGGACCGCTTAAGCAAGGACCGCCTTGGAGCCTTGCAAAAGGAACTTGCCGACCTGAAAAATGAGTTCCAGTCCCGGAAAGCCCAGTGGGACAATGAAAAAAGTTCCGTAGAGCGGGTGCAGAAGCTGCGGGAAGAGCTGGAAGCCCTGAACAAAGAAATCGCCATGGCCCAGCAAAAGTATGATTTGGAAAAAGCGGCAGAGCTCCAATATGGGAAGAAGCCAGAGCTGCAGCGTCAATTAGAACTGGAAGAAGAACAGGTGAAAAAGAAAGATTTAAGCCTTGTGCATGAAAATGTAAGCGAGGAGGAAATCGCCAAAATCATTTCCCGCTGGACGGGAATCCCAGTGGCAAAGCTGACGGAAAGCGAACGGAACAAGACGCTGCATTTGGATGAGGAACTCCACAAGCGTGTCATCGGCCAAGAGGAAGGCGTTACGAAGGTGACAGAAGCAATTATCCGCTCCAAGGCAGGGATTAAAGACCCTACCAAGCCCATTGGTTCCTTCCTGTTCTTAGGCCCCACCGGGGTGGGCAAGACAGAACTGGCGAAAGCGTTGGCAGCCAGCCTGTTTGATGATGAAAACAACATGGTAAGGCTAGACATGAGCGAATATATGGAAAAATATTCCGTATCCCGCCTGATTGGGGCGCCTCCCGGATATGTAGGCTACGAGGAAGGGGGACAGCTTACCGAAGCTGTGCGGCGCAAGCCTTATTCCGTGGTGCTGTTTGACGAGGTGGAAAAAGCCCATCCAGATGTATTTAACGTGCTGCTCCAAGTCTTGGACGACGGGCGCATAACCGACTCCCAAGGGCGCACGGTGGATTTTAAAAATACGATCTTAATCATGACCTCCAACTTAGGCTCCTCCTATCTGTTGGAAGGCATAGGGGAGGATGGCAGCATCAAGCCGGAATGTGAAGCAGCCGTTATGGCGGAACTGCAAAATAATTTCCGCCCAGAATTCCTAAACCGCCTGGATGAGGTAATCCTCTTTAAGCCCTTAAGCAAAACTGATATCGGCTCCATCATCCACCTCCTGCTGGCAGACTTGAACAAACGCTTGGCAGACCGGGAAGTGTCCGTGGAACTGACGCAGGCCGCGCAGGAATTTGCCGTAGCCCATGGCTATGACCCCGTATACGGCGCAAGGCCCCTGAAACGATACCTCCAGAAAACAGTGGAAACACTTGCCGCAAAGCTTATCCTTTCTGACGGCGTGGGGGCTGGCAGCACAATCCTGATTGATGTGGAAAATGGCAGCCTGGCTGCTAAATGTAAAATGTAAACATGGCGCCATGAGGCAATGGCTTATCTGCAAGGTATGGAAACATACCTTGCATTTTTGCCTTATTTGTATTATTATATATAATATAAATAAGGCAAAGCATACAAGGAAAGGAATACCGCTTATGGTAATGAAACTGGATTTTGCCAGCGCCACTCCCATCTACCAGCAAATCCGGGACCAAATCGTACAGGCAGTGGCAGATGGCGCTTTCACAGACGGGGATAGGCTTCCCACCATACGCGCCCTTGCCAGCGAGGCTGGCATTAATACAATGACGGTAAATAAGGCATACCAGCTTTTGAAGCAGGAAGGGTACATTATCACGGACAGGCGCAACGGGGCAATTGTCCAATGTGCTAGTGGGAAGAAAAAAGCAGTGGAACGGAAGGTAGGGAAGGAACTGGAGCTGTTGGCCGCGGAAGCGAAAATTGCAGGGATTTCCCAAGAAGAATTTTTGCAGATGTGTAGGAAAGCCTACGGAGGGCATCAGGCATGAACATCCACGGGAATTCCAGAAAGGAGGAAATTATGGCTCTGAGAATTATTATGGCAGTCTTCATGCTGCCACTCTTGCCTGTTTATTTTGGGGTATTTTGGTTTTTGGCAGGGGAAAAGCGTGGGACGCAGTTTGGGGTGGCTTTGTGGGAAGGGGCTAGGGAGCAGACGCAGGTACAGGAAATCAAAAAGCGTTATAAACGGGAACTGAAGCTTTACGCCCTGATCTGCTTGCTGGTATTTTTCCTGACATTGCTGCCAAAACATGAATCTTTGCTGGTTACTGGGATGGTGGCGTGGGCGTTTTTTGCCTTCGTGTTCCTGCTCCTTCCATTCCGCAGGGCTAACAGAAGGATGCTGGAACAGAAACGGGAATACCTTGCTTCCCTGCCCAAAGAGGGGAAACCGGAAAGCCGGGAGGAAATCTTGGTTGACGTGACGGCAGCAGGTGCGCCAAAACAGAAATCGCCCAGGAAAGCCATTTATGCAGGCTGTGCCTTTGCAATGATTGCGCCAATTGCCGAGCTGCTGTTCTACCGCATTTGGTACCGCCCATGGCTGCCGGGGCTGTTGGCTGTGGAATCCACGCTGCTGGCTACGGCGTGTGCCGCCTGGTGCTTTCTGGCATACGTAAGGTTTTACGATAAGCAGAGGGTCAATGTGTTTACTTATAACAGCCAGGTGAATATGCAGCTTGCAGGAATCCGGAGGTACCATTTGGGCAGGTTCTGCACAATTATGGCTTGGCTGACAGGAGCCTTTAACTGGGGGATGCTGCTGGCGTTCCACTTCCCGCCTAATATGTTCCTGTGGCTGGTTTTTATCCTTAGCTTTCTGTTTGGTTCCATAAGCATAGCCCTGATGTTTTATTGCTGGAGGCAGATCGGGAAGGGCAGCCAGAAGTATCTGGACGGGGAGCCGCTGGCTGAGGAAGATGGTGATAAATATTGGATTTGGGGAATGGTTTACTATAATAAAAATGACAGCCGTTCCTTTGTAGAAGCCCGGGCTGGCCTGGGCGTCACCTCAAATATGGCAAAGCCTGCCATGAAATATACGGTAATCCTTGCGCTGCTTGTGCCATTCCTTACCATTGCTTTGGTATGTGGGGAAAGTGTTTTGGAGGATTTCACCCCTGTTTCCCTTTCCTATAAAACGGGGACGCTGACGGCAGAACACTGGAAAAAGGAATACCAAATTCCGCAGGAGGAGATTAAGCAGGCAGCCCTTCTGGAAGAACTGCCGGACATCAGGAGAAAAAGCGGGACTTCCATGGAGCATGTGTTAAAAGGAAACTATTACTGCGAAACGGACCGGCGGGATTTCAAGGTCTGCCTAAATCCCAAGGAACCGCCCTTTTTGATGGTGGAATGTTCGGATGGCAGATGGTACCTGCTTGGGGGCAGTGATGGGGAGGAAACGAGGCAGGTATATACCCACTTAGGGAGCGCTACGGGGCGATAGGCTAGGCAGTAAGGGGGAGGAAATATAATAGGCGTATGATTTGAATTATAATATTCACAGAACGAATGTATTTAAAGAAATAAATCTTGAAAAGTATTGAATATTTTCCTTATATATGTTATAAAATATAACATATATAAGGAAAATAATAAGGAGAAAAGATATGTTTACGAAAGTAAAGCTGAAGAATTACAAATCACTGGTTGATTTGGAAGTTGATTTGAAAGGAACCAAAAACCAGCCAAAGCCCCTTATCATCATATATGGAGAAAATGGTGTGGGGAAGTCCAACTTTGCAGCATCTTTTCTTACTTTAAGCGAATCCCTGCAAACAATGTCGCTTAGGAAAGTAATACAGCAATTTATGGAAGAAACGATGGACGGGATTCCCAAAGAATTTGTCGTGAAAATGATTTCCCAGAACCTACGCGATACCGAAACCATCATCAAGAATTGCAAAACCATAAATTCTAAGGGGAATATGTTGCTTGAATTTGGATTTATCATTGGTAGGAAGCATGGGAATTACATTCTGGAATATGATGATACCAAATTAGTGCATGAGAGGCTGGACTATGCCTTGAATAAAAACAAAACCAATTTATATGATATCACATTAGAAAATATCAAGATAAACGATAAGCTTTTTTTGGACAGTGAATATGCAAAAGAATTGAAAGAGCTATTGGTAAAATACAGGGGAAAACATAGTTTCCTCTCTATTTTGCTTTCAGAAAAAGAGGAGAAAGCGGATGGATATGTGGAAGAAAAAGTGTCAGGCAGCTTGTTTGATGTAATTAACCGTTTCCGGGGTATGTCATTAAGGGTGAAAACAGGAAATAAAGGAGAGCGGGGCAGGATTGGCGTCCCACATAAAATACTAGGCGAGCTGATTGAGGGGGAAATTGATGTTTCCGAAGAGGCAGAATTGGATCAGGCACAGGAGCTGCTGAATGAGTTCTTTTCACAGGCCTATTCCGATATCAAAGGGGCATATTACAGAAAAGAATATAGGGAACATAGAATTGAGTACGAATTGGTGTTCCGGAAATTGATCTATGGGAAAGTCGTGGACATTGCAGCAGAATCTGAGTCTACAGGGACGTTGCATCTGTTGGATATTCTGCCATTTTTATTGATGGGAGTGAAAGGGAAGGCAGTTGTAATCGACGAGCTGGATACAGGGATACATGATTTGTTAGTCAATAGTATCTTAAGCAATGTGCTGGATTCCATCCGCGGGCAATTAATCATAACAACGCATAATACCATGCTGTTGGAAACAGAAATAGACCCTTCTTGCATTTATACTTTCTATGTAGACAAGGATGCCAATAAATATTTGGAACCAATTGTAGCATATGAGGGTAGGGCACATCCGAACCTGAATTATCGGAACCGGTACCTGAAAGGGATGTATGGGGGCATTCCAATGGTCCGGGATATAGATTTTGATGAATTATGGGACATTTTCGATTAGGGGAGGTAACTGTATGCAAAAGCGGAAACCATGTTACCTGAAATCTGTTGTGATTGTCCATGGGAAATCAGAAAAACAAATCTGTGATTACATCAAGTCTAATCTGCGGCTGAAAATGGAAGTGATAAGCGAGAAAAAGGGGGAGAAATCCATCCAGATTAATGGGCTAGGACATTTGCTGAAGGATAAACGGTTTTCTTCGTTCAGGCAATTTATCAAATTTTTCGACGATGTTGAGGTTGTTGGAGAGAAGACAAAGAAAAAACTGGCTCCATATTTTAAAATCTTCATCATCATGGACACGGACGATTGCGCAGAAGAACAAAAGAGGAGATATATTACAAAAGAAATGTTCCAAGGCCATTGGGCGTATGATTATATTATTCCTATTTTCAATTCACCGGATTTAGAATCGGTTTTGGTAAAGGCAGGCATAAAGTTTGAGAAAAAGGGAGCAGACAGGAAGAAAGAGTACATAAAGATATTTCCGACCGACACAAAATACTCCCATCGAGAGGGAGTGGAGCTGCAAACATTTGCCAATAACCTAAAGAATGTAGAAGACAGCAATTTGCACCAGTTTATACAGCACTGTTTAGAAAGCGCCGAATAAAGGACACCCCCTTCCTCATATATTTTAGGGAAACACCTATGGAGCATTCAGTGGATGAAAGGAAAGAAAATCTGGAAAAAATGCCTGATCTTCGACGTCTGCTGCATCTGCCTGCTGCTGGCCCTTACCATCACCGGGACAGGGAGAGGGGCGGAGGTGAAACAAGGGTTCCTGGCAGCGGCCGGGTATGTGGAAAAAATACGGCAGGCGTCCAGCGCAGCCCCCAAAGACGCCGCATCTGTAGAGAAGAAAAGGATAGCCCTTACCTTTGACGATGGGCCGAACCCTCAATATACCCCAGAAATGCTTGCAGCGCTTAAGGAACGGAATGTGAAGGCGACTTTTTTCCTATTGGGGCAGGAGGTGGAGAAATACCCAGAAATTGTAAAGCAAATCCAGGCAGACGGCCACTTAATCGGGAACCATTCCTATAAGCATGAACAGCTCAGCAAGCTGCCTATGGAGCAGGCCTGCAGCCAGGTCAGCCGCACCAATGAACTGATTTACGGAATTACCGGGATATACCCCTCTTACCTGCGCCCGCCTTTTGGGGACTGGCATGAGAAGCTGGACGGGGAAGTAAATATGGTGGAGGTGCTCTGGGACGTGGACACTCTGGACTGGTCCAGCCAGGACCATGCAAAAATTGTGGAGAAAGTTGTAAAAAATGTGGAGGAAGATGATATAATCCTGATGCATGACGGCTATGAAACCTCTGTCACCGCGGCAATGGAAATTATTGACACATTGCAGAAACAGGGGTATGAGTTTGTCACAGTAGACCAGCTCTTGTTTGAGTGAGCAGCTGCCTGCCAAAATTAACATTATTTCCAACAAAAATACATGGTTCCCACCCGGCGGGTTATAGTATAATAATAACAGCTATGTTCACATCGGCGCGTGTACGGCTTACCATGCCAAAACGGCTATGGCATAGGAGCTGGGAGGAAGATATAGCAGGGGCACAGTACATAGAAGAAAACGAGCGAGGTTAAAGGACTTATGAAAATTGCAATCTGTGACGACTGCCGTCAGGACGCCTTACGGCTGAAAGCACTGCTGAATGGAAACCATGACGCAGTGCTTTATTCTGGCGCAAAGCAGCTTTTAGAGGACGTGAAGGGACGGGGGAAACGTTATGGCCTGTACCTGATTGACATTTACATGGACACTGTAAGCGGCATTGAGCTGGCAGGGCAGCTTAGGGAAGAAGTGGAGGACGCGGCTATCTGCTTCATTTCCACAAGCGACGCCTTTTACCGTGAAGCATATGACCTGTATGCAGTGCAGTACCTGATTAAGCCCGTGAAGCAAGAGGACCTGGACTGTTTGCTGGAACGGCTTTCCCGCCATATGGAGAAAGAAAAGGAGAATTCCCTGTGGTTCCGCTGGCGCGGGCAGGCCGGGGCGATCCCCTATGGGAAAATCCTGTATGTCAGCAGCAGGGAGCACACTATCTTTATCCACTGCCGGGATGGGCGTATTCAGGAGTGCACCGGGAAATTAAGCGAAATGGCAGGGCAGATTTGCGGGGACGTGTTTTCCAGATGCCACCAGAGCTTTATTGTCAATATGTACCAGGTGGACAGGATGAATGGGAATGAGCTGATTGTCCACGGCCAAAGGGTTCCTGTTTCACGGCGTTACCTTGCCGGCATCAGGAAACGTTACCGGGAAATCCTCTTTGATGAAACATCTTAAAAAACAGGTGACGGATGGGGCGGCGTATGGTATGATTGGTTGGAAAGAATGTGTAGGGAAAAAACAAAGAAACCTTATATGAAATGGAAAGGAATCTATCCAACCAGTGTAAAGGAGGACCAGTCCCCATGGATTTATTTGATTATATGAGGGAACAGAACCAGGAAAAAGAAGCTCCCTTAGCCAGCCGCCTGCGCCCCTCTGTTTTAGAGGAGGTCGCAGGCCAGCAGCATATCATAGGGAAGGATAAGCTGCTGTACCGCGCCATCCAAGCCGACAAGCTCAGCTCTGTCATTTTCTACGGCCCGCCGGGCACAGGCAAAACCACTCTGGCAAAAGTCATTGCCAATACTACCAGCGCAGAATTTACCCAAATCAACGCCACGTCCGCCGGAAAGAAGGACATGGAAGAAGTCGTCCGTCAGGCAAAAGACAGCCGGGGGATGTATGGGAAAAAGACCATACTGTTTATTGACGAAATCCACCGTTTCAATAAATCCCAGCAGGATTACCTGCTGCCCTTTGTAGAGGACGGCACAGTGATTTTGGTTGGCGCCACAACGGAAAACCCATATTTTGAAGTAAACGGGGCGCTGCTGTCCCGTTCTGTTATTTTTGAATTAAAGCCTTTGGAAAAGGAAGATATCAAAACCATCCTGAAACGGGCGGTTACCGACCAGGAAAAAGGGATGGGCAGCTTCCATGCCGTGGTTGCAGAGGATGCCATGGAATTTTTGGCCGATGTGGCAAACGGGGATGCAAGGGCTGCACTGACAGCCATAGAGCTGGGGATCCTGACGACGCCCAGAAGCGACGATGGGAAGATCCATATTACCCTTGAAGTGGCTTCGGAGTGTATCCAGAAAAGGGTGGTGCAGTACGATAAAACAGGGGATAACCATTACGATACGATTTCGGCGTTTATCAAGAGCATGAGGGGATCCGACCCGGACGCAGCCGTCTATTACCTTGCAAAAATGCTGTATGCCGGGGAGGATATTAAGTTTATTGCAAGGCGGATTATGATCTGCGCTTCGGAGGACGTGGGGAATGCAGACCCTAACGCACTGGTGCTTGCCGCCAGCGCCGCCCAGGCGGTGGAGCGGGTGGGGATGCCGGAAGCCCAGATTATCCTTTCACAGGCAGCAGCCTATGTGGCAAGCGCGCCCAAGAGCAACGCCGCTTGCCTGGCAATCAGCCGCGCCATGGAAATAGTCCGGACGACCAAGACTGCCCCTGTCCCTGTGCATCTGCAGGATTCCCATTACAGGGGGGCAAAAAAACTGGGACATGGGCAGGGTTACCTTTATGCCCACGATTATCCCAACCATTATGTCAGGCAGCAATACCTCCCAGACGGGCTTACAGATGTGAAATTTTATGAGCCAACGGAAAATGGCTATGAGAAGCAGATAAAAGCCCATTTAAAATTCCTGAAGGAAACGTAATAGCTGCACAAGGGCTAATCCAGCGGGAGTCTTTCTGAAGCGGACAGATGTAAATTTCTGAAAGAAAATGCTTTACAACTCCGCCGGAATAGTGCATAATAGGAAAGGTTGAAAAAAGAGAAGAAAGCCCGAAAAAGGAAATTCAGGAGGAATGAAACATGCAGCCATATCAGGAAATGAGCAGGGAAGAATTATTGAAGGAAAAGACAGCATTAGAAGCTGCTTACAGGAAATATGCGAAAAGCGGATTGAAACTTGATATGTCCAGGGGGAAGCCCTCTGCAGAGCAGCTGGATTTGTCCATGGGAATGATGGATGCCCTTAGCAATGGCGCGGACTTAAGCTGTGAGGACGGGACGGACTGCCGGAATTACGGTGTGCTGGATGGGATTTGGGAAGCAAAAGTGCTGTTAGGGGACATGATTGAGTGCCACCCGGACAACATTATTATTTATGGAAATTCCAGCCTGAATATTATGTATGATACAGTTTCAAGGTCCATGACCCATGGCGTGATGGGCAATACCCCGTGGTGCAAGCTGGATAAGGTGAAATTCCTGTGCCCTGTGCCGGGGTATGACAGGCATTTTACCATAACGGAGTATTTTGGGATTGAAATGATTAATATCCCCATGCTCCCTACGGGGCCGGATATGGATATGGTAGAGGATTTAGTCAGCAAGGATGATTCCATCAAGGCAATCTGGTGCGTGCCGAAATACTCTAACCCCCAGGGCATTACGTATTCGGATGAAACTGTCCGCCGTTTTGCAAGGCTTAAGCCTGCAGCAAAGGATTTCCGCATTTACTGGGACAATGCCTATGGGGTGCACCACCTTTATGATATCGACCAGGATAACCTTGTGGAGATTTTGGCAGAATGCAAACGTGCCGGGAACCCGGATATGGTGTATAAATTCTGTTCCACATCTAAAATCAGTTTCCCTGGATCAGGTGTTGCAGCCATTGCTGCTTCCGCCAATAACTTAGTGGAAATCAAGAAGCAGATGCAGGTGGCTACTATCGGCCATGATAAGGTGAACCAGCTCCGCCATGTACGGTTTTTCAAAGATATTTACGGCATGACCGAGCATATGCGCAAACATGCGGATATCCTGCGCCCTAAATTTGAAATGATTATTGACACCTTCGAACGTGAACTGCAAGGCAGGGAGGCAGGGAGCTGGATTGCGCCGAAAGGTGGGTATTTTATCGCATTTGAAGCTATGGAAGGCTGTGCGAAGGCCATTGTGGCAAAGGCAAAGAAAGCCGGCGTAACCATGACCCCGGCAGGCGCCCCATACCCATATGGGAAAGACCCTAAGGATACCACCATCCGTATTGCGCCGACTTACCCGACCTTGGAAGACCTAAAGATTGCAACGGACATTTTTGTTATCTGCGTAAAATTAGTAACTATTGAAAAAATTCTGGAACAAAAACCAGCCTCCTGACAGCAAATATGTGTTTAGGCCTATACCGGCTTCCGAACTGTTACCCATGAAGGGCTTGGGCACATTGTACGCAGGGCACGGACATTTATGCGTATTTTTTGGAGAATCCTTGCAGCAGGGTTTTTCCCTTAGGGCTGGCATAAACTGAGAAAGGATGGAAAATAAGAGGAAATGCAAGTACCCGAAAAATTTAATGAGGGCGTAACCAGTTGGGAAACCGTTATTTTCTTATTTAATTCGGCGTTGAAGGAAGTGGGTACCAAAGTCGATATTTTAAATGATGAATTCCGGCATGTACATAAGTACAACCCCATTGAATATGTAAAATCCAGAATCAAGTCCCCGGAAAGCATTGTGAAGAAATTAAAGCGCCATGGATATGAGAGCACAATTGACAATATGGTAAAGCATATCAACGACATTGCAGGGATCCGGGTAGTGTGCTCCTTCACTTCCGACATTTACCGGCTGGCGGAAATGATTGGCAGGCAGAATGATTTAACTGTAGTTTCCATTAAAGACTACATTAAGAATCCCAAAGACAGCGGCTATAAAAGTTACCATATGCTGGTGACTGTCCCAATTTTCCTGACAGACGGCGTGGTAGACACCAAGGTGGAAATCCAAATCAGGACGATTGCCATGGATTTTTGGGCAAGCCTGGAACATAAAATTTACTATAAATTTGAAGGGAATGCCCCGGAATATATCAGCCGGGACCTGCAGGAGTGCGCCGGGATTGTGTCCATGCTGGATGCAAAAATGCTTTCCCTGAATGAAGCCATTATACAGGCAAAGGAGCAGCAGAGGGCAGGGAAAGCCTGAAAGCTGTGTTTTCCAGATACGCTCTGGGGATGGCGCTATAATATTAGGAAAGAGCGGCAGGGACAGAAGGGCATGCAAGTAACAGTTTTAACAGAAAATACAGTCTATAAACGGGGGCTTTTCGGGGAGCATGGGCTGTCCATGCTGCTGGAAACAGGCGGAAAACGGTATCTGTTTGATACAGGCCAGACGGATGTCTTTCTGCGGAATGCAGACAAGATGAAGCTGGATTTGGAACGGCTGGACGGAATTATTTTGAGCCATGGCCATTATGACCATTGCGGCGGCATGGAGTACTGGGCAAGGAAACAAAACGCCGCCCAGAATGGTTCGCCGGGCATCCCTATTTATATAAACCGGAAAGCATTTGACAAAAAGTTTTCTGGGCATCCCAAAACAGGGGAATTGCTGTTTGGCGGAATCCATCCAGAGGCAGAAGCATGGATGAAGCAGAGCGGGAACATAAAATATACAGAAGAAGGGTGTATGGCAATAGCAGAGGATGTTTACCTCCTGTCACGGGTTCCGTTTGTGACAGGCTTTGAATCCGTGCCTGCCCGGTTCTGGAAAGAAGCCCATACAAGGGACGGGGAAGATACCGAAACAGGCAGGGCAGTAAGAGGTAGCCTGGAAGCGGGAAAGCAGATAAGCGGCGGTGAAGTAGCAGAAAGCCATCTGGGAAACAGTTCTGGGAATGCAAGCCAAACAAGTAATGGTGATTTAACAAAAAGCTATTTGGGAAACATTCATAAAACAGGTTTGCTGGGTTTAGTGGCAGACCACATGGAAGATGAACAGCTTCTTGCCATACGGGATGAACAGGGGTTGTGTGTATTTGCAGGATGCGCCCATCCGGGCATTGTCAATTGCCTGAAGTATGTACAGTCTTTTTTCCCGGGAGAGCATATCCATGCTATTGTGGCGGGGATGCATTTAAAAGGATGTTCCCCCCAGCAGCTCCAAAAGACCATCCAAGCCCTCCGGGAATTTGGGGCTGACAGCGTTGTCCCCCTGCACTGCACAGGCCTTCTTGCGATTGCAGCTATAAAAGAAGCTTTGGGGGAACGGTGCCTGCTGGCAGAAGTTGGGAAGAAAATCCTGCTTTAATTATTAAGATAGGTTATTTGGCGGCTGGAAAGCTGCCAATTTTTTTGAATTGACATGTGTAATGAATAATGCTATAATATTACAATATCAAACATTGCCTTCATGGCAGGAGAAATAGGCGGAGGAGATTATGAGAAATAGTACGTACCACAGGTTAGAAAATTTATACAAGAAATGCAAAGGATATATCAGCACAAGGGAATTGCTGGATGAAGGCTTTTCCAACCGGCAGATTGCTGTGCTGGCAGAAGAAAAATATTTGGAAAAAGTATGTTATGGCTATTATTGGCTGCTGCAGTGCGGCCGTAAGAAGCCTGCGGACTATAAATGCATCGAGGCGTCTTTAAGCAACCCCAGGGCTGTCATAGCCATGGAAAGCGCATGTTTTTATCAAGGCATGCTTAAGGAAGAACCGCCGTTTCTGGCAGTTGCGACAGAACGGGCAGACCGCAGCGCAATGAAAATGAATTTCCCGGTAAAAAGGCATTATTTTTCAAACCCTAAATTCCAAGTTGGGATGCAGGAGGTGCAGACGGAATTTGGCAGTTACCATATGTATGATGTGGAACGCAGCTTCTGCGATATGGCACGTCTGGGCGGTAAGCAGAAGGAGGACAGGCTTGCAGCAGAGGTTTTGAAAGCCCTGAAAGCAAATGAAAAACAATATGGACGTGTGCTACGGTATGCAGAAATGTTCCGGTTAAAGCTATGACGGCAGCTTCCCGGAAAGCGAGGTATAGCAAGTAATATTTGAAGGATAGTGAGCAGGAAAAGCGGTTTGGGCTGTTATGCAGGTGATTGGAAAATCATAGGCATAGCAGCCCCTTTGTGCAGCTGTGTCAATTTTTTCCATGTTTCGCTTCAAGTTCAGCAACCCGTTTCTGTAATTTTAATATCTCGTCTGCATATCTTGTGATTTCATCTGCATACTTTGCATTTTCGTCTGCATATCTTGCATTTTCTTTTTCCAGTTCGTCAATCCGGAAACGGTACTTATCATTTGGGAGTTCAAGTGCCCCTGGGAGTAAAGGTTTCATATATTCGCTCGCTCCTTCCAGTTTCATGCTAAGTTCACTGCGTAAATGTTCATCGAGAAAGCCGGCCAGTTCGTAAAGCTGTTTGGCGTCATCTGGGGTAAGGGATCCCATCTGGAGGCTGGTTTCTATAGTCCCAATTATATCATGGCGGATTTCATCCTGCAACCGTGAGAATTCCTCAGGGGAAAAAGTTGGTTTGCAGCTGCTGCCCATACAGGGGGTTGCTGCTTTCCGTTGGCTGCCTATGGCAGGGGCTTTTGCTTTCAGGAGTTCACGGAAGCGGAGTACCTGGAAGGGGATAAGTGCAGCCAGTTTCTTCCGGTTCAGCTCTTTGGGGCTGTGCGCCAGATAAAGGAAGTTCTTTATCTGGTAGGTGAACCCCTTCCCCTGCCCGCTGAAGGAAATATGCAGGGGGCTTTCGTCTGGCATGGTTTTTGCCTGGGTAAAGTAGATTACCATAGGTTCCGGGAACAGCAGGGAATCTGTTTCCGTTTGTGTGGACATGGCATAATGGAAACCGTATTCAAAGGCACGGAGGGGAATCAGTCTGTCGGCAGACGTCTGCGCTTCCAAATGGAACGTATGCTGCCCTGCAATGGTTATGAAAACATCGGAATACCTGCCCTTCAGGTCAAGGCGGATGAAATCGCCATTTGGGCGGGAAGTGTGGGATTCTGGCGGGAAGTCCCTGCCGAACAGCCCGTTGATAAGGTTGGTAATGGCAGTATCGGACAGGGAAAAGATGCGTTTGAAAGCCCTGTCGTAAACCTGCCTGTTTGGGTTCAGGTTGATAAAAAGCCCTCCTTATATGAAAAATTAGAAAAGCAGGTAAATAAAGAAAATATTTGTGTATTTTAAAAAAGTGAAAATAGATATGGTTTATGAAATAAATGGTAATTATATAGAATCTAATTATAAAATATTTTTCTAAGATTGTCAATTAAAACTTGAAACTATGTAAAATTTATAGTATATTAACAACAATGGTTGGAGGAAGAAAAATCATATAATAGTGCATATTTTGTTTGATTAGCTTGTCTTTAAAGAGTTTTTGTAAAAATATTGAGAAGTTTCCTGTAAAAAATCCGGTTTTGCAGTAGAAAATCCCATTGTAAAAATACAAAACTATGCATAGTGAAAGGTGGGAAAATGAGTTGGTTACTTCTGTGCTGAATAGAACATATAATCTTATGGTTATGGACATGCCAAATGGGCTGTACAGGGATTTTGGAAGCTTAAATGTCTTAAATGGGTCTATCTTAGAAAACTTATGCGCACAAATAAGGAGTAGAGTGTGGGAAGTAACAAGAATTTGCAGAGCAGATTCGGAAGGAGGTAAGGGCATGGATATAGGGAAATTATATAGCAAGTATAAAGATGTGTTATTTTATTTATTTTTTGGCGTTTGCACAACGGCTGTGAATGTAGTGGCATATTGGGCGGCTGCCCATCTGCTACGCTTCGGGACAATGCCAAGCACAATACTTGCTTGGGTGCTTGCAGTGACATTTGCATATATTACAAATCGGAAATGGGTATTCCACAGCAATGCATCAAGAATAAAAGAGATTGTAACGGAGATAGGATCTTTTTTTGTATGCAGGCTTGCTACAGGCGGTGTAGACTGGGTTTGTATGTTAGTGCTTGTGGAATTTATGGGACTAAATGACGTAATGATTAAGTTTTTGGCGAATGTGGTTGTCATTGCCCTGAATTATGCTGCAAGCAAGATGATTATTTTCCGGGCAGAACGGAAGAAAGAAGGGATGGTGGGAGAATAAAGATGGTTGTGCGGATGGATAAAATTCTATTTAGCAGTACCATCAGTGGCATTGATTTTTTGGGTTATGTATAAAATAAGCGGGATAGATGCAGGGGACAGGTTTGAGCTATTTATCCCAAAAGGGTTATTCGTGCTGTTGGGCTGTGCTGCATTTTTGCTGCTGTGGTGTGTGTTATCGGGGCTTGGGGCTTTTACTATCCAGTCTAGTGATTGGGGAAAGCACAATGTCCTGCTGGAAGATTTGGTAAATTATGAATGGCCGGTAAAGTATGGGTTTCATGGCGGGGGAGTCATGGATTATTATATTGCAGGATACTTGTTCCCTGCGTTACTGGGAAAAATGTTGGGAGGGATACGTAGCGCTGAAATTGCATTGCTCCTATGGACATGGCTTGGCTTTATCTTAACATGCGTTGGCATATATGCATTTTTAGGCTGCAAAAAGGCGTGGAAATTAATTTTAATTTGTGTGTCGCTGTTTTTATTTTCAACGTTTATCGTTCCCATGTCAGGTGTGTACCAAATATTGCGCCCAGAAGATTTGAGCGGGGATGGGTATATGTGGCTTAGTTTTGACATTAAGGCACAATATTCCAACAATATTACTTTGCTGCGATGGGTCTTTCCGCAGTTTGTATCAACAGCGGTGGGGATGGTAGGGCTGCTGATAAATAAAGACAAGGTTGAAAATTGGGGAATATTTTGTGCGCCAATTGTACTGTATTCTACTTTTTGCTTTGTAGGAATGGTAGCATTGGCAGGGGCACTCTATTTCGTTGGTTTATATAGGTGTCAAAATAAAAAGGAATATGCATCCAGAATTTTCCATTGGAAAAATTTGTGTTCCTTGGCAGTAGGCGCGTTACTTTGCATTTATATTTTAGGGAATGTGCTGCAGCCAAAGCCAGAAGATGTGGCGATGCAGTTTGGGTTGATGGATTATTCAGGGAATGTTGTATTTTTGATTGTGTTTCAGCTTTCATGGATGCTGTGGTGTTTCATTTTACTCAAAAAGGAACGTAGAAATGAGCTGATGTATTGTACTGGCTTGGTGCTGTTTTTGCTTCCATTTTTTTCCTATGGGATGTATAATGACTTAGTGATGAGGAGCAGTATTCCAGCATTATTTGTTATTTATGTCTTAGTCGCAAAAAATATTGTGGATTCGGAAAACGACAAATTTTACAGGAATTTGCTCATTGGGTGCTTAGTCCTGAATTCGGTTGGAAGCGTCAACGAGCTGGTGCAAGCGGCAAAGGCGAGCAATGGGTACGAGGCAAATAAGTTTAAATATATGAGCAATGAAGAATTTATGACAGGCACATTTGGATGGCAGTACGTGAATTGGAATGAGGAAGACAGTATTATCCGCTGGATCATGAAATAGTACATATAAGAAAAAAGGAGAAAATTATGGACAAGCTATATATTATAATCCCAGCATACAATGAGGAAGAAAATATCAGGTCAGTTATTGCCCAGTGGCATCCAGTGGCAGAGAAGGCCGGGCCGGACAGCCGGCTTGTAATTATAGACGATGGAAGCAGGGACGGTACATATCAGACGGTATCTGGGCTGAAAGGGCAATACCCTCAATTAGTAGTGCTTACTAAGGAAAACCAAGGGCACGGGGCCACAGTGCTCTATGGATATCGGTATGCAATCAAAAAGGGGGCAGATTATGTGTTCCAGACAGATTCTGATGGGCAGACATTGCCATCAGAATTTCCAGTATTTTGGAAAAACAGGGAAAAATGCGGCCTTCTTATTGGCTGCCGTGTCCACCGTGGGGATGGTTTTTCCCGGCTTTTTGTTACACGGGTGCTCCGGCTGGTGCTGTTGGTGGCATTTCGGACGTGGGTCAAGGACGCAAACGCCCCATATCGGCTGATGCGCTGTAGCCAACTTAAGGAGGTCTTGAAGAAAGTACCAAAAGATTTCTTTTTATCAAATGTGCTGATTACGGTAATCTATAGCAAAAAGAAGTTGGGCGTCCACTATTATCCGATTACATTCCTGCCAAGGCAAGGAGGGGAAAATTCTATCAATATGAAAAAAATTATCCGGATTGGGCAAAAATCATTCCGCCAGTTTTTGGCGCTTAGGAAAAAGGTAGAGGAGTAGAAAGGGTTATTGTACAATGGATCAACAGGTGAAAAACATGCAAAGGAAGTTTCAGGCAGGTAAAATTTTGGAGCATAAATATAAAATTGTAGCTGGAGCCCTACTATTGTGTATGGCAATATTTTTGCTGAGGGGTGACAGCTGGGCATTCCTATCTTGGTGGCTGGCAATATTGGTGATGGGGTGTTCCTTCATGCCCATTACCGGAATGCTGTTTTCCAGGTTCCGCGATAAGGGATGGATGTTTTCGAAAGTGCTTGCTGTGGCTTTTTCTGGTTATGTCACATGGCTGTTGGTTGTATTGGGTATTTTGAAATTTACGGCTGTAACATGTGTGGCTATAACACTATTGTGTATAGGTATAAATTTTGGTGTGGCGTTCTGGCAGAACCAGAAAGGTTACAGCGTGTATCCAGTAAAGGAAGGTAACTTAATTTTCTGGGAAGAAGCGCTTCTGTTTGTAATGTTCCTGCTGTGGACTTATATCGCAGGATTCCGGCCACAGGCTTTTGGGGAAGAAAAATTCATGGATTTTGGGTTTATGGCAGCTATGATGCGGAGTACGGAACTGCCTTTTACTGATATTTGGTACAGCCAGGCTCCGGTGAATTATTACTATGGAGGGCAGTATTTTGCAGTGTTCCTAACGAAAATAACAGGGACGCAGATTGCAGTTACTTACCATCTGATGCGCACCTTAGTGGCAGGGATGGCATTTGCCCTGCCACTTTCCCTTGTAAGGCAGGTTGCGTCAGATTATTTTGAAAAAAAGTTTGAACTTATTGCTACGCGGAAAGAACGCACCAGAACAAACAGCCTACTGGCAGAAAGTAAACGGAATCGGTGGTCTGTTTTGGCGGGCTTGCTGGCTGGAATGGCGGTTTCTGTTGCCGGGAATATGCATTATGTAATTTATGGTATCATTTTACCGTTATTCCAAACAGGGGAAAATGAATATTGGTTTCCAAATTCTACCCGCTATATTGGGCATGATCCGGTAACGAATGACCAGGCTATACATGAATTTCCATCTTATTCCTACATACAGGGGGATCTTCATGCCCATGTGGTAAATGTTTTTTTCGTGCTGGTAATTCTGGGTCTTTTATATGCATGGATGAAAAAAGGGAAGTATAAGGGAACAGAAATGTTTTTTCAGGCGCCATTGCTGGTAAGCGGCATGCTTCTTGGGATTTTCCAATGGAGCAATGCATGGGATTTTGCTATTTATTATGTAGTGGTATGTGGGATATGTTTATTCAGTAACTTAGCAAGATTCCAAAATTGGAAAGAGGGCATAACTGCCAGCGCGGTGCAGTGGGTGGAATTGCTGGCCTTAAGTTTCTTAGCAGCATTGCCTTTTACAGTGAAATTTGACAGTGGGATGGCACAAGGCATATGTTTCGCACAGAACCATTCTGCACTGTATCAGCTTTGTATTCTCTGGGCGCTTCCGGTTTTGGCTGTGGTCTTTTATTTGGTAAAATTATGTCTGGAGAATGGAAAATGTGCCCCTTTGCAATGGCTGGAGCGTATTTTAACTGCGGACATCTTTATTGCTGTGTTATGTTTGTGTGCATTGGGGCTTATTTTGATGCCAGAGATTGTCTATTTGAAGGATATTTACGAGGAAACGTCGGCACGCTCCAACACAATGTTTAAGCTGACTTACCAGGCATTTATCCTGTTTGGTATTAGCATGGGGTTTATTTTCATACGGTTCCTGACAGATAAGGCGTGTTTTTGGATACGTTGGGTTGGGATTCTGGGGACTGCCTGTTTGCTGATGACTTGCTTCTATACAGTTACTGCTGTGGAACAGTGGAATGGGGGCATATGGGATCGCGGAAACTATCAGGGTTTAGATGCCACTGCTTTTTTGGAAACGGAATACCAGGAGGATGCTGAAGCAATTCGGTGGCTGCAGTCTGAGGTGGCGGGGAATCCGGTAATTTTAGAAGCCCCTGGGGACAGTTATAGTAATTATTGCAGAGTATCTGCTATGACTGGGCTGCCTACAGTGCAGGGATGGTATGTACATGAATGGCTTTGGCGTGGGGATACAGAAGGGCTGAATGGACAGAAAGCGAAGATTGATACGGTTTATACTTCGGCAGATGAAGCGCAGGTTCGCAGCATACTGGAAGAATATCAGGTGTCTTATATTTTTATTGGGCAGATGGAATGGGAGAAGTACCCCAATTTAAATGAGGAATTGCTCCGGGGACTTGGGAAAGTTGTGTTTGAGGATGGGGCTGTGGTAGTCCAAGTGGATTAAGGAAACAGTATAATGTTAGGAAGAATACGATTGCAAAGCGCTCTTTATCGTGCGCCTTGCAATCATATTTAGATTTTGCAAAGTGTTTTTAGTTTGGTTTATCAAAAAATTTTTTACATAGAGTTTTGGAAAATAATTCAAAAAACCTCTAATTTCAAGAATTTTCTGGAATTTCTGGATGAAACGGAGAAGATGGAAGAAATAACCATGAAAAAAATTGCTCTTTTGCGCATATTAATCTGCTCTATAGAATTGACAAACTGGAAAAAAAGTGATATGTTAGTAGACAAGACAGAAAACGAAGGATGTCTGAGAAACAAAAATTTAAAGGAGGATTTGTAATGACAGAATTACAGGTGAAAACCAAAAAGGGAAGCTTGAAAAAGTTTCTGGCAATGTTTCTGGCTGTTTGCGTATGCATGACAACATTCCAGCTGAATGGCATGTTTGCATCTGCAAATAGCGAAAACCCAAATAGTAAGGTAGAGAATGTAACCGGTGGTGATGCAACCGGTGGTGATTCAAGCGGTGGTGATTCAAGCGGTGGTGATGTAACACCAACACCAACTCCGACTCCAAAGCCAACAGTAACGCCAACTCCGGCTCCGAAGCCAACAGTAACACCAACTCCGGCTCCGAAGCCAACAGTAACACCAACTCCAGCTCCGAAGCCAACACAGCCAGTAAAGAAGAATGTTAAGGTGAGCAAGGTATCATTATCTGCAAAAAATATTTATCTGCAGTATGGCAAGAAAATCACAGTTGGTGCAAGTATAGAACCGAAAAATGCTACTGACAAGAAATTAACATGGAAATCTAGCAAAACTAGCATTGCAACTGTAAGCAGCAAAGGTGTTATTACTGCAAAGAAGAAAGCTGGTAAGGCAACAATTACCGTAACAGCAAAGAGCAATAAGAAAGCAACTGCAAAAGTAACCGTAAATGTAGTAAAGAAGGCTACAAAAGTTAAGTCTGTTAGTTTGAAAGACGCTAAAGTGAATGTTGGCGAAACAGTAGCACTGCAGCCTACATATAACCCGAAAAAAGCTACAGTCAGCAAAGTTTCATGGAAATCTTCCAATAAGAAAATTGCTACAGTTTCGAATGGTATTGTAACTGGTAAGAAGGCTGGCGTAGCAACTATTACAGTAACAGCTGATAAGAAATCTGCTAAATGTGTAGTATCTGTGTCTAAGAAAAATACAACATTAACTCTGAAGAAAACATCAGGCACTGTTAAAGTTGGTAAGACAATTAAGATCGCAAAGAAGAAGATTGGAAAAGGGGATTCCATTAAATCCTATACATCTTCCAATAAAAAAGTTGCAACTGTTACCAAGAAGGGTGTTGTTAAAGGCGTGAAGAAAGGTAATGCAGTTATTACTGTACAGACCAAAAAAGGTGCTGTTGCAACATTTAAAGTAACGGTAAAGAAAAAATAAGATAGTAGCATAAGTGTCAAGACCCCAAAAGTATGAATTTTTTGCAATAGCATCTGGACAGGAAACTGCCCAGATGCTATTATGTATTTGGAAAAATCAGAAGAAAGATATTTATTAAATATTTATACAGGTTCTTGCCTGCCCAGAGAAGGATAAAGAAAAATGAAGCAGAAAGTAAAATATGATAAAAATGCCATGTATGAATTGGCAGGAACAATAGCAAGCCTTTTTGTAATTTTGATGTTGGGGTTCTTCCCTCTCTATTTTCAGGACGGCTATTTTAATATTACAAATGCAAAACGGATGTTTTTCTATTTCTGTGGATCAGGGCTGGTAATATTGGCAGGCATATTTGCTGGTATAGGGTATTTGCAGGAAAGAAAAGAATTGCAGATTATAAAGGATAGGGCACCACAAGGTTCCCACAAAAAAGTAAAAGAAATTCTGGGAAAAATACCAGTGGCATCTTGGTTTGTGGGGGGCTTTTTGTTGTCGGTGCTAATTGCTACTATATTTTCCATGTATCCTTTTGAATCTTTTTATGGGACGGATGGAAGAAAATTAGATGCAATTATATTTGTGCTTTGTATCGCAGCGTATATGATTTTAGGTAAATTTTTGCAGCCGGGAATTTGGATGGCATGGATTTTCCTGATATCGGGTGGTTTGGTAAGTTTATTGCTGGTATTGCAGTTCTGGGGAATAAATGCTTTGCATATGTGGGATGGCATGGTAGCAACTGAAATTGGAATGTTTGCAAGTACCATTGGGAACGTAAATGCCTGTGCTACGTATTTTTGTATGGCTTTGCCAGCAGGGATGGTGCTCTTTTATTTGTCAGATAAATTGTTTTCAGAAGTTTTATATGGCACATTGTTAGTGCTGGGATTTTTCGGAGCTTATGCTACTGCTACTGATAGCTGGATATTGGGGGTTGGGACAGCATTTCTTATAATGTTTTGTTTTTCTCTGAAAAACCATGATTATATGGAGCGGTTTGTTGGTATTTGTATGATGTTTTGGGTATCCAGTCTGGCTGTAAGGATAATTTTACTGGTAGGCGCTGAAAATACCTCTGTTGTAATGCAGAGGTTCCGTAGTTTGGCATTGCAAAATTTTATGACAAGTAAAAAAATTTTGTTAACAGAGGGAATACTTTTGTGTTTTGCCATGCTATTCATAAAGTTAGCCCAAAAGAAGAAATTAGAAATACCATATAAAAAAATTAGAATAGTTTTTATTAGTTTTGTGGTATTGTTTTTAGGTTTTGTAGTAGCTGTGGCAATTGTGGCCAATTTGTCGCCGGAGAATCAATGGGAAGGCAAATTACAATGGATGAATTTACTTAAACTGAAAGATGACTTTGGGAGCAGCCGTGGCATTATATGGAAACAGACTTGGGCTGCATGGAAAAAATTACCTGTTGGAAGGAAATTTTTTGGTTATGGTATTAATTGTTTCCATCAGTTCCTTTACCAGTACCAAGGAACGGAATTGGCACCGTTTGGAGTTAGGGTAATAGACCCCCACAACGAATTACTGCAGTTCATGTCTATGACAGGAATTTTCGGGGCAGTCTGTTACTTTGGCTTCTTAATCAGCACCGCAGTATCCGCGGCAAAACAGTCACGCCACTACCCAGTCATGATGATGGGGACAGTTGTGATTTGCAGTTATCTGGCACAGAGCATGGTAAATAACCCAACTGTGTTCCTTACCCCCACGCTGTTCCTTTATCTTGGGATCTTAAAGAGTTTGGAGCGGCATTATAAAGAAAAAGAGTGCTAAACCTGTATGGAAAAGAGTAACCTTAGAAGAAAAAAGAAGATGCCGCAAAATCATCTCATTAGATGGCTGAGCGGCATCTTTCTGTCAATAGAATTTAGCTTTGCTGTAATGGTGGCTGCTGGTAAAGCTTGCGTTCCACCTGTTTTCTTTTTTTTTCCAGAATAGCCAATGTTTCCGTTGCATGTTCCTTTTCTGCTACTTCTGTTATTTCTTCAATTAATGATAATTGGTCGAATAAATAACCATTATATTCTTTTTCATTTGTCGGCATATTATTTTCACCTCCCAGTTCTGATAAAACACTTATTCAGTTACATTTACTATATCATAACAAAATGGCAAAGTCTATCAATATTTCTGAAGTAAAGGCAGGGTACTGTTCACTCCTGAGCCATGCACTGTGCTGTACGGCTACAGGCCAATACAGTAATAAAGGCAGCCCATAGCTGCAAAAAATTTCCCCGAAACACTTGCGGAGAACACTTAATCAAGATATAATACCACAAGGCATGGAATGCGCCCAAGTACGCAGGGATCGCAGCAGTATGCCGATTATTTTATGAAAAAATACTGGAAAGGAACAGGACTATGCCAGACAGTAAAGCAGTGCTGAACCTTGCCATATCCGTAGGCGAGGTTTTATTGAAAAATGGTGGGGAAATTTACCGTGTGCAGGAAACGGTAACCCGCATTCTGGAGGCTTATGGGATACAGGATTACCATGTGTTTGTGATTACAAATGGAATTTTTGCCACTGTGGACGAGGGGCAGGAAGATGCCGGCAGCATGGTGCGTTATGTGCCGATTGGTGAAGTGAACCTGAAACGGGTGGCGGAAATCAACCAGCTATCCCGGGAAATTTGTGAAAAGAAATGCAGTCTGGCAGAAGCCTTTGGAAAATTGGAGGAATGCCGGAATTCCCCCAGCGCTGGGAACTTAGCATTGGTGTTTGCCTGCGGCGTAGGCAGCGCTGGGTTTTGCTATCTGCTGGGCGGGCGTTTTTATGATAGCGTAGTGTCTTTTTTTCTGGGAATTTTATTGGAACTATTTTTGCTTTTTGCAGCTAAGCGCCATGCTTCCCGGCTGATTATGAATATTTTGGGCAGCGCCTTGGTGACGGCTGGAAGCTTATCCTTGCTTGTGGCGGGCGCAGGGATTTTGTCAGATAAGGTAATTATCGGGGGGATCATCCCATTGGTGCCTGGGGTTGCGCTGACGACGGCAATCCGGGACTTATTCAGCGGGGATTACCTGTCGGGCAGCATCCGGCTTATTGATGCGCTGCTCACTGGGATGTGTATTGCCATTGGGGTAGGTGCAGTGATGAAGTTATTCCAGTTTGCAGGAGGAGGTGCGTTCTTATTATGATAGTGCAGATTTTGGTGTCCATGGCGGCAACAATTGCATTTGCTGTATTGTTCCATGTGCCAAGGTCGGAGTATCTGCTGTGCGGGATTAATGGGGCGATTGGCTGGATGGTTTACCTGTTCTGCATCTCAAAAGGGAATGGGGGAACCATTGCATCTATGTGGGCAACGCTGGTGCTTACCTTGGTGGCAAGGATTTTATCTGCAATCCGTAAAATGCCCAGCACGGTGTTCCTGATTACGGGGATTTTTACACTGGTGCCGGGGACGGGGATTTATTATACTTCTTATTATCTGGTGATGAATGATTTGGCTCAGTTTACGGCGAAAGGGATTGAAACATTTAAAATCGCAGGGGCTATTGTGCTGGGCATCATTTTTGGGCTGATGCTGCCCCAAAGCTGGTTTAACCAGTTGGGGAAGCTCTGGAAGAAATGAAATGGATGCTGTTAGAGCGTGTTTGAAAATTGTAGGAATGAATTTTCAGACACGATCTAGGCATCCGTTTTTCTTTTCTGTGCACTTTAAAAGGAAATAAGTGCATCTTCCGGAAATGCAGTTGAAGATGTGCGAAAAAACAGGTATAGTAAGGAAAGATGAAGCCATGGTTTTTTATCATATAGGAAAGACCTTGCCACGCTAAAGCGTGAAAGCGTCTTCCTATAAGACAAAAAATAATATGCGCATTCTTTTTTACTGCTTTATCCCAACGATACACCAAAACAAACCGTTTCCCGTCCACAAGGAGGGCAGAATGAAAATAAGCATGGAGCAGGTAGAGCCCGGAAAAGAAGAAGTATTGATACGCTACTGGGAATTTACGCCAGAGCTGCGCAGGATTTTGGACTTTCTGCAAAAGGGTTCCCCAGTAATTATGGGGAAAAATGAAAATGGCCAGTGCAGGCTTCTTCCAGAGCAGATTTACTATTTCGAACGGGTGGATGACAGGGTGTTTGCCTATACCAAAGGGCAGGAATATCAGGTAACCCTCACCCTGCGGGAAGCAGAGGAACGGCTGAAAGGGCATGGGTTTTTCCGGTGCAACAAGTCGTTTGTGGTAAATATTGACCGGATTGTGTCTGTCAGGAGCCAAATGGGGAACCGTATTGATGCACTTTTGGATAATCAGGAGCATGTGATTATTTCCAGACGGTATGTGAAAGAGTTCCGGGAACGGCTGAAAGGGGGAAAAGAGCGTGGCTAGGAAAAAGCAACCTGGAAGTACCGGCAAAGGAAAGCGTATCCATAATATAAGGAAATACTTAAAAGTAGAAACGGAAGTGGAAATATTTGCCTGTGTCCATATCACAGGTATGATTTTCTTGTATGGTTTTTTCCAGTGGCTGATGGGAAACAGCTCTGTCCCGTTCCAAATCCTTTTGGGGCAAATGGCTCTGGGGTATGTGGACGCGTGGGTGCAGAAAGCTTTGTTTTTTGGGGAAAAATCCTATACAGACAGGGAGTACCGGATACGCGGGGTTCTCTGGTGCATGGTTCCCGGATGCTTTACTGTGGCAGCAGGGATCTTAGGGGGGTGGTTCCCGCAGGGAGGGGCAATGGAACTTTGGTTTTATGGGCTGATCTTTGCTTATTTTGCCCTGCTGTGGCTGTTTCTGGAAAAGGTGTACCGGAGGGAAACAGAGGAAATCAACCAGCTATTGGAACAGAGGAAAAGGAATGTGAAGGGAATGGGTGAGCGAAATGGATAGGACACCAGTCATAGAATTACAGGAAGTTACGAAGGATTATGGCAATGGAAAAGGCGTGTTTGGCCTTTCATTTGCTGTCCCTAAAGGGGAAGTGTTTGGGTATCTGGGGCCAAACGGGGCGGGGAAAACCACCACAATCCGGCAGTTGATGGGTTTTATACGGCCGGGCCGGGGCATTTGCCGCATGATGGGGATGGACTGTTTTTTACAGGCACAGGAAATCCAGAAACACACGGGATACCTTGCTGGGGAATTGGCGTTCCCAGAGGACATGACGGGCCTTGGGTTCCTAAAATTCATGGCGGACATGAAAGGGATGGACAGCCACAGGCATATGGAAAGCCTGATGGAACGGTTTGGGCTAAACCCCCATGGAAGGATAAAAAGAATGTCCAAAGGGATGAAGCAGAAAATTGGGATTGTAAATGCATTTATGCACCAGCCTGAGGTTGTGATTTTAGACGAGCCAACCAGCGGGCTGGACCCGTTGATGCAGAATGAATTTGTAGAGCTGGTTTTGGAGGAAAAAAAGAAAGGCACTACCATACTGATGTCCTCCCATATTTTTGAGGAGGTGGAAAAAACCTGCGACCGGACAGCCATTATCCGTTCCGGGCGGATTGCCACAGTGGAGGATATGAAGGAGCTTGCAGGAAAACGGAAAAAAATTTACCGGGTTACGCTGCCGCATGCAGCTATGGCGGAAAAGCTTTTGCAGGAACCGGGAATCCAGCCCTGGAGCCATCCAGGCGCAAAGGAAAGCCTTCCTCCCAATCAGGCAGAATTTACCGTATCTGGCAGCCTGCCTGAAGTTTTGAGGAAATTGGCAGATTTTGGGGTGCAGGATCTGGAAGCCAGGAACCAGAGCATGGAAGAATTATTTTTCCAGTATTATGGATAGGAAAAGGAAACAATACCAGAAAGAAAGGAAAAACCTATGATATCATTTACTTTATGGAAAAGAAACCTCAAAGTCTGCGCCCTGCCATTTCTGGTGATTTTTGCCATGCTCTGCATGTATACTACCGTTATCGCCTATATGTATAACCCGGAACTTTCCGAGATGCTGAGCGGCTACCAGCAGGCCCTGCCGGAACTGATGGCGGCGGTTGGGATGACAGGGATTGCCTCCAGTTTATTGGAGTGGATGCAGATTTATTTATATGGGTTTATTATGCTGCTGTTCCCCCTGATTTTTATTTTGGTGATGGTGCAGAAGCTGCTGATGGGGCCGGTAGAAACGGGGACGTTGGCAAACCTTTTGGCTACGCCTAATTCCAGAAAAAAGATTATTTGCACCCAGATTGCTTCCATGGTCCTGGGGATGGCGTTTTTAATAGGGCTGGTAACGGCAGTGGGGGCATTAAGCTGTGAAATCCTGTTCCCGGGGGAACTGGACATAGGCAAATATCTGGCGCTGAATTTCAGTACCCTGCTTTTGCAGGAAGCAATCGTGGGGATTGTGTTCCTTGCAGCCTGCTTTGCCAGCAGCAGCAAAATGTTTTATCTGGCTGGGGCTGGGCTGCCAGTGCTGTTTTTCCTGATGCAGATGGTTTCCAACATGGGGGAAAAGCTGGAGATATTGCGGTATGTGAATATTTATTCTTTGCTGCCTGTGGAGGAAATCCTGAAAGAATCCATATATTTCCCCATTCAGGATGCGGTAATGTCAGGGATTGCCGCAGCGTTGTTCCTGCTTGGTGCATGGCAGTTCCAGAAACGGGATTTTTCCTTGTAGGCAAAGGGCTGGCATAGAGTGGGCAAGTAGTATTTTAATAGAAGGGAAAATGCCAAATTTTTGCCAAACACTTGCGGAGAGGGCACAATCCATGTATAATGTTGCCAGATATTATGCGCGCCCGGAGCGCCCATGGCTTATCACAGAGTGGTTATGGTGCAATATATTTGGGTGTTACAGGCAAAAATAAAATAGACAGAAGCATGTGCAGGAGGAAACCATGATTGACTTAAAATTTTTAAGGGAAAACCCGGAAACCGTAAAGCAGAACATTCGGAATAAATTTCAGGACAGTAAGCTGCCATTGGTAGACGAAGTCATAGAATTAGATGCCAGGGCCAGGAAAACCCAGCAGGAGGCAGACGCCCTCCGCGCCCAGCGCAAGAAACTGTCCAAGCAGATTGGCGCGCTGATGGGGCAGGGCAAGAAAGAAGAAGCAGAAGCTGTGAAGGCAGAGGTAAATGCTGGGGCTGAGCGCCTTGCAGAGCTGGAGAAGCTGGAAGGGGAACTGCAGGAAAAGGTTACCAAGATTATGATGGTGATACCAAACATCATCGACCCTTCCGTGCCTATTGGGAAAGACGACAGCGAAAATGTGGAAGTGGAGCGGTACGGGGAGCCGGCAACGCCGGATTTTGAAATTCCTTACCATGCAGAAATTATGGAAAAATTCCAGGGGCTGGACCTTGACAGTGCAAGGAAAGTGGCTGGGAATGGGTTCTATTACCTGATGGGGGATATTGCAAGGCTCCATTCTGCCGTTATTTCTTATGCAAGGGATTTTATGGTAGGCAGGGGCTTTACCTACTGTGTGCCGCCTTTTATGATACGCAGCAATGTGGTGACAGGCGTTATGAGCTTTGCGGAAATGGACGCCATGATGTACAAGATTGAAGGGGAGGATTTGTATTTAATTGGGACAAGCGAACATTCCATGATTGGGAAATTCATTGACACCATTTTAAATGAAGAACAGCTTCCCCAGACACTGACAAGCTATTCCCCCTGTTTCCGGAAGGAAAAGGGCGCCCATGGGATTGAGGAGCGGGGCGTATACCGCATCCACCAGTTTGAGAAGCAGGAAATGATAGTAGTCTGCAAGCCGGAAGAATCCCCGATGTGGTTTGAGAAATTGTGGCAGAATACGGTAGACCTGTTCCGTTCCCTGGATGTCCCGGTACGCACCTTGGAGTGCTGCTCCGGCGATTTGGCAGACCTGAAAGTAAAATCGGTGGATGTAGAAGCCTGGTCCCCAAGGCAGCAGAAATATTTTGAAGTAGGGAGCTGTTCCAATCTGGGGGATGCCCAGGCAAGAAGGCTGAAAATCCGGGTAACTGGCAAGGAAGGAAAGTATTTTGCCCATACCCTGAACAATACAGTTGTGGCTCCGCCCCGTATGCTGATTGCATTTTTGGAAAATAATTTATGTGAGGACGGGAGCGTGCGGATTCCAGAAGCGTTACGGCCTTATATGGGCGGGCAGGAGAAAATCGTTCCGCCTGAAAAATAATTTTGCTTAGTGGGACAGCCCTACAGTTCCGGCAAGGGAGAAAGAAAAAATGAAGAAGTGGCAGGCAGCAACAGCAGCATTGCTTGGAGCCTTGGTTTTATTGGTTCTGGGATTCGTTTTTTGGGCTTTTCCGCTGCTCCATGCAGCGTTCCTTTTGCATGGGGCAAGGAGTTCCGGCGGGTTCCGGTACAGGTTTTCTGTGGAATTGGAGGAAAAAAATCTTTCCGGGCAGCAGAAACAGGCTGCCCGCAGTTTGGCGTGGCTGTTCGGCAGAAGCGATCCGTCCGGCCTGGAATGGGAAATCGCAGGGCGGGCGTCGGAAGGCCGGGCGTATGGAAAGGTTTACTGCAAAGGCGGCAAAGCCCCTGTGACAGAACTTTATGCCTGGAAAGAAATGGCTTTGCTGAACGTGGAAATGCCTTACCAGTCCATCCGGGAAAACCTGTCCAGCCAGCACCCAATGTTAGGTGCTTTCCTGCCAGAGTGGGAGTATGGCACATTCCTTTCGTCCGCCCAGGCAGAAGAATTGTTCCAGATAGATTTACAGGGGCTGTTCCAGGCAGGGGAATTGGCAGGAGGCCATGACCTTACTTTCTGGGAAATCCTCCGTATCCTTTTGGGGATGGAACGGAAGAAAGGTGAACATGGGGCAAGGCAGTTTGAAATGGAACTTGGAGGTTACCTTGTTTTGCTGGAAATTGCAGAAGAAGGCGGGACGCCTGTCCTTGGCTTTACTGTTTCCGACCAGACTGGGCGCAGGGCGGCGGCAAGGTATGTGGGGCAGGTTACATTTCAAGGGACGGAAGAAATTGTAATTCCAGATTCGGTGATAGAGGACAAGAATGTACAGCAGCTTGCAAAGCTGTTAGAGAGCTTCAAAGGGTTAGAGGGTATGCTCAAGAAAGTTTTTTAGGGGCATACCCTCTTGCCATAGTATCCGCCTGTACCAGGGGGCAGGGTCAGGGGGAGTTGGCTATGCACAGTATTTTGTACATCCCAATCTCCTATTTCCTATTGTAAAAATTCTTTATTTGTGTTAATTTATTAACGAACGGTATTCCAAAAAGAAACTGTATCACTTTGGTAAATTCAGGCAGAAAGCTTTTCCATTTCAGGCCATCGGGCTACTGTAACATGAATTGCGATAGGCGGTTGGCATCAAGGCAGCACGCAGGGAATGGAGGCAAATATGCAGATAGGGATTATTGGCGCCGGGAAAGTAGGGACTACGCTTGGAAAATATGCCAAGCGCCATGGCGCGTGTGTCACAGGCTTTTACAGCAGGACCAAAAGCAGCGGGCAGGAATCCGCTGAATTTACAGGCACAGAGTATTTTGAAACATTGGATTCACTGATGGAAGCAAGCGATACCCTTTTTATTACCACCACAGACGCAGAGATTGGGAAGGTATGGGATTGCATTGCAGAAAAAAATGTGAAAGGGAAAGTCATCTGCCATTTTAGTGGTTCCTTATCAAGTGATATATTTTCAAACTGGGAGGAAACAGGCGCATACGTCTGTTCCGTCCATCCGATATACGCGTTCACCGACAAATTCACAGCTTATCAAAATTTAACAGGTGCGGCCTTTGCGGCAGAAGGCGACCGGATAGCATTGGACAGGATGCAGGAACTGTTCCGGCTGCTGCCCAACCGGGTAGTAGAGGTTTCCACAAAGGAAAAAGCCAAATACCATGCAGCCACAAGCATTGCCAGCAACCATGTGGTTGGCTTAATTTCCATGGCAGTGGGGCTTATGGGGGAAGCCGGGATTCCAGAAGCATCCGCCTACGGGCTGCTGCAGCCATTAGTGGAAAATAATGTAAAAGCTATTTTTGCAGGGCAGCAGGGCAAAGGCACAAGCTGTACCGGGGAAAAAACAGGATGCCGCGGATGCGCACAGGCGCTGACCGGGCCCATTGAGCGGAATGACACAGAAACTGTCAGGGAACATTTGGCGCATATGGGCAGGCAGGAGTGGGAAACTGCTTACCGGGCAGTAGGGACTGTAGTAACGGAGCTTGCAGAGGGCAAGCACCCAGAACGCAGTTATTCGGCAATGAAAAAAATATTAGGCCATGTGTAACTAAGTTTTTGCAGCAAAGGAAGCCTGCAAAAAGCTTTTGGCACATGCGCTGGAAAGCAAGTGAGGAAGGGACTATGAAAAACACAGTTGTAACAATCCGGGAAGCCAAGGAACGCGGGGAAAAAGTCACTATGCTGACTGCCTACGACTATTCCATGGCAAAATTAATTGACGAAGCAGGCATTAATATGATTCTGGTAGGGGATTCTTTGGGCATGGTAATGCTGGGGTATGAGGATACCCTGTCCGTTACCATGGAGGATATGATACACCACACGCGGGCGGTGTCCCGGGGCGCGAAAGAAGCTTTGGTTGTGGCGGACATGCCCTTTATGTCTTACCAGGCCTCGGTCTATGATGCAGTATGCAACGCTGGGCGGCTGATGAAGGAAGGCCGTGCCCAGGCAGTAAAATTAGAAGGGGGCCGGGAAGTTGCAGAACATATAAAGGCGGTTACCAATGCATCCATACCAGTGGTAGCCCATCTTGGGCTGACCCCCCAGTCCTTAAATGCATTTGGCGGCTTTAAGGTGCAGGGAAAAACAGAAGCGGCGGCAAAGAAGCTTTTGGAAGACGCCCAGATTGTGGAAGAAGCCGGGGCAGCAGCAGTGGTGTTGGAATGCGTGCCTGCAAAATTGGCAAAACTGGTAACAGAGAAGCTCCAGATCCCCACCATAGGCATTGGCGCGGGGGCAGGCTGCGACGGGCAGGTGCTGGTATATCAGGATATGCTGTCCATGTTCGGCGATTTCAAGCCAAAATTTGTCAAACGGTTTGGGGATGTAGGCGCAGTGATGAAAGAAGCTTTCCAGAAATACAGCGAGGAAGTAAAAGCAGGCACATTCCCCGCACCGGAACACACTTTTAAGATAGATGACGATATTATTGAAAAATTATATTAAGGGAGGAAGCTATGCAGATTGTAAGCAGTATTGAGGAATTGCGCTCCATTATCAAATGGTGGCGCGGAGAGGGCCATTCCATTGGCCTGGTGCCCACCATGGGTTATCTCCATGAAGGCCATAAGAGCCTGATAGTAAAGGCTGTCAGTGAAAATGACAGGGTGGTAGTCAGCGATTTTGTAAACCCTACCCAGTTTGGGCCAAATGAGGATTTGTCCAGCTACCCAAGGGATTTAAACCGGGATGCTGCCCTTTGCGAGGAAGCCGGGGCAGACGTGGTGTTCCACCCGGAACCGGAGGAAATGTATGATAAGGGCAACTGTACCTTTGTGGATATGGATTCTTTGACGAAAGGCCTTTGCGGAAAGACAAGGCCCACCCATTTCCGTGGGGTTTGTACGGTAGTGTCCAAGCTTTTCCATATTGTGACGCCAGACCGGGCATATTTTGGGCAGAAAGACGCCCAGCAGCTTGCAGTGGTCCGCCGGATGGTACGGGACTTAAATTTTGGCATTTCCATTGTAGGGTGCCCAATCGTCCGGGAGGAGGACGGCCTTGCCATGAGCTCCCGGAATACGTATTTAAGCCCCAAGGAGCGGGAAGCCGCCCTGATTCTCCACAAATCCCTGGAGATTGCAGAAGGGATGGCAAAATCCGGGGAACAGGATGCCGGGAAATTAATAAGCGCCATTGTAAAGAGCATTAAGTCAGAGCCCCTTGCCCGCATTGATTATGTGGAACTTGTGGACGCTGAAACTTTAGAGCCCGTGAAAACTGTGAAAGCCCCTATTTTGGCGGCCATTGCCGTTTATATTGGGAAAACAAGGCTGATTGATAATTTTAGCTTTTGCCCGGAAGCACAATAAGGGCGTTGTGGCAAAAAAGGGAGAAAATCCATACGGCAGGGCATGAAACGGTTTTTCCTGTTTTGCCCACGCTTAGAAAGGAATGGTAGGAACAATGTATTTGAAAATGTTAAAAGGGAAAATCCACCGGGCAGTCGTAAAGCAGGCTGAACTGAATTATGTAGGCAGCATTACCGTAGACCCGGAGCTTATGGCGGCAGCAGGGATCCTTGAATATGAAAATGTGCAGATTGTGGACATTGAGAACGGCAACCGGTTTGAAACTTATACCATCTGCGGGGAACCGGGCAGCGGCATGATTTGCTTAAACGGGGCGGCAGCGCGCCAGGTCCAGACCGGGGACCATATCATCCTGATGGCTTACGCCCAGATGACGCCGGAGGAGGCGGAAGGGTTCCGCCCCAAAGTGGTATTTGTAGACGGGGAAAATAAAATTTCCAAGGTGGCTGCATATGAAAAGCATGGGCAGATTTCCATGTAACCCACCCGGAATGCAATTCCACAACAGGCTCTTTCGGAAAGGAGGTTCCCTGATATGCTGCAGGGAAAAACAGTTTTACTGGGCGTAACAGGCGGGATTGCCGCATATAAAATGCCCAATGTGGCAAGGATGTTAAAAAAGCTCCATTGCAACGTCCATGTGCTGATGACGGAACATGCCACTAATTTTATCACTGCCACTACGTTTGAAACTTTGACAGGGAATAAATGCCTGATTGACACCTTTGACCGGAATTTTGAATTTTCCGTGGAGCATGTGGCCCTGGCAAAGCAGGCGGATTTGGTGCTGGTTGCCCCGGCTACGGCAAATGTGCTGGGCAAGATTGCAAACGGGATTGCAGACGACATGCTGACAACCACAGTGATGGCATGTACCTGCAAAGTGCTGGCTGCCCCGGCCATGAACCACAACATGTACCGCAACCCTATCGTCCAGGAGAACCTGAAAAAATTGGAACGGTTCGGTTATGGGTTAATCCCTCCCGATACGGGGATGCTGGCAAACGGCGATATTGGGGAAGGGAAACTGCCCCCGGAGGAAACATTGGTGGAATATGTCCTGAGAGAACTGGCTTTCCCCAAAGATTTGGCAGGGAAACAGGTGCTTGTAACCGCCGGTGCAACAAGGGAGGCCATTGACCCCGTACGCTTTATTACCAACCATTCCACCGGGAAAATGGGCTATGCGCTGGCAAAAGCTGCCATGCTGCGGGGGGCGGATGTGACGCTTGTCACAGGGGCAGCTTCCTTGGAACCGCCCATGTTTGTGGAAACTGTAAGAACGGTTTCCGCTGAGGAAATGTATCAGGAAGTCCTCCGGCGCGCCCCAAAAGCAGATATTATCCTTAAGGCAGCGGCAGTGGCTGATTACCGCCCTGCGCAAGCAGCCCAGGAAAAGATAAAAAAATCCGAGGGAACCGCAAACATCCCTTTGGAACGGACAAAGGATATTTTGGCAGAACTTGGCCGGTTAAAATCAGAAGGCGCAATCCACAGCTATCTGTGCGGCTTTTCCATGGAAACCCAAAATTTGGAAGAAAATTCAAGGGCGAAGCTGGTAAAGAAGCATTTGGATCTGGTAGCTGCCAATAGCTTGAAGGTAGAGGGCGCCGGGTTTGGCACAGATACCAATGTGCTTACCCTGATTACCAGGGACGATGTTATCCATCTGGAACAGATGGGCAAGGAAGAAGCGGCCCATAAGATTCTGGACGAGATTGGGAAGCGGATTGGGGCGGTGCGTTAGTCCAGCTTTTGCACTGGTTTCTGTTTCCAAAATTTGTAAATAATAGACGAAAAAAGTTTACAATTTATACATTTTTTGTTAATTCTGTCTGTAAATTTATTGGTTATACTAGAAGAAAGAACAGCATCAGAGATGATACAGCAAAGGCGGAAAATGTATGGGAAAGAGGTTTCGTAAGGAAATTATTTTTAAATATAGCGTGATTTTTTACTTGGCAGCGGCTGCATGGGTTCTCCCGAAAATGGGGGGAGGGTTCCATGCGGCTCTTTCTTTTTTGAAAAATATGGAAACTGATACAGGCTTCCAGAATGGGGCTGGGAGCTTTACCAGCATGGATTTCCGGTACCAGGAGAAGTTTCAGGACACGTTGGGGCGTTACCGCTATTTTGCCAGTTTATATCAGGAAGAAAATTCTGTCCCGGTGCCGGGGCTTAGGTCTACGGATATCCTTGGGAATCCCTGTACCCAGATGGTGCCCCAGGGCATCTGCATTGCAGGGGACTATATGCTGGTAACTGCCTATGACAGCGGAACCCCCTATCAGGTAAAGCCGGGGCAGCGCAGCCGCAAGGTGAATAAATCCGTACTGTATGTGCTTTCCAACCAAGGGGCTGGCAGCCGGGAACTGTTAGTGACGGTTGTCCTGCCGGATATCAACCATGTAGGCGGCGTGGCTTTTGACGGGCAGAACGTTTGGATTGCAAAAAGCACTGACAGGCAGTGCAGCGTGGTTCCCTATGGAACCATCCAGCAGGCCGCCCAGTCCGGGGCAAGCAGCTATGAGCTTACCAGTTATGCCCAGAATGTCCCCTGCGGCGCAGTGGCTTCCTTTGTCACCTGGCACAGTGGCAAGCTATGGGTCGGCACTTACTCCAACCGGGTCAGCGGGAAAGGGAGCTTGAGAAGCTTTTCCGTAAAAAAAGAACAGGGGGCGGAGGGGCAGGTATTTTCCCTGCAGCAGGAAGAACAGATAGCCATTCCCGGTTATGCCAATGGGGCTGCATTTTTGGAGCAGGGTGGGAACACATATCTGGTTGTTACCACATCAAAAGGGCGTTACTTTGATTCAGAAGTTTACTTTTATAAAGTGGCAGAGGACTGTTTTACAGGAAGGAACCTGTATTATCTGGAAAAATCCTGCCAGTTCCCTCCCATGGCTGAGGAACTGGTATGTGATGGCGGGAGGGCGTATTTCCTGTTTGAATCCTCTGCAACATGCTATAGTACGCCTTACTGGAAATGCAGTTACCCAGTGGATAGGATTTGTGCGGTTTCCGCTTCTGAACTGCTGGGAAACCATCAGGGTATCCGGAAACTGCAGGGGATGGCTGAATATTTTCTGGAAGGGGTATGCTGCCTGCCGGCTTATATTTGTAATTCTTACTGGAAGAAACGCAGGCTGTGGGGCTGGGGAACTGCCGCCTGAGAAATATTTAGGTAAACATCGTTGGGGATAAAGCCCGGCCTTTATGCTGGAAACGGCATGGGGACGGGCTATTTTCTATAGGAAATACCTTGTCACGCTAAAGCGTAAAAGTATCTCTCCTATAGAATAAAATAGGGGAATGTGGCAGAATAGCTAAAAGCCCCTGTAATTTATCCTGAATTACCAACAATATTCTGAATATTTTACACAATTCCAGTGAAAACCACTTCTGGTACAGTAAGACTGAACAAAGAATAGAATAAAAATCAAATAAAACCGTAAAAATGCACATAAGAGGGACACGTGTCCTTGAAAAAAGTCCTGTTAGGATTTATTATCTTCCTGTACCAGAAAGCAGGACTATTTTACCAGAAGGTTCCAAACCAAAAACCCATAGCCGCCCTATGTGCCTGATAGGGAGCGGGCGGCTATGAAGCAGGAGAGGGGTATTAGGAGAGCCAGATGAGAGATTACTATTTAGAAGAAGTACTGCCATTTTTAAAACACATTGATAAGGAAAGGCGGGAGCAGTTCCTTGCTTACTTCCGGAATGCACCCCTTTGGATTTTTGAAAATGTTTCGATTGAGAAAATAGAAAAAGGGAAAACTTTTATCAGGGAAGGGGAACCGGTAGAAGCAGTCTATTTTATTGGGGATGGGATCATCAAGGCGACGGATTACCGGATTTACGGCATTTCCTTTGACTTTATGCTGTTTACCAATGTGTATGCTTATGGGGGGATGGAAATTATCATGGATATGGGGAAGTACAGGACGTCGCTGCAGACAGTAACAGACTGCATTGTTCTTAAAATTCCCAAAGCGAAGTTCAATCAATGGATGAAAACGGATATCCAGTCTTTACGGTATGAAGCAAAGCTGATGGGGGAATACCTGTTAGAGCAGGCGAGGAATGTAAGGGCATTTTTGTTTTTGCAGGGACAGGACCGGTTGGCGATGCTTCTGATTAACCGGTATGAGAAATATGCAGAACAGGGAGTCCTGCGGATTCGCAATGACAGACAGGAACTGTCAGATTTTACTGGGCTGAGCGTAAAGACCATTACGAGGTCTGTAAAGAAGCTTCGGGAAGAAGGGCTTATCTCAAAGGAGGGCAGCAATATTGTGATTGGTAAGGAACAATATGCCAGCTTGAAGGAAAACCTGATGGAAGTCTTTTCTGACGATGACTGGTATCTTTCCGGCCAGTAATGGAAGCGCAGGCCTGGAAGTAACACAGCATTGGCGTGAAAAACAGATGCCCCTCCAGTGGGGGTACAATGGTACATGGGTAAAAACGCATGTATGAGCAACATAGCATGTGAAAAAATAAAAGGAAAACAAGGAGGAAACGTTATGCAGAATTATTCAGGAGAAGAAGGGTTACAGTATCATTTGCAGATCAGGCCGGGGGATGTAGGGCGGTATGTGATCCTGCCAGGGGATCCCAAACGGTGCGCAAAGATTGCAAAGCATTTTGACGATGCAAAGCTGGTGGCTGACAGCAGGGAATATGTTACCTATACGGGGTATCTGGATGGGGAAAAGGTCAGCGTGACATCTACAGGGATTGGCGGGCCTTCCGCGTCGATTGCCCTTGAGGAACTGGTGCTCTGCGGGGCAGATACGTTTATCCGGGTAGGTACCTGCGGGGGGATTGAGCTGGATGTCAAAGGCGGGGACATTGTGGTTGCCACGGGTGCAGTGCGGATGGAAGGCACCAGCCGTGAGTATGCGCCTATTGAATATCCGGCAGTGGCTGATTTTGATGTGGCAAATGCGCTGGTACAGTCCTGTAAAGATCTGGGGCTGCCACACCATGTAGGCGTGGTACAGTGCAAGGATGCCTTTTACGGGCAGCATGAGCCGGAGCGGATGCCTGTCAGCTATGAACTTCTGAACAAATGGGAGGCATGGAAACGCATGGGATGCAAGGCATCGGAAATGGAGTCTGCGGCTTTGTTTATTGCAGCAAGCCATTTACGGGTGCGGTGCGGCTCCAACTTCCTGGTAGTTGGGAACCAGGAACGGAATGCCCTTGGAATGGAAAACCCTATGGTGCATGATACGGAGGCAGCCATTAAGGTAGCGGTAGGCGCCATCCGTAAGCTGATCCAGGCAGAAAAATAAACGGCAGGAGGGAACATAAGTGAAACTGGTTTTAAGCATTTTGGGCATTGTGGTTATCTTAGGGCTCCTTTGGCTGCTGTCGTGGGACAGGAAAAACATTAACTGGAAACTGGTGATAAAGGCGGTCATCGTCCAGGCAATCCTTGCGGTCATAATTGTGAAAATCCCCCTTGGGCAGAAGCTTGTCACTATGGCGTCTGACGGGGTTACGGCAGTTGTGAACTGCGGGAAAGACGGGCTGGCCTTTGTGTTCGGCGACCTTGCGGACGGTTCCAAGCTCAGTGTTTTCATGGTCCAGTCCCTTGGGGGGATTATCTTTGTGTCTGCCCTGGTAAACCTTCTTTATTACCTTGGGGCTATTGGCTTTGTGGTAAAATGGCTGGGGAAAGCAGTGGGGAAGCTTATGGGCACCACGGAGGTAGAAAGCTTTGTGGCAGTTGCCAATATGTTTTTGGGGCAGACCAGCAGCCCGGTGTTAGTCAGTAAATACATCCGGAATTTGACAGACAGTGAAATTTTTGTTATCTTAGTTTCAGGGATGGGCAGCATGGAGGTATCCATTTTGGCAGGATACCATGCCTGTGGGATTCCCATGGAATACTTGCTGATTGCAAGCGTGTTAGTCCCTGTAGGGAGCATTTTGGTTTCCAAGATGATTTTGCCCCAGAGCGGGGAAACCAAATCCATTACAGACGTAAAAATGGACAATAAAGGGAATAACTCAAATATGATTGACGCTATTGCAGAGGGCGCGGCTACCGGGATGCAGATGGTAATTTCCATTGGGGCTTCGCTGGTTGCCATTATCGGCCTTGTGGCATTGATTAATATGGTTTTAGGGATTGCAGGAATAAGCCTTGAGCAGATTTTTTCCTACATATTTGCCCCCTTTGGATTCCTTTTGGGGCTGGAAGGGAAAGACGCCCTGTTGGAAGGGGCTTTGCTGGGCCAGAAAATGATTATGAACGAGTTTGTGGCCTTTGGGAATTTAGGGGAGGTTATTAAGTCCCTGGATACCCGGACGGCTATGGTAGCTTCTATTTCCCTTGCAGGCTTCGCAAATGTTTCCAGCTTAGGGATTTGTGTTTCTGGCATTGCAGTACTTTGCCCGGAGAAAAAGAGCACGTTGTCAAGGCTGGTAGTGCGGGCAATGCTGGGTGGTATGCTTGTCAGCATTTTAAGCGCGACAATTGTTGGGATTGTAGCATTATTCTAAAAAGCTGGATTTATACGGCTGCAAAATCAAATACACATTGGGAGGTAGGACATTGGGAAAGCGGAAGTATAATAGGATATTTATTATTGTGATAGATTCCCTTGGGGTGGGGGCGTTAAATGACGCCTCCGCTTATGGGGATGCCGGGACAGATACGCTGGGGCACATTTCACAGAATGTAAAAGAATTCCATATCCCGAACTTGCAGAAACTGGGGATAGCGAACCTGCACCCCTTGAAGCAGGTTCCTGCAGTGGAGCAGCCCATGGGCTATTTTATGAAAATGGAGGAAGCAAGCACTGGGAAGGATACTATGACTGGCCATTGGGAAATGATGGGCCTCCATATTACAAAGCCTTTCCAGACATTTACGGAAACCGGGTTCCCACCAGAACTGATAGAGGAATTGTCCAAACGGACCGGACGGGCAATTATAGGGAATAAGAGCGCCAGCGGCACGGAGATTTTGGAGGAGCTTGCAGAGGAGGAGATTGCGACCGGCAATATGATTGTGTATACCTCGGCTGATTCTGTTCTGCAGATTTGCGGGAATGAAGAAACCTTCGGTTTGGAAGAACTGTACCGCTGCTGCGAAATCGCCCGGGAACTTACCATGAAGGACGAATGGAAGGTGGGGCGCGTCATTGCGCGGCCTTATGTAGGCAGGAAAAAAGGGGAATTTAAGCGGACAAGCAACCGCCACGATTATGCGTTAAAGCCATATGGGCGGACGGTTTTAAATGCCTTAAAGGATGCAGGGCTCGACGTCATTTCCGTAGGGAAAATTTTTGATATTTTTGACGGGGAAGGCCTTACCGAATCCAATAAGTCAAAAAGCTCTGTCCATGGCATGGAGCAGACGATTGAGATTGCAAAAAGGGAGTTTGAAGGGCTCTGTTTTGTAAATCTCGTGGATTTTGACGCATTGTGGGGGCATCGCCGGGATGTGCAGGGATATGCCAGGGAATTGGAAAAATTTGATGAAAAGCTTGGGGAGCTGCTGCCAATGCTCAGGGAGGATGACTTGCTGATCCTCACAGCGGACCACGGCAACGACCCAACCCATACCGGGACAGACCACACAAGGGAAAAGGTGCCATTCCTTGCGTATTCCCCTTCCATGGAGGGCAGTGGGAAGCTGGAAAATTCCCATGCCTTTGCCGTGGTTGGGGCTACAGCCGCAGAGAACTTTGGGGTTCCAATGCCGGAAGGCACAATTGGGACTTCCATCCTTGGGAAATTAATATAAAAGCGGGCTGCCGGAACAAGCACAGCGCAGCCCCCGGAAAGGAAGGCTTATGGAAAAAAAAGATATTTTAAAGACAGTGGACCATACGTTGCTCACACAGACAGCTACTTGGGAGGAAATCCGCAGGATTCTGGATGAGGGAATCAAATACAATACTGCATCTGCGTGTATCCCGGCAGCTTACGTCAAGCAGGCGGCGGACTATGTGGAGGGCAAGCTGCCAATCTGCACAGTCATTGGGTTCCCAAATGGCTACAGCACCACGGCGGTAAAGGTGTTTGAAACAAAAGACGCCCTGGCAAATGGTGCAGAAGAAATTGACATGGTAATTAACATTGGGTGGCTGAAAGATAAAAAGTACCAGGAGCTGGAGGAGGAAATCCGCCAGATCCATGAGGCATGCGGAGGGAAAATCTTAAAAGTCATCATAGAAACGTGCCTGCTCACCGAAGAAGAAAAAATCAAAATGTGTGAAATTGTCACAAAGGCAGGGGCAGAATATATTAAAACTTCCACTGGATTTTCTGCCGCAGGGGCAACCTTCGCAGACGTAGAGCTGATGCGTAATCATATTGGGAAGGAAATTAAGGTAAAGGCGGCAGGCGGCATTGCTTCCCTGCAGGATGCGGAAGAATTTATCCGGCTTGGGGCAGACCGGCTTGGGACCAGCAGGATGATAAAAATTGTGGAACAGTCCGACGACGGTTCTGGGTATTAAGGGATATGGGAAACCATAGAATACTGTGGGCTTTGCCCGTATAAAAAAGGTTATCCAGCGGGAGGATACAAATGAAGAAAATGAGTTATTTAACGGCGCTTAGCATTGTGACAGCGGTACTTTGCGGTGCATGGTCGTACCTGGCAGGGCTGGCAGGCCTTATCGCATGGGCGGGCTTTGCCGGATGCACCACCTATTTTGCCAGTGGGAGCCACGGCATCCAGGGGCTGAAACGGACAGTCCTGCCCAATATGGCAGGGGTGCTTTGCGGCATGGCAATTATTGCTTTAAGCAATGTGTTCCCTGCGTTTGGGGAATACGGCATTTGGTGTGCGGTACTTACCTTTGTAATGTGCATCATTGCAAAATTCGAACTGTTTGATTTTTGCCCGGGAACATTTATGGGATGCTTCACTACCTTTGCGGCCGATGGAGATTGGAAAATGCTCGTCCCGTCATTGGCTGCAGGCGCAGTGCTTGGCGTTGCCTGTGATTATGGCGCAAAATGGCTACATAAAAGAATAACGAAAGGAATGGATGGAACATGACAAACGAAGCATTGATTTTAGAAGCAAAAAAAGCAAGGGAGCATGCATACGTACCCTATTCCCATTTTCAGGTGGGGGCAGCCCTTGTAACAAAGAGCGGAAAGATATACCATGGCTGCAACATTGAGAATGCGGCGTACGCGCCTACAAACTGTGCAGAGCGGACAGCTTTTTTCCGTGCGGTTTACGAAGGGGAGCGGGAATTTGAAAAAATTGCAATTGTTGGAGGGCCGGAAGGGAGCGAGGCCGACGAGCTGTGTGCCCCCTGTGGGGTCTGCCGCCAGGTTATGATGGAGTTCTGTAACCCAGATACCTTCCAGATTATCTTGGCAGACGGCAAGGATAAATGCCTGCAGCTAACTTTAAAGGAAATGCTGCCCTATGGCTTTGGGCCGGAAGATTTAAAATAAGGTTGTTTTTACCGCAAAGCTGCCCATGGAGGGAGGGCTCTGCGGTATTTTTATCTTATAGGAAAGGTTATGTTATGCTAAAGCTTGAAAGTATCTTTCCTATAAGATCAAAATGGGGATGCGCAGGGGAGCTGAAGCGGGCTTCTTACTTTTTTATGAGTTTCCGGGCAAAGCGTTGACAAGGGGCATACAGGGAATTATACTGTATTCAACAGGGAGGGAGTTGTGATGGGAAAAGATACGCGTCTTGTAAATATTTATATTAAAATCCATAACAAGCGGACGCTGACGGTGGAAGATTTAAAGTACCTGTCCAAGTATGACCCGGAGTGCTTTGAGAAAACATGCAGGAATATCGTCTATAAACTGCCGGAAACGAAGGAAATCCTTCAGCCAAAGGCCAAGGAAGAAAAGCAGCCGCCAAAACCGCCCATTTTTGAGAAAATCCCTACCGACAAGCAGCGGATAGAGGAAGTGCTTGCTAACTTAAGGCAAATGGAATTGAAGGAACTGCCTGTGGATGACGTCCGGGCAGATGAAGTCAAGGAATTGCTGGGGAACCTTTATATGGAGCTTCTCTTTCCCCACAATGACCGGGAGCGGTTTTTCAGGATGGAGGACCATGAGGAGCTGTCTACATTCAATAAAAAAGTGTAAAAGGGCAATACTAGTATATAGGCATAGAAGGGACAAATCAGGGAAGGGATGGAAAGCAATGAAAAAATATGCTGTGGTTACAGGGGCAAGTTCCGGCATAGGGGCTGAATTTGCCAAAAGGCTGGCAAAGGAAGGCTATGGGCTGGTGCTTACTGCAAGAAGGGGAGACCGGCTTAAAAAAATCAAAAAACATGTAAAAACAGAATGCGAAATCATAACAGCAGATTTGACAAAAGAAATCGAATGTTACCGGCTTTACCATGCAGTGGAGGATAAGCCGGTAGCCGTCTGGATTAACAACGCCGGGTTCGGCGACTGCGGCAAGTTTAAGAATGGTGAGCTGCAGAAGGAAATGGATATGCTTTCTGTCAATGTAAGGGCTATGCACCTTCTGACAAAGCTGGCTTTGCGGAAAATGGAACGCCAGAAATACGGCTCTATCCTGAACGTGGCTTCTTGCGCTGGGCTGATGCCAGCGGGGCCTTATATGGCTTCCTATTATGCCACTAAATCTTATGTTACAAGCCTGACCCGGGCAATCGCAGAGGAGCTACGCAGCGATGGGAGCCCGGTCTATATTGGCTGCCTTTGCCCTGGGCCTGTGGATACGGAATTTAATGAGGTGGCAGATGTGGAATTTGCCTTAAAGGGAATCAGCCCGTCTTACTGCGTGCGGTATGCCTTAAAAAAGATGAAGCAGAGGAAAAAAGTGATTATCCCGTCCCTGCCTGTCAGGCTTGCCATGATATTTGGGCGGTTCCTGCCGGAAGAATTGTATATTCGGATTGCGGCGCACCAGCAAAGAAGGAAAAAGAAACTGTAGGATGCAGTTTCTTTTTTCTTCTTATGGGTTCTTTGCCCTGGAGCGTGTTTAAAATTCATTCTTACAATTTTCCGGCACGCTCTAATCTGCTATGCAAAGTGTGCCGGAAAAAGCGCAGATGGTACCAAATAGCTGTTTTCATGTGTATAATCTGGTAGGATAGAAGCAGGATAAGTAATTAATACAACAGAGAAAATAGGAGGCATGGCATATGCTGGGAGGTTCGGTCGTTATTGCACTCATTCGGTATGTAATCAGCGTTGCAGGGGTGGCAATTTTGTTTTTCCTGATGAGTGAGCTACGGTTTGGCAGGAAGAAAGCGTTAGCTTATTATGGCATGTTCAGCGCTGCCCTTATTGGGGCGGCCTGTATTTGGTATATGGCCGACTGGGAAAGCTGTGCGAAAATGTCGGCTTTTACTATGTATATGTGTTTTGCAGTTTTCTCTATTTTTATGAGCAGCGACCCTGTATTTCTGTCCGTGTATAAGCTTGCCCTGACGTTTTACCTGCTGGCGGTATTCCTAATCAGCGGGATAGAGGTTTCCAGTATTTTTTTCCATGGGAACGTGTGGGCGGACATTGTTGTGCGCATCCTGCTGATTTTGGCAATGTCCCTGTTTATTAATTACAAGATTAAAGATTCTATCCGGGGGTTTGGGCAGTATGTGGAGAGCGAGCTGGACAGGTTCAGCGTAGCTGTTATGGTTATCAGTATATTGTTTGGGATTGGGTTTATTATGAATTCAAATATCCTTCGGGAGCAGACGCCCTTCCGCCTGTTCCAGATTGCCACGAACCTGTTCCTGACAGGCGCACTGCAGCTCCTGGTGTTCCGGCTCTACCTGCATATAGGGAAAGAACGGGAGTACCAGAGGGAAAAACAGTTGGTAGAAATGAACCATCGGCTGCTGGAGCGGAACGTGGAGCTGATGGAGGAATCTGTAGAGGAGGGCAGGCGGATCCGCCACGACGCAAGGCACCATAATGCGGTTATCGCGGAATATGCCCGCAGGGGGCAGAATGGAGAAATCCTGCAATACTTAAAGGAATATGAAAAAGAAATGGATGCAGGGATCCCAGAGGCTATCTGCGCCAATATGGCAGTCAATAACCTGTTGTCTGCCTATACCAAAAAGGCGAGGGAGGCCCAGATTAAAGTCACTTTGGATGTGGAACTGAACAAGGATTTGGCAATTCCCAGCATTGATTTGGTGGCTATCCTTGCAAATGCCTATGAAAATGCTATTTTTGGCTGCATGGAAGTGAAAAAGCAGTCGAAGGGGCGGGAATGTTCCATCTCCCTGATGATTAAGAAAAAGAATAATAAGCTGGTTATTTCCTGCAAAAATACCTGCAGGATGGAAACCATGGTAAAAAATGGGCAGCCGAAGCCGGAATTTACCGGAGGCATCGGCGTGCTGAGCATTATAAAGACAGCAGAAAAATTTGATGGGGAATACGACTTTAGGAATGACAATGGGGTGTTCGTATTCCGGCTGATTCTGAAAATTCCCGTTGTGGATGATGATATGCGCGCACCTTAGCGCATTAGGTATTTACCCGCAGAAGCGGCAACCTTCGCTGCATGTGCATTTGCTGCACGATTCCCCTTAATATGACAGTACTCCGGCGGTGGCTTGGAAGCCAGTTGTTTTGCGGCAGGGGTGCAGGCAGTTTGGTTTAAGCCTGGAAACCCTTGCAGATGCTGGCGGATGAAATAGTAACTTTTTGTTACTGGCCACACGTCATTTTAGGTTACCCGGAATTAATTTCATATCTTAATTGCTTTTGGGGCATAAATCACTTATAATATTTTAAGGAAAGATGACACCAAAATGCAGGTTTCCGCCCTTATGGCTGGGAACAGATATGAAAGGGGCAGCGTTTGTGTATCTAATAGCGCTCTGCGATGATGAGGCAGAAGAAATAGACAAGACGGAGCAGATGTTGGACAGCTACAGGGAAAGAAATCCTGGCATGGATTTTAAGATAGGGCGTTTTGGGAGCGCAGATGGGCTGCTGGATATGGTAAGGGAAGGAAATTATATCCCAGATTTGGTACTGATGGATATTTACATGCCCCAGAAGCTGGGGATTGAAGCGGCAAAGGAGCTGCGCAGCATGGGGAATGGCAGCAGGATTGTGTTCCTCACCACCTCCAGGGAGCATGCTTTGGAGGCATTTGGGGTGGACGCGGCACAGTATCTTGTAAAGCCTGTAACGGAAGAATCGTTGTTTGCAGCCTTGGACAAGGTGTTTGGGGAAATGGCAAAGGAACGCAGGAGATACCTGATCCTGCGGATTGACGGAAAGCTGCAGCGGATACCAGTAAACGAAATTATGTACTGCGAAGCCCAAAGGAAAATGCAATGCATGCACCTTGCAGACGGCACAGAATTATTGCTGCGGATGACAATGGCAGAATTGTCTGGGATGCTTTCCATGTATGAGGAATTTGTACGGGTGGGCATTGCCTATATTTTAAATTTGGAACATATTGACAACCTGAATTCCCAGGAAATCGGCTTGAGCACAGGCAGGAAAGTCTATGTGCCCAGAGGAGCGTATAAAGGCCTGAAAGAGCAGTATTTCCAGTACTATTGCGGAGGAGGGCAAATTAAAGATGGATGGTAAAGAAGGGGATACTGGAATGCCCCGGCTATTAGGGCAAGAGGAAGCAGAAGATAATCCTATGGGAAGGCAGGAAGTGTTCGCATGGGTGAAGCAGCAGTATGGCACAGAACCAGATTATCCATGGCAGGATGGAAATGCCGTGCTGCGCCACAAAAGGAACAGGAAGTGGTATGGGCTGGTTATGGAAGTGGGGCGTGAAAAATTAGGGCTTACGGGATACGGCACAGCAGAGGTTATCAACTTAAAGTGCAATCCGGACTTAATTGGTTCTCTCCGGGAACGGCCGGGATTCCATCCGGCATACCATATGAATAAAGAACAATGGATCAGTGTCCGGCTGGACGGCAGCGTAACAGAGGGGGAAATCAAGGACCTGATAGATTTGAGTTATGGGCTGACAGAGCCGAAAAAGAAAAGATGACAGAGAGCGTGTTTGAAAATTGCAGGAATGAATTTTCAAACACACTCCAGGATTAGGGTATCAAAATAAGGAAATGCAGCAGGCTGGAATTTATGGAATCCATAGAGGATTGCGCCATAAATTCCAGCCTGTGGTATTTTTATTTCGTAACTTTTATCGTTTTTTTCAAGGTCTTCATGCCCTTCACTTTGGCTGAAATTGTGGCTTTTCCTGCTTTCTTAGCCGTAATCTTGCCTTTGGAATTGATGGAGAGCACGGAGGGCTTGGAGGAACTCCAGGTAACGCCTTTTAAAATTTTCGCATTTGTAGTGTTGATTCCGCCCATTATCCCAGGGTATGCTACTTTGCAGGATACGGACAGGGTTTTTGTCTTTTTCACCTTAATGGAAGATGGCGCGCTTAAGGAAAGCTTTTGTACATTCTTTTTGCTGACTTCCATAGTCTGGACATATTTGCCTTTTACTTTGGACTGGCTCTGGGAGTTTGCGCTGCTGCTGAATTCCCCGGCAACCCCATACCAGCCGCCAGTACTGCGGACAAAAGAGCCAAGGCCGATATACCTGTAATTAGGGTTGATTAAGCTGGTATAATGCCCGGTTACTTTCGATGTGTCCTGGTTTACCCAGTCATTTTTTTCGCCATACCATTGTTCAATGCCGGCCATTAAGCCAGAATAATTCCAAGCAAGGTTTTCTGCCCAGCTTTGCTCATTTCCATGGCGGATGCTAAAGCAGGACTGGTTATTTGGCCGGGTGTGGCTTTCGTAGACGGTACATTCTGCCGCACGGAGCTGTGCAATCCACTCCAAATTTGAAGACCATTTCATAGGCACATAGTCGGAGGGGGTGAGTTTCTCCTTGGTGGATGGGTTGATATAGCCATTCTCGCAGGCTTCTTTTCGGATTTCATTAATCCGTTTGAGGATTTTTGATTTGCTTACCTGTTCATAGGTGCCGGAAATCCCTACAAGGATGTTGCCGTTTCCGGCTTTTTTCACATCCGATGGCCGGGTAGAAGCCGCCAGGGCAGTGCTGGACACCTGAAATAGGGATAACGTGAGGAACAGGAAAAATGTTAGGATTCTTGTTGGGTATGGCCGCTTGCCCATAGGTTTGGGGGCGGTAAGTTTGGTATTATGTAACATAGTATCTCCTTTCTTGGCCTGTTATATTATGATAAATACAGCCACTCCGCTTCGCTCCGGGCGGTATAATATCTACTAAACATTATACCATAGATTTGGCAGGCGGCTCAAGAGGAACATAAAAATTCTCCGGCAGGTAATCCGCAGCAGTTTGCCTAAAGTTTTCTCTGCTGTGATATTTTACCGCCGGAGTAATAAGTTGCAAGTCTTTTGACACCCTAATCTATCTGGGCAAAGATGCCATTTTATTTCCGCGAGCAATGAGCCAAGCAGCCGCGCTCGCGCGGATATTTGGCGAATGCCGCGAGGGTCAGATACTCCGCCCCAAGGGGCGGGGTATTTGACTAACCCTTCACGCCGCCAGATGCAAGGCCGCTTACCAGATTCTTTTCAATAATTGCAAATAAGATAACGACTGGCGCGATTGCAAACAGGGATGCGGCAAAGAGGTACTGCCATTCAATCATGTTATAACCGTTAAAAATATTGATGCCTACCGTTAAAGGCTTGTTCAGGTCGTCAGAAATCAGGGTCAGCGCCACGGTATATTCATTCCATGCATTGATAAATACGAAAATCAGTGTTGTCACAATGCCGGGTGCAGCTACCGGGAGCAGGATTTTTACCATGGCTTCAAACCGGTTGCAGCCGTCGATTTTGGCAGCCTGCTCCATCTCAGAGGAGATGCCCATAAAGGTACCCCGCAGCAGCCAGATGGTAAAGGCCTGGTTAAATGCTGCATTGATAAATATTAATCCAAGGATGCTGTTTGTCAGGTTCAGCGTCATCATGACTTTGTAAATACCAATCAGGAGGACAACAGGTGCAAACATCTGGGAAACAATGACAAACCCAAGGAATACAACGTCGCCTTTAAATTTCATACGGGACAGTGCATATGCTGCCGGAATCCCACAGAGCAATGCAATAATGGTAGAGCCCCCTGCAATCAGGACGGAGTTCAGCATGTATTTTGCCATAGGCGCCCGCTGCCAGATATCGGCAAAGTTAGACCACAACGTTTCTTTTGGGAGGATTGTCCCTTTTGCAGCAAATATCTCAGAACGGCCTTTCAGTGCAGTGCAGAGCATGGCAAAATATGGGTAAAGGATCAGCACGCATATCACAAAGACTACGAAGTAGAGGAGTATCCTCAATGCCATTTTTTTGCCGCTGATGGGTTTCGCGTTTTCTTTCATAAATTATTCATCTCCCTTCCGTAATGTTACAACCATGTAGCCAGTTGCGCAGACTAGCAGGATGAGGAACCCAATCACAGACACGGCTGCCGCTTCGCCCTGCTTTCCATTGTAGAAGGCAAGCTTATATAGGTAAGTCACAAGGGTGTCAGTCCGGTTGCCGGGGTCGCCCTTTGTCATGTTCCAGATAATCGGGAAGGAATTAAATACATAAATGATATTTAATACAGTACTGACTGTCAGGGAAGATTTGACAAGAGGGATAGTGATTTTAAACAGTTTCTGCCAGTAATTTGCACCGTCAACGGTCGCTGCTTCGTAATAGCTGCCGTCTATGGACTGCAGGCCTGACAGGACAGTGAAGGTAACGAATGGGATGGTAACAAAGATCCCGCAGGCAATTTCCCATGCGAACCAAGCGCCGGCGGAAGGGGTCCAGTTCACCGCATGGTCGATAATGCCAAGCTTCATCAGCAGGGTATTCAGCGTACCATAGTCGGTATCAATAATAAATTTCCAGATGCTGGCCTGTACTACCAGCGTGGTTGCCCAAGGGAATACCACGATTGCCCGGGCGATTTTACGGCCTTTAAACGCGTTGTTCAGCAACAGGGCCAGAATAAACCCAAGGAGGGTAGAAAGGCCAACAACTGCCACTGTCCACACCAGCGTATTTTTTAAGACCATAGAAAAGGTAGGGGTCGACAGGATTTTTGTAAAATTAGTTAACCCTGTGAACCCTTTAATCAGCCCAGCCCTGCTGACTTTACTAAGGGCCATCCGGAATACAAACACGATGGGAACCATAATAAAAATCAGCATAAGGAGGACGCTGGGGAGAATCCAGATATACGGTTCGATTTTTTGAATAAATTTTTTCACAGGCACACACCTCATTAATATTGAAAAGAAGGCCGGACTTTTCATAGCCCGGCCTTGTGTTTTACTTTTTTAGGGCCTATTTCCTTATGGGGCAATTTCTGCCTGCAAGCTGTCAAGCAGCTCCTGAACATTCCCGTCTAATAACGCGTTCTGTTCAACATTGATAACGCCCTGTTTTACATCTGCCCATTCTGTCTTAGCAGTGGGATAGAATTTACAGCTAGCTACAATATCAATCCACTGAGCCAGGGATTCATCTTTTGCAGCAAGGGCTTCGCCGCCGGTCTTGGTTGCGGGCAGGAACCCTTCCATCTCAACCCATGCAGAGTAACGTTCATCTTCAAAGAAATAATCGAAGAATGTCTTGATTGCTTCTAATTCTTCCTCAGAGTATTCGTTGTCGAAGCACATGAAACGGTCCATAACGCCGGCAGATACGGAAGTGCCGTTGTTGTTGGGGATTGGAGCCATGCCATAGTTTACTTCATTGCCGCCGTCAGCTACATAGGTAGGAAGGCTGTTTGGTGCGATCATCATAGCAACTTTGCCAGTGCCGAACATATCCTGCAGGTCATAACGCGTTTCGTTTGCAGGGTCTGTATTGGTGTAGCCTTCTTTGATCAGGCTAATAACATATTCAATAGCTGCTACGTTTTCCGGGCTGTTCAAGGTCCAGTTCCCGTCTGTGTCAGTGAAGTCGCCGCCATTGTTCCAGATATAATAAGCAAATGCAGCCTGGCCTTCGTCTGTTGTCATGTCAACGCCCCATGGGTAAACATCTGGGAATTTTTCTTTGATTTTTTTGCAGGTTTCTTTCAGTTCTTCCCAAGTAGTAGGAACTTCTGCCCCAGCTTCTTCTAAAATGTCTTTGTTATAATACATAGCGCGTGCAGAAGCGAGGTCTGGGATTGCCCAGATGGTTCCGTCTACATTGGACTGCTCTAAAAATGCTTCATACATCTTGTTGTAGGTTTCTTCTGAAACGTAATCCTTTGCAGGCAGGAGAAGGTCGTCTGCCTGATAGTCAGCGAATACGTCAATGTTCAGGATGTCGGGCGCATTGCCGTTTGAGATAAGTGCATTTACCTTGGTAGAGATATCATTCCAGGAAATAACTTCTACATTCAGGTCAATCCCTGCATTGTCTTTTTCAAAGTCGCTTTCAAACGTCTTCCACCAGTCTGCGGTTTTCTGCCCATATTGGGCTGCGATCACGCTGATTTCTGTCTTACTGCCGCTGTCGTCCTTGGACTCTGCTTCATCGCCGCCTTCTTCCTGCTGGGTTTCAGGCTCATCCTTTGTCTTGGTATCAGTAGGGGTGCTGCCGCATGCAGCGAGGGAAATAGCTGCTGCCATGCTTAAAGAGAGTGCAAGGACCCTTTTCAGGCTTTTCTTTTTCATAGTTATCCTCCTTCATGAAATGCGTTGTACATGCCAAGGGATTGCCGTTTATCTTCCCTGCTTCCTGCCTGAAACGTGGGAACTATGCAAATTCACAATTGTTTTTCGAACTGTTTGTAAATAGCACGTGCAAAAAGCACAAAAAATAAACAAAAATCACGGTAACTTATGTACAAATTGCTGTATTTTTGGTGAATTAATACTACCATTTTATCGGGAATGTGTCAATACGACAGATTTGAAAAAGTGTACAAAAATTGTGTTATTTTGGATTTTTGCCCATAAGGGGCCTGAAAAGGTTGAAAAATAGTCCCTGATGTGTTAGAATTTTAGCAATTTAAAATACAGCGCAGGCATTGGCGGGAGTTTCGGGAAGGAAAAGGATACAATAACGTAATTGACTCTTTTTTTTTGCCAAAAATCAGACAGAAAGGGCGGTAGCGAAATGAAAGCATTTCTAATACTGGAAGATGGGACTGTATTTGTAGGGACAAGCATCGGTTCCCCAAAGGAAGCCATCAGTGAAATTGTTTTTAACACCTCCATGACAGGCTATTTGGAGGTCCTGACGGATCCATCTTATGCCGGACAGGCAGTAGTTATGACGTATCCTTTGATTGGGAATTACGGGGTAACCCCGGATATGGAGTCAGGGAGGCCCTGGGCGGAAGGCTATATTGTCCGGGAGCTGTCGCGCATCCCCAGCAATTTCCGCTGCACGGGGACAATCCAGGAATTCCTCAAGGAATATGGCATTCCGGGGATTGCAGGGGTGGATACCCGTGCGCTGACAAAAATCCTCCGGGAAAAAGGGACCATGAATGGTATGATTACCACCAATGAAGGATACCAATTGGAAGAAATCCTCCCAAAACTAAAATCATACCGCACTGGGGAAGTGGTAGGCCGGGTGACCTGCAAAAACAGTTATGTCTTAAAGGGCAAGGGGAAGCGGGTCGCCCTGCTGGATTTGGGAGCAAAGAAAAACATTGCAAAATCCCTCCAGCACCGGGGGTGCGCCGTCACCGTATACCCGGCCTACACGAAAGCAGAAGAAATTCTGGCATCCCAGCCTGATGGGATTATGCTGAGCAACGGGCCGGGCGATCCCAAGGAATGTGGGGATATCATTCAGGAAATCCAGAAACTTTATGAATCAGGCATCCCAATTTTTGCCATCTGCCTTGGGCACCAGCTTATGGCTTTGGCAAATGGGGCCAATACCTATAAAATGAAATATGGCCACCGGGGCGGCAACCATCCTGTCAAGGATTTGGAAACTGGGCGGGTTTACATTTCCTCCCAGAACCATGGCTATGTGGTGGATGCGGCGGGCATGTCCCCCGGCGTGGCAGTCCCGGCATTTACCAATGTGAATGATGGGACCAACGAAGGGCTTAGGTATACCAGGAAGCCCGTGTTTACCGTCCAGTTCCATCCAGAAGCCTGCCCGGGCCCGCAGGACAGCAGCTACCTATTCGACCGGTTTATCAATATGATGGGAGGGTGCCAGTAATGCCGAAGAATCCAGAAATCAAGAAAGTCTTAGTCATTGGTTCCGGCCCGATTGTCATTGGGCAGGCAGCAGAATTTGATTATGCAGGCACACAGGCCTGCCGTTCCCTGAAGGAAGAAGGGGTGGAAGTGGTGCTGGTGAATTCCAACCCAGCCACCATTATGACAGACAAGGAAATTGCAGACGAAGTATATATTGAGCCCTTGACAGCAGGGGTCTTAGAGCAGATTATTTTAAAGGAAAAACCAGACAGCGTGCTGCCTACCCTTGGAGGGCAGGCTGGGCTGAACTTAGGGATGGAACTGGCGGAGTCTGGCTTCCTTGGGCAGCATGGGGTTAAGCTGATTGGGACTACGGCGGAAACCATTTTTAAGGCGGAGGACCGGCAGGCATTTAAGGATACGATGGAAAAAATCGGGGAGCCATGCGCCCCTTCCCTTGTGGTACACAATGTGGAGGATGGACTTGCCTTTACCAATACCATCGGCTACCCGGTGGTGCTCCGCCCTGCCTATACCCTTGGGGGAAGCGGCGGCGGGATTGCCCATAATGAAACAGAATTAATGGAAATCCTTGCCAATGGATTAAGGCTCAGCCGGGTAGGGGAAGTGCTTGTGGAGCGGTGCATTGCCGGCTGGAAGGAAATCGAATATGAAGTGATGCGGGATGGGGCAGGCAACTGCATTACCGTCTGCAACATGGAAAATATCGACCCGGTAGGGGTCCACACCGGGGACAGCATTGTGGTGGCCCCTTCCCAGACTTTGGGGGATAAAGAGTACCAGATGCTGCGGACTTCCGCCCTTAACATTATTTCCGAACTGAATATTACCGGGGGCTGCAACGTCCAGTATGCCCTCCACCCGGATACCTTTGAGTACTGCGTCATTGAAGTCAATCCCCGTGTCAGCCGTTCCTCTGCGCTGGCAAGCAAAGCCACTGGGTATCCCATTGCAAAGGTGGCGGCCAAAATCGCCCTTGGCTATACGTTGGATGAAATCAGGAACGCCATTACCGGCAAGACATATGCAAGCTTTGAGCCTATGCTGGATTACTGCGTGGTAAAAATCCCAAGGCTTCCCTTTGACAAATTTATCACGGCAAAGCGCAGCCTGACAACCCAGATGAAGGCAACCGGGGAAGTTATGAGCATCTGCACTAATTTTGAAGGCGCTTTGATGAAAGCCATCCGTTCATTGGAACAGCATGTGGACAGCATGATGGGCTACGATTTTACGCAGCTTTCCAGGGAGGAATTAAAGGAACGCTTGGGAAAAGTGGACGACCGGAGAATCTGGGTGATTGCAGAAGCCTTGCGCAAAGGGGTTTCCTATGAGGAAATCCATGAAATTACCCGCATAGATGTCTGGTTTATAGACAAAATCGCCATTTTGGTGGAAATGGAAGAACGGCTGAAACGGGAAGAACTGACGGTGGATTTGCTGAAAGAAGCAAAACGCCTGGAATTTCCCGATGGAGTGGTTGCCGCACTGGCCGGGAAGCAGGAAGCGGAAATCCGGGACATGCGCTATGCAAATGGGATTACTGCGGCCTTTAAGATGGTGGATACCTGCGCAGCGGAATTTGCGGCGGAAACGCCATATTACTATTCCTGCTTTGGGAGCGAAAATGAAGCAGTGGAGGCAGAGGTCCCCAAACGCAAGAAAGTTTTAGTGTTAGGGTCCGGCCCTATCCGCATTGGGCAGGGGATTGAATTTGATTACTGTTCCGTCCACTGTACCTGGGCCTTTGCAAAGGAAGGCTATGAAACTATAATCGTCAATAATAACCCGGAAACCGTTTCTACGGATTTTGACATTGCGGATAAACTCTATTTTGAGCCACTGACCCCAGAGGATGTGGAGAGCATTGTGCGCTTGGAACAGCCGGACGGGGCGGTGGTGCAGTTTGGCGGCCAGACCGCCATCAAGCTGACGGAAAGCCTGATGAAAATGGGCGTCCCAATTCTGGGGACGAGAGCCGAGGACGTGGACGCGGCCGAAGACCGGGAGCTGTTTGACAAGATTTTGGAGCAGGCACAAATCCCCCGGGCGGCAGGCGGGACAGTATTTACCGCCAAAGAAGCCAAAGAAGTTGCAAACTGCCTGGGCTACCCAGTCCTGGTCCGCCCTTCCTATGTGCTGGGCGGGCAGGGGATGCAGATTGCATATACCGATGAAGAAATCGAAGAATTTATGGAAATCATCAACCGGATTGCCCAGGACCATCCCATTTTGGTGGATAAATATCTGCAGGGCAAGGAAATTGAAGTGGATGCAGTCTGCGACGGCACGGACATCCTGATTCCGGGGATTATGGAGCATATTGAGCGCACCGGCGTCCATTCCGGCGATAGTATTTCCGTCTATCCGGCGCCTACCATCAGCAAGGAGGTCAAAGAAAAAATCGTGGACTACACCGGGCGGCTTGCCCGTGCCCTTCATGTGGTAGGGCTGATTAATATCCAGTTTATTGCCATGGAGGAGGACGTGTATGTCATTGAGGTAAACCCCCGCTCCTCAAGGACTGTGCCCTATATCAGCAAGGTGACGGGAATCCCCATTGTGGATTTGGCGGCAAAGGTGATTATGGGGAATACCTTAAAAGCCATGGGCTGCCCCACGGGGCTTGCGCCAGAAGCAGAGTATGTGGCAATCAAGATGCCCGTATTTTCCTTTGAAAAGCTGCGGGGGGCAGAAATCAGCCTTGGCCCGGAAATGAAATCCACCGGAGAGTGCCTTGGGATTGCAAGAACCTTTGACGAAGCATTGTACAAGGCATTTCTGGGGGCGGGCGTCCAGCTCCCGAAACATAAGCAGATGATTATGACTGTAAAGGATGCGGATAAACCGGAGTCTGTGGAAGTGGCAAGGCGTTTTGAAGCGCTGGGCTATAAAATTTACGCCACAAGGAGCACTGCAAAATACTTGAAGGAGCGGGGCGTGGATGCACGGCGCATCAATAAGATTTCCCAGGAATCCCCGAATGTGATGGACCTGATTCTGGGGCATAAGATTGACCTGGTAATCGATACCCCCACCCAGGGCCGCGACAAGAGCAGGGATGGGTTTTTAATTCGCCGCAATGCCATTGAAACCGGGGTGTACTGCATTACCGCCATGGACACTGCCCATGCGCTGGCAGAAAGCCTGGAGCATGCAGATGCCAGCGGGGAACTGGATTTGATTGATATTGCGAAAGTGAAAAATATTTAGGTGGGCCTGCGGAAGCCTTTGGCTTCTGTTATTTGAAGTGGAAACTAGTTAGAGCAGGTTTGGGCCGTTTTCTGTTCCCTGTGCCCAAAAAATTTGTCCGCCGGGGTTGGCGGGCAAAAGGGAAAGCGCGCGAAAATAGCGTGCTGCATCACTGTTTACGCCTGAATCTGGCAAAGGGGATTGGTGATTATGAAGAAAAAATATATACCAGTACGGGAAGTGCTGATTTTTCTGGCTATGCTGGCTTTCCTGCTGAATTATCTGGGGAACAAAAAGGACAGGCAGGAAGTGCATGCAAAGAATGGCGTGCAGGCCGAAGAAAGCAGCCAGCGTGGGGAAGGCGAGGAAACCGAGGAGCAGAACCCAAACAGGGAAAGCGCAGGGGAACAGGCCACAGACGATGGAAGCGGGGCAGTTGGGGAGGAAACCCCAGATGGGGAAAACGAAGGGAAAACCTTGGCTGATTGGAAAGAAGAAATAGAGAAAAATGTCCCCAGCCAGGAACAGGCTGGAGCAGGGAGCCAAGATGCAGAAAATGCAGGGGACGGAAACCAAAATACGGAAAGCGCTGACGCCAAGGATGGCGGGGCGCAGCCCGGGGAAGAAAGCCCGGATCTGGAAAATGTGCAGGCCAGGAAAGGCGGTTCTGCTGGGGAACAGGCAGAAGCAAACAGCCCAAATGGCAATAGCACAACGCCTGTAAATGGGGCTGCCCAGGCCGGGGAAGGGAACGTATATACCAGTACGGCAGCTTCAGGGGCAAACCCGGAAAATGCAGGGCAGGCGGATGCCCTTCCTTCGGTCCAGGAAGGGGATATCTATTCCTTCCTGCAAGGCCCTGGATCCTGGGGCGAACGGCGTTCCTGGTCTGGGGAATGGTGCGAGTTTGAAATAGACGGGAACCGCTTTGGGGGCTTTGGGTGCGGCCTGTGCTGCATGACAAATGTTTATGATACCTTGTCGCCGTATGAAGTTTCCCCCTGGGATATGTTTGAAAATGCGCGGGTCGCTTCGGATTATTCCCCAGGCGGGGAATATGGCGCCATTGACTGGCAGGAAATGCGGTGCACACTGGATGTCTGCGGAATCAGCGGTGAACTCCATAAAAAACCGCCTACGTTTGAGGAATTCCGGGCGCAGGTACGGGGGGCGCTGACGGCAATTGTCCTTGTCAGCAATGGGAATGAGGATACTTATTGGCCGAATACAAAAGGGCATTATGTGAATATCTGGCTGTATGAAAGGGATGATACCATATTTTTGGCAGAACCCGGGAACCCGGGCAGGAACCGTACCAGGATACCGCTGCGCCACATTTATGATTCCTTGAAAATGGGCAGCTCCTACCAGTACCTGCTGGTGACAGGGTATTCCGAGGAGGAGAACCGGTGGCGGGCCAGCGGAATTTCTGAAAATTGGTGCCGGCCGGAGGGGTGGTAAGCCCCATGAAAAAGTTTTGCTTAAGGGCTGCTGCAGATGTTGTGTTCCATCAACGGTGCGGCAGCCGAAGACGGCACGAGGATTAACATTGAAGTCCAGCTCCGGGATTATGGGAATATGGATAGGCGGAGCCTGTTCTATTGGAGCAGGGAGTTCGCAGGCGGTTTGGACAGGGGAAGTGATTACAGCCAGTTAGCCAATGTAATAGCGATAAATATCGTGAATTTTGAAGCCGTGCATGTGGATGATTTCCATACGGTATTCCATCTCTGGGAAGATACCCATAAGGACTGCC